>Ga0187892_10000233_pt1 | contig 146418 bp, 125 predicted proteins | sample MA1701073metaG_FD_139345 | JGI IMG/M metagenome (GOLD analysis project Ga0187892, IMG submission 139345) | Bio-ooze microbial communities from a basaltic lava cave in the Kipuka Kanohina Cave System on the Island of Hawaii, USA - MA170107-3 metaG ...
GAGCGACCCGGCGGAGTGGCAGACGCCGCCGCCGGACCAGGAGACGCCCGAGGAGAAGGCGAAGCGGGAGGAACGCGAGAAGCGGGCGAAGGCGGAGCCGCCCGAGGATCGCGTCCCCGGGTTCCGTTTCGAGCGGCGGCTCGAGCTCAAGAAGAAGGCCTTCGAGGAGCTGCTCGGGGCCGCCTCCGCGCCCAAGCTCGAGGGCCTCATCAAGCAGCTGAGGCTCCTCGACAAGGAGCTCGCCCGGTACGAGAAGGTCCTCGACGCGTGCCGCGAGGAGTACTTCCAGGTCGCGGGCCAGCTCCTCAAGGTGCAGGACGTCTACTCCGAGAACTACCGGAAGCAGCACGGAAAGTTGCCCGACACCGTCCCCGTGCCGGCGTCGCTGCTCGCCGACTGCAACAAGAAGTCGCTCCGGCTGCAGCTCGCCATCGCCGTGCGTCAGAGCGAGCTGCAGTTCCACGACTGGCTCGTCGGCAGGGTCGGGGAACTCGTGGCGGCGCTGCCGGAGGCCGAGGCGGCGACGCCGTACGCCGCCCTCGCGGCGGGCATGGCGGACCAGGACTTCGCCTGCCGCATCCGGTGCGCGGAGCTGCTCACGCGGCTCAAGGGGGCGAAGGCGCAGGAGCTCTACGAGAGCGCGCTCGCGAAGGAGCAGGATCCGCTGGTCCTCGCCGAGCTGATCCGCCTCAGGGCGAAGTGGGGGGGCGAGGGGGCCTACGACCTCCTCGCGAAGCGGCTCGACGACCCCGCGTGGCCCGTGCGCGCGGCGGTCATCCGGGAGCTGTCGCGGATCCCGAAGAGGGAGTCCATCGACCTCCTCGTGGCCCGCCTCGCGAAGGAGGACGGCCGGCTGAAGGACGACATCGTCCTCGCCCTGCGCGCGCTCACCGGCCAGAACTTCGTCGCGGAGGCCGAGCCGTGGCGGATCTGGTGGGAGAAGTTCCGCGCCGGCTGGACCCCGCCGCAGCAGCCGACCGCCGGGGATCTGCCCGCGGAGGGGCAGGAGAAGGGAGTCGTCTACTTCTACGGCCTCCAGACGAGCTCGAAACGCCTGGTCTTCTGCCTCGACATCTCGGGCAGCATGGAGTGGTCGCTCGGAGGCCGCGACGTGAAGGGGCCGCCGCGCCTCGACAAGGCGAAGGAGGAGCTGGTCCAGGCGCTCAACGGCCTCCCCGAGGACGCGCAGTTCACGATTGTCGTCTACAGCACGGACGTGAGGTCGTGGAAGGGCTCGCTCCAGCCCGCCACCGTGAAGAACAAGGCCTCCGCACGGAAGTTCGTCGAGGAGCTCAAGCCGGAGGGGGCCACGAACATCTTCGACGCGCTCGTGACCTCGATGGAGATCGCGGCGCCGCCCGCGAAGGGGCGAGAGCCGGACGCCGACACCATCCTCTTCATGACCGACGGCCAACCGACGCACGGCAAGGTCATCGACGCGCACCAGATCCTCGACGAGATCACGCGGCGAAACCGCGTGCTGGGCGTGACGATCCACGTGGTGGGGGTGTCGAAGGACCAGAACGCCGGGTTCCTCCTGAACCTCGCGAAGCGCAACGGCGGCCGCTTCGTCGCGTTCAAGTAGGTTCCGGGTTCGCCGGGCCGCTGCAGCCGACGAGCGGCGGGCGCGGGAAGGGCGAAAGCCGCAGCATGAAGTCCGCCGCTCGCGGCTGAGCGGCCGATCCTCGGCTCTCCCATCCGCGCGCGCCCTCCGCGTATCATGTCAGGATGGTTGCCCGGAAGAAGGCGAAGAAGCGCAAGACGAGGAAGCGCGCTTCGCGGTCCCCGCGCCGGCCGGCGCCGACGCCGCCGGGCGAGCTCGTGGTCCGGATCGCCGAGCAGATGGCCAAGGTGATCGAGCGCGGGCTTGCGAGGACGCTCAAGAAGCTGCCCGCGCGGGCGGCCACCGCGGCGGCGAAGGAGAAGCTCGGCGCGGCAATCGCGGCCCTCCGGCGGCAGGCGGAGTCGCTGCGCCAGCAGGCGCAGGATCTCGAGGCGCGCGGCGCCGAGGCGACCGCGGCCGTCTGGCGGCCGCTCGGCGATCGCCTCGAGAAGGCCGCCGCCGAGCTCCGGCGCCGGCTCGGGGGGTGACAGGCGCCCGGCCCCCGCGCCCCCTCGGACCCGCCTTCGCGGCCTGACGGCCGCTTCGCGGCGATCCAAAAAAACAGGCCCCGCTCTTACCGACCGGGGCCCATCCGGTGAACGTCACGCAGAGAGACGTTGGCACTGGCAGTTGGAGCCTCACTCGTTGCCGAAAACGCTGTCCAGCGTGTTCGCGGCTTCCTTGGTGAAGCCCTCGCCGATCTCCTCCTCGGGCGTCGTGCGACCGCCGAGCTTCTTGAAGAGCGAGGTGAGCTTGCGGGCGGTTTCCGCCGCGTAGAGGCGGACCATCCCGATCGTCGTCGTGTCGTCGAAGAGCACGCCCAGGATCGTCCGCTTGCCGACGAGGCTCAGCTGGAGGTTGTCCTTGCGCCCCTGATGGAAGAGCGCCGTGAACTCCTCCTCGCCGAGGATGCGGGCCATCTCGCGCGTGGCCGCGAAGCAGCCGGCGACGAGCGCCGCGATCGTGTCCGTGTCGGCGCGCTCGGTGCTGCCCTCCTGGGTGATCAGGTGGCCGTCCTTGTCGACGAGCATCGCGGCCTTCGACTTCGACCGCGAGAGGAAGTCCCGCAGCGTCGAGTCAATCTGCTGGATGTCCTCCTTGTAGAAGACGAGGCGGCTCTCGCGGAGTTCCGCGTCGGAGAGCGGTTGCAGAGGCTTGGGCATGGCTTCCTCGTTCCTCCTAGAGGTACTTCATGATGAGAAAGCCGACCGCTCCGATGATCACGGCGGCGACCACGATCGTGAGGAAGAGGCGGCCCGCGTCGGTCCGCTCCTTGATCTGCACCTTGCCCGCGGGCTTTCCCTGCGGACCGGCGGCGACGCCGGCGGGCTCCGCTTGGCGCGCGCCCTTGCGGGCGCCGCTTCCGCCGGCCGCGCGGGCAGGCGGGGGGGCCGGGGGAGGCGTGACCGGCACCGCGGCCGGCCGCACCGGGACCGGCGGTGCCGCGGCTGCCGGCCGGGCCGCGGGCGCCGGACGCCGGGCAGGGGGGGCAGCGGGGGACGCAGCGGCCGCGGGGGCGGGCCGGGCGGCGGGACGCGCCGCGGCAGCAGCCGCCACCGGGCGTGCCGAAGCGGCGGCCCCGGCAGCGGCCGGCGCGCGAACGCCCGAGTCCTTCTTGTCGCGGTTGATCGACTCGAGGACGAGCGACGCGAGCGCCTTGAGCGTGGGGAAGACCCCCTCGCCCGTCGCGGCGACGGCCTCGAAGGTCGGCGCGCCCATCGGGTTCATGCGACGCTCGAGCTCGTCCACCGGCAGGGCGGTGGGGAGGTCGCGCTTGTTCCACTGGAAGACGACCGGGATCGACTCGATGTCGCGGCCGTACTCGCGCAGGTTCCCCTTGAGGTTCTCGAGCGCCTCGATGTTCTCGTCGATCTTCTCCGCCTGGCTGTCGGCGACGAAGACGATCCCGTCCACGCCCTGGAGGACGAGCTTGCGCGTCGAGTTGTAGTAGACCTGGCCGGGCACCGTGTAGAGCTGGAACTTCGTCTTGATGCCCGCGATGTTGCCGAGATCCAGCGGCATGAAGTCGAAGAAGAGCGTCCGGTCGCCCTCGGTCGCGATCGAGGTGAGCTCCCCCTTGGAGTTCTGGGGGGCCTTCTTGTGGACGACCTCCAGGTTCGTCGTCTTGCCCGACATGCCCGGGCCGTAGTAGACGATCTTGCACTGGATCTCCTTGTTCGCGAAGTTGATCTGGACCATGGCGGCTCCCTCTTCTCCCGTTGCTGCTCACATGCCCCGCATCGTGGTCGAGGGGGCGAGCCTCTTCAACTGTTGTGCAGCGCTGTCGATCTCGATGTAGAAGGCCTCCGACCCCACCGCCGTGATGACGACGAGGTAGACGGTTCCGCAGTCGACGACCACAAGGTCGCCGGTCGTCGCGCTCAGCACGATCCGCTTGAACGGCTCGTGGCCGGCTTCCTTGAGGCCGCCCGCCACCTCGGTGACGAGGTCGCCCGCAAGCGCGGCCACCGCGTCGCGGTCGAGATCGCCCGCCAGCCGCTCCACCACGACCATCCCCTCGTTGGAGACGATCATGCTGCCGCGGACCCATGCCTCTTTCTCGAGGCGATTCAGGATCACTTCCATCACTCCTCCTCCGCGCTGCCGTCGGCGCGCGAGGCCGTGACGACCATTTCCAGCCCCTCGGCAATCCGCTCCGTCGTGACCGAGCGCGGCGCGCGCGCGGCGACGGTGCAGTTGCCCGCGGGGACGAGGACGAGACGGCCGAACTTGCCCTCGACCATGAGGCGCCGCATCGTCCCGAAGTTCATGTGGCGGCCGGCCCGGCGTGCCGTCGCGTCGATCCGGCACGCGAGCCGGACGAACTCCTCCTTCTTCTCGCCCGCGACCGCGAGCGGCCGCCCGCCCCCGCCGATCGCGGCGAGCTGCTCGATGCGCAGCCGACGTCCGATGCCGGCGGCGGCTGCGGCGAAGAGCTTCGGCGAGAGCGCACCCCCCTGGCGCTCGGCGACGAACCGCCGCCCGCCGGGGTAGGCCGAGGGGTCGTTCGGCAGCTCCTGCCGGTCCTCGGCGCCGTCGAGCAGGACCTCGATGTCCTCCTCGGCCTCGGTGCGGCCCTTGGGCAGGACCTGGTCGCGGAACTCCTGGAGCCGCGCGTTGGCCGGGTCGAGGCGCAGGACCTCCGCGATATCGTTGCCCGCGTGGTGGGGGGCGCCGATCGACCAGTAGAGGAGGCCCATCAGCACGCGCGCGCGCAGGGCCCGCTCGTCCAGCTCCAGCGCGCGGGTGAGGCTCTCCACCGCCGCACGGGCGTCGCGGGCGAAGAGCTCCGCGAAGTAGCGGGCGAGGTAGACCTCCGCGACGTCGATGTGCGCCTCGGCGGAGTCAGGGAACTCCCCGATGAACCGCTGGGCGACCTCGAGGGCCTGGTCCCGGTTCCCGAGGTCGATGTGCATCGCGATCAGCTCCCGGTAGGCCCGCTCGTCCTTCCGATCGTCGATCGTCTTCTTGAGCTGAGCGAGGCGCTTGTTGGCGCCGACCCGGCGCACGTACTGGATCACCGCGCGAAGCCGCACGGCGGTCGGGAAGCGCTTCAGGCCGGTCTCGGCGATCTGCGTCGCTTCCTCGAAGCGGCCGGCGGCGACGAGGCGCTCCGCCTCGGCGACGGTCGCCTCCAGCTCGCGCGCCAGCTGCGGCGCGTCCTCGCTCGTGTGGGCCTTCCGGCCCCTTCCGAAGAGTTTCTTGAGGAAATTCACGGTTTTATTCCCCACCCCGACGTGGTGTCTCGTGTCCTATCGACAGCCCGCGCCCGGGAATTGAGACGGGCCTCGATTCGCACGTTTTCGCTCCCCCCGCTCCCCCCCTGCTCAAGGCCCGCATGGCTAGTCCGAGGCCTCCAGCCGGTAGAGGTTGCCCTGGTCGTCTCCGATGTAGATCGCGGTCCCCTTGACCACGGGGCCGCCCAGGATCCGGCCCTTGGCCTCGAAGGTCCAGGCGAGGCCGTAGCCGTCCGCCCGCGGCCCGAAGACGGTGAGCGTCCGCTCGTGGACGAAGAGGATCCGGCGCTTGTCCCAGACGACGCTCCGCGCGGCGTTCGGGGTCTGTTCGAAGACGTAGGCCTGCGCGCCCGTGTTCGCGTCGAGCGCGATCAGGTGGCCCGGCCGCCGGGAGACGTAGATCTCGAGCCCCTGGACGGGCGGCGTGCGCTTGATCCGGACGTCCTCGATCGTCCGGCGCCACTCCTGCTTGCCCGTGGCGGGCCGGAAGCCGGTGAGGATGCCCTCTTCCGAGGCGAAGACGAGGAGGTCGTCGTCCACGACCGCGGGCGCGCAGGCGTAGCTGCCCTCGAGGCGCACCGGATCGAGCAGCGGCCTTCCGTCGGCGAGCGAGAGGATGGTCACGTCGCCCGACGCGGAGAGGATGAGGAGGCGGTTGCCGAGGATCAGCGGGGCCGCCCGCACTCCCGTGGGCGTCGACTGCGTCCAGCGCTGCTTGCGCCGGGCGAAGTCGTAGGCGACGACCGTGCCCTCGAGGTCCACGACGTACACCGTGTTCCCCTGCACGACCGGCGTCGCGTAGATGCCCGTCTTCATCGTCAGCGAGTAGCCGATCGACTCGCCGGTCGTCGCGTCGCGCAGGTACAGGCGGCCATCGAGCGCCGGGATGAAGAGGATCTTCCCGTCGGTCGCGAGGCCCGCGGAAACGCCGTCCACCTTGAGCTCGCCCTTTCCGAGCACCCGGCTGCTGGTCGCGTCGAGGATGTAGTACCTGCCGCTGCGCGTGGCCAGCGCGACCCGGTCGCCCCACGCGACCATGTCCGCCTCCAGAAATTCCTCCCGGAAGGGATGCTCCCACTCCGCCGTGCGGAGGAGCGGGTAGATCTGCGTGTAGTTCGCCGGATCCGCATCCTCCCCCGAGAAGGGGCCGAGGCCGTGCGTCTCGGTGCGGAAGGACTTGCGGCTCAGCTCCAGCGCCGTCGTCTGGTGCGGGTTCAGCCGCACGATCGCGGGCGTCGGGCGCGCGTACTCCACGCCGTTGAGGCGGATCGTCGCCCCCTGCGGGAGCGTGAGGATCTCCACCGGCAGGAGCAGGTCCGCGACGATGTCGGCGTCCTTGTACTCCTTGAGCAGGTCGAGGTAGATGCGCCGGGCCGAGGTCCAGTCGCTCTCCTCTTCCTTCGCCTTCGCCTTCTTCATCTCGCTCGCGACGCGGTCCATGTCGGCGCGGATGTTGTCGATCTTCTGCTGCAACCCCGGGTCGGCGGAGCCGGGCTCGATCGCAAGCTGCTTCGAGAGATCGAAGCGCGGCAGCGCCTGGAGGAGCCGGCCCGCCGTGTACTCGGTCTCGCCTGCGGCGCGCAGGTCCGTCGCGGCCTTCTTCGCGGCCACGGTGAACTGGCGGCGCGCCGTGTCGACCAGCTGCGCCTGTCCGCCGAGCATATCGAGCATCGCCTTCGTGCGGGCGAGCAGCTCCCCGCTCGTCGTCTGCTTGCGGATCATCTCCGCGATCGAGCGCGCCTTGCCGGCGAGGTCCTGGAAGTCCTGGAAGTTCTCCTCCGCGGTGCGGACACGGGAGAGCAGCGCGGCCACGGCCTGGGCGACCAGCGAGGCGTCGCCGCGGGAGAAGGGGTCGGTCCGCAGGTCCTCGAGCAGCTGGCCGTAGATCGTCACGGCCCTGCCCCCGGCGCGGACCGCATCCTGCTTCTCCTCCCCGGCGCGGTCGAGCAGCGCCTGGAGCGGGCCTTCGGGGATGTCGCCCTCGGTCGTGCTCGACAGCACGCCCTGCTGTTTCACCCACACGAGCGCCACCCCGCCGAGCAGGAGGCTCAGGCCGAGCGCGACCGCCATACGCGGCAGCGCGGGGCCGACGCGGCGGCGGCGACCGGAGGCGATCTTGCGCAGCTTGTCGCGGACGTCCTGCCGGTCCGGGTCGATCGTGAGGAGCCGCTTCAGGAGCGTGACCGCGTGCGCCGCCTGCCGGCGCTTCATGTATCCGTTCGCGAGCCGCTCGCATTCCGCGCACGCCTGCGCGGCATCGCCGTGCTCGGCGTGGACGTCGATGAGGGAGAGCGCGAACGCGACCTCGTCGGGGAAGACCTGGAGGAGGCGCTGGAGGAGCGCTTCGGCCTCGCTGGGCTGCTCCTGGGTGAGGTAGCAGCCGACCAGCGTCTTCCCGGCCTCGACGATGTTGACGGCGAACTCCGCCGCCGCGCGCGGGTTCTCGAAGACGAGGTCGATCAGGTAGCGCAGCGCCTCCGGCTCCGGCCGCGGGTAGTTCGCGACCCGGCGCAGGACGTCGATCGCGCCGCGGTAGTCGCCGGCCCGCACCAGCTCCTCCGCGAGGCGGCGCAGGAGCGCCGCCGCCTCGGGGAAGTCGCGGTTCGCCTCGTGCGCTTCGGCCGCCTCCCCGAGGATGTCGATCGGGAAGTCGCCCGTCCCCATCAGGTACTCGTAGTGCCGGATCGCGGCGCCGCTGTCGCCCATGCGCAGGGCTAGACGCGCGTTCTGGCGGATCGCGTCGGCGGGGACCAGCTCGATGATGCCCGCGTCGAGGTAGGCGGCCATCAGCTTGCAGACGTGGAACTTGTTGACGTACGAGACGTCGATGACGTTGCCGATCGAGTTCGACCCGTCGATGAACGGGTCGACGCGAGGCGCATAGCACTCGCGCAGGACCTCGGCGTCCACCTCGCCCTCCGCCCCCGTGAACCGGTAGATCTCCCTCGGTCCGCGGATGCGCCGGCGGATGTACTCCCACTCGTCCGTGCGCCGCGCGATGTCGATGAGCAGCGAGTTGACGTTCAGGCAGACGAACGGGATCTCCGTTTCCGGGAAGAAGCCGTCCACGTACTCGAACTGCGCGTCGCTCCGGTTGAGGAAGAGCTCCTGGATCTCCTCCTCGCTCTGGTACCGCAGCGCCTCCTCGACGTCGGCCGGCGAGCAGGCGCCCATCTCGACCAGGGTGTCGCCGAGGAGCTTCTCCCCCGCCCGCCGCGCCTCCACGGCCGACTGGAGGTGCGACTCCTCGATCTTCCCGAGCCGGACGAGGATCTTCCCGATCAGGTTCGACTCGTTGCGCTCGCGCGAGCGGATCGAGACGCCCTCGCGAGTGAAGCAGATGGCGCGCTTCCTCGGCCCGTCATAGATGAACAGCGTCCCCTCTCGTCCCGAGAGGGAGAGCATCTGGAAGATCTCGGTGAGGTTGACGCTCGAGAGGCTGCCCTTCAGGGACATGGCCTCTCCCCGCCGTTACGTTCCGCGCAGTTGCGCATTTTCCGCATCAATACCTGTGGCCAATCGCACCCGCCCCCCCGGCTCCCCCTTGCGGGTGCCCGGAGGGCGGCTTAGGATGGGCCGACGGTTCCGGTTCCGTATCGGATCGGACCTCCGCCGCGCTTGAATCCGAGAGCGAACAAGAGGAAGGGTCGTGAGCCTGAGAGCCCGGATCTACGAACTCTGGTACCTCCTGAAGGCACGCCTTGCGCTCCTCGGGGGGTCCGTGGCAAAGGCGCGCACCGCGGCAAAGGCCGCGCTGCGCAAGAACCCCAACAGCTTTGTGGCACACTTTCTGCTTGCGCGGCTCTACTGGCGCGAGCAATCCGCGGTCAAGGCGAAGCGGGAGTTCGACCTCGCCTGGCAGATCGACCCCGAGCGCTTTGAGCGCGTCTACGCCCGTCTCAAGGCCGTGGATGAGGACATCCCCGACCTCTTCTCGTATCCGCCCGGGGGGGGCGAGGGGGGGGTGCCCGTCTACAACCGCCGGGGCCGCGTGCGCGCGTTCGGCGACTTCCGGGACGAGGAGGAGCGCCAGCGCTTCGCGTCCCTCCCCCCGATCACGCGCGACGAGATCCTCCAGATCGACTGGGACAGGTTCCAGTAGCCCGCCTACCGGCGCCGCGTCCACGCGTCGTTGCCGTAGCGTTCCAGAACGAGACGCTCCGCGAGCCCCCACTCCTCCGCGGACGGTGTCCCTGCGACGAAGGGTTCCCCCCACGCCCCCTCCGCCTCCCGGATCACCGCGGCTTCGGCCTCGGCTCGCGTGACCGCTCTCCCCGCAGCCTCGGACAGCGAGACCGCTCCGCTCGCCACGGGGTTCTTTTCGAGGACGAGCGTCCCGTGGAGGAGGAACCGGCAGCCGCCCCGCCGCTGGGCCGACCCGAAGAGCTTCCCCCGACCGGTGAGGAGGTCGTAGCGCGTGTGGGCGTCGAAGCACAGGCCCTCGGGCGCCGCCTCCGGTTCGCCGGCGCCGGGCGACACGCGGACGCCGAACGAGAGGGCGGCCTGCGCGACGATCGCGTTGATCCGGGCGTAGGCCTCGTCGACTCGCCGCCGCGCGCCGATCCACGCGATCGTCAGCTCCCCCGTGTGGGCGATCGCCCCTCCGCCCGTCGGCCGACGCACGAGCCGGAAGCCCGGCGGGCACGCGACACCCTCCGCGCGCTGGAAGACGCCGAGGGAGAAGCCCGGCGGATCCCACGCGTAGAGCCGGAACGTCTCCGTGCCGCAGCGGAGGAGCGCCTCGTCCAGCGCGAGGTTCAGCTCGGGGGGAAGTGGTCCGCTCCGGATCAGGCGCACGGGGTACGCTCTACCCCGTGGCCTCCCCGCCCTTCAAGGATTTCCTCCGCCCGGACTACCTGGGCGTGTTCGGGCTGCTCGAGGAGCCCCGGGGGATCCTCCTCGTCGCGAACCGGCGTGTGATCGGCGGCAGCCCCGCGGTCGTGTGGGACCTGCCGGGCGGCGGCGTCGAGCCGAAGGAGACGCTCGAGGAGGCGCTTCGCCGCGAGATGCGCGAGGAGACGTCGCTGGACGTGACCGTGGGCGAGTTCCTCTTCGTCGCCGAGGGCGAGCGGCTCAAGAGGGGGCATCGATCGGGCGTCTGGCGGAGCTTCTTCTTCCGGATCGCGCGCACGGGCGGCGAGATCGACATCTCGAAAGAGCCCGACCTCGTCGACTACCGGTTCGTGCCGAGGGGCGAGATCGTGCCGCTCCTCACCGCCCCCTACCACCGCGGGTTCGTCCTCTGGCTAGGGTCGAACGGCTCGATCCGGCACGCGTTCGACCGGTGGGCCGACTGAGAACGACCGCGCGCTTCGCGTCCGGCGGCAGCCCGTAGGGGAACGGTCCCTCCTGCGCGACGCCCCTCACGCGCGCTCCTTCCTCGAGCTCCTTCCCGCCTACGTTGCCCTTGTAGTGGACGAGGACTCCCCCGGGCGCGAGCAGCGGCAGCGCGGCCCGCGCGACGTCGGCGATCTCTCCGACGGCGCGGGCGGTGACCACGTCGCACCGGCCGAAGAGCGGCTTGGCTTCGCGGGCGTCCGCGGCGAGGACGCGCGCGTTCGGGATCCCGAGTTCCCGGACCGTCTCCTCGAGGAACGCCGCCTTCTTTCGCGTCCGTTCGAGCATCGTGATCGTCCAGCCCGGACGGAGGCGTGCCAGGGGAAGGCCCGGAAACCCGGCGCCGCTGCCGACGTCCGCCGCGACGAGGCCGTCCGGGAGATCGCGCAGCGCCGGCAGGATCGCGAAGGGCAGGAGCGAGTCGAGCACGTGTTTCAGCAGGAAGTCCGCGGGCTCGACGAGCCGCGTGAGGTTCATCCGCTCGTTGCCGCGGACGACGCACTGCCGCAGCCGCTCGTAGAACTCCCAGTCGGCGTCGGAGGGCGTGAGCCCCGCCGCGGCGAAGACCTCCCGCATGGGTGCTAGGATCGCGGCCGATGGAAGAAACGCGGGTCCGCCACCTCGGGCGGATCGCGGCCGCGGCAGCCGCGGGCCGCCGCGACGCGCTCGCGGCGCACTTCCGCGACGCGCTCAAGGGGATCGCGCTCGGGGATCTGCAGGAGGCGACGCTCCAGGTCTTCCTGTTCGCCGGCTACCCGCGCGGGATCGGCGCGTTCGAGGCGCTGGCCGAGGCCGCGCCAGCCGGGGCGCCGCCGACGGAGCCGGCGGCGGACTTCGCCCTTCGCGGCGAGAAGGTCTTCGAAGCCGTCTACGGCCCGCACGCCCCGGAGGTGAAGCGGAAGCTCTCAGCCCTCCACCCCGACTTCGCGCGCTTCGTGCTCGAGGACGCGTACGGGCAGGTGCTCGGCCGCCCGTTCCTTGACCTCAAGGAGCGCGAGGTGATGGCCCTCGCGATGCTCGCGGCGCTCGACCAGGACGCGCAGCTCCGCGCGCACGTCAAGGGCGCGCTGCGGGTCGGCGTCCCCGCGCCGCTCGTCCGCGCGGCGCTCGCCGCCGCCGAGGAGGGGTGTGGCCGCGAGCTGCCCGCGGCGCGCCGGGTCGTCGAGCGCGCGCTCAGCGGCTGAGCCGCTCGAGCTCCGCGATCTCCGGGTCGATCGCGACGACCGTGCCGTCCTTCCTCGCGACCAGGACCGTCGGCAGCCCGCCGAGCCTCCGGATCGCCTGCCTCCCGCGGGCTGCCGTCGGGAACGAGCGCGCGTGCTCCTTGAGCCACGCCTGGTCGGGCTCCTCGTCCACGCAGACGACCACGGGCAGGAGCCGCGCGTTCTCCTCGGGAAGCGCCCGGAGCATGGCCTCCGAGTCCGTGTCGCCCGTGACCACGAAGACGTACGCCAGGAGACCTTCGTGCGCCGACGCCCGTGCGCCGACCCCCGCATCCTCGAGGAGGAACGGGACCCCGTCGCAGAGGAGCCGCGCCCGCATCGGCGCGCGCTCGCCGAGCCGCGCCCTCGCCTGGTTAAGCTCCTCGCCCGCCGGCAGCAGCTCGCAGAGCTGGGCATCCGCGTTCGGCGCCCGGCCGGGGTGGTCCGCGCGCACGGTCCTGAGCCGCGCGATCGCCTCCGCGTCCCGCCCGAGCGTCCGGAGCGCGAACGCCTGGGCGAGGAGCACGCCGGGGAGCCGCGGGTCGCCGGGGCAGACGCGGAGGAACTCCTCGGCAGTGCTCAGCACGTAGCCCGCCGCGACCTCCCGGAGAGCGCGGTCGGGTTCCCCCCGCCCCTCCGCCTCCTCGAGGTAGAGAGCCGCCGTCGCGACCCTGGCCGCGGCCGCGTCCGCCGCGTCGAGCGCGTCGCCGTTCTCCGCGACGTACCGCGAAAGGACCGCCATCCGCCGGTCGTAGACGGCGAAGAGCCGCTTCCTGAGATCGTGCCGCTCGTAGAGCGCGCTCATCTCGCGCACGAGGTTCTCCTCGAGCTGCGACGCGGCGATCGCCACGCGAAGGGAGGGGGCCGCGGGGGCCGGGACGATCTTCGGCATCGGGTCGGGGTCGAGGTCGCGCGCGCGCTTGAGCTTCGCGAGGCACGCGATGTAGTCCGGGCTCTGCCGCACCGCGTCGAAATCCGGGTCCTGCCCCAGGTGCACGGCGTCGCGCCAGCCGCGATCGATCGAGAGCGTGAGCCAGGTGCCCGCGCGGGCGGCATCGCCCTCGAGCGCGTAGCAGCACGCGACGTTGTAGTAGGGCCGCGGGTTCTCTGGGAAGATCGCGATCTGCCTCTCGAAGGCGGCGATGGCCTTCGCGTAGTCCTTCGCGCGGTAGTGGGCGAACGCCTCCTCCTCCTGCCCGTGATAGCGGCGCGCCACCTCCTCCACCCCCTGCGCCAGCGCGGGGGCGACGAGCGCCAGCAGCGCGAGTCGCGTCCTCACGCGGATACGGTACCCTCTTCCCCCGTGGCCAAGGGAGATTCGAGGAAGGTCGTCGTCGCGGCGCTGTTCGCGAACCTCGGGATCGCGATCGTGAAGGGGATCGCGGCCGTCGCCACGCGCAGCGGCGCGATGCTCGCGGAGACCGTGCACAGCCTCGCCGACTCCGGCAACCAGGCGCTGCTCCTCCTCGGCGCGGCGCGCGCGAAGCGGCCCCCCGACCGGCGCCACCCGTTCGGCTACGGGTCGGAGCGCTACTTCTGGGCCTTCATCGTCGCGCTCGTCCTCTTCTCGCTCGGCGCGCTCTTCTCGTTCTACGAGGGGATCGAGAAGGTGCTCCACCCGACGCCGATCCGGAACCCCGCCTGGGCCTACGGCGTCCTCGGGGTGAGCCTCGTCCTCGAGCTGATCTCGTTCCGCGTCGCGCACCGGGAGGTCCAGGTCGAGCTGCGCGGCCGCTGCTTCAAGCGCTACTTCCTCGAGACGAAGGACCCGTCGCTGCCGCTCGTCTACCTCGAGGACCTGGGTGCTCTCCTGGGCCTCGTCTTCGCGCTCGCGGGCGTGGGCGCGTCGCATCTCCTGGGCTTGCGCCTCGCGGACGGCATCGCGACGCTGCTCATCGGCGCGCTGCTCGGCGCGATCGCGGTCGTCCTCCTCGCGCGCTGTCACCGGCTGCTCATCGGCGAGGGGGCGAGCGATGAAGACCTGGAGAGGATCCACGCCGCGGTCGATGGGCTCGGCGAGATCGTCGACCTGAAGACCCTGCAGCTCGGGCCCGACAACCTGATCGTGGCGCTCGAGGTGCGGCTCAAGGGGAGCGTCGCCGAGGTCGAGAGCGCGGTGCGGCGTGCCGTGCCGCACGCGAAGCACGTCGCGATCGAGCCCGCGTGACGGGTTCCCGATGGCCCTCCGCATGTGATACTCTTGGCGCATGGCGCGCGTGACCTCGGGGGATATCGTCCACCTCCACTACACCGGCAAGTTCGAGGACGGCACCGTGTTCGATTCGACGGAGGGCGGCAACCCGCTGGAGCTCGTCGCGGGCGCCACCGACATCATCGACGGCGTGAGCCAGGGCATCATCGGCCTCGAGGTCGGCGAGTCGAGGACGCTCACGGTCTCGCCCGACCGCGGCTACGGGACGCGCGACGAGGCGCTCGCGAAGCGGGTGCCGCTCGACGCGCTGCCCCAGGGGATCGAGGTCGGCGACCGGGTCTCCGCGAACACGAACGGGCACGAGATCGTCTTCCAGGTGACCGCGATCGAGGGAAAGGAGGCCGTGATCGACGCCAACCACCCGCTCGCGGGGAAGACCCTCGTCTTCCAGCTCTCGGTCCACTCGATCCACGGGAACGACCCGAATCGAGGCACGCACGGCCACGGCGGCTGCGGCTGCGGACACGATCACTAGGGTTCCCCCCGCCCCTCCCCATCCCGGCGCGGGACGCGTTAGCATCCTCGTGGTGCGTGCGACCGTCCTCCTGCTCCTTGCCACCGCGGCGGCGTCTCAGGGCATCGACGCGCGCATCGCGGACGGCGTGAAGAAGGGCGTCGACTTCCTCCTCTCGAAGCACGACGAGGCGAAGGGCTGGGGGAACGCGCTCGGGACCGGGACGTACGGGAACGTGGGGGTGCCGTACCCGTACGACGCCGGGCCCACGGCGCTCGTCTCCTACGCGCTCCTGAAGGCGGGGGTCGGGAGGGACCACCCGACACTCAAGAAGGCCTTCTCGATGCTCAAGCTGAAGCACCGGACGCCCGCGGTCGCCTACGAGCTCTCGGTGCTGCTCCTCGCGGTCGCCGAGCGCGCGGGCGCGGCGCAGTGTCCCGACTTCCGCGTCGCCCCGCTGCGGGCCGGCCGCACGACGCACCGGTTCAGGAAGCCGGCGAAGAACCCCTTCCCGAAGGAGGAGTGGACGTGGGTCGTGGACCTCGCGCGGAAGCTGATGTCGTTCCAGGCGCAGAACGGCGGATGGCGGTACTACCCGAGCGACTTCCACTCGGGCGGGAGGGCGGACGTGTCGTCGACGCAGTTCGCGCTGCTCGCGCTCTCGACCGCGCACCGTTGCGGCGTGCTCGTGCCCGAGGACGTGTTCGCGAAGGCGCGCGCGTTCCTCCTCGCGTCGCAGGAGGGCGAGGGGCCGCAGGTGCCCCGCGCGGTCCACGTGCCGGGGGGCGATCCGGAGGCGCTCGACCGGGCCCGGGGGTTCCCGTACATCGCGGGGAGCGGTGTGCTGCCCTACCGGCGCGTCTCGGGCGGGATGACGGCGGCCGGCGTCGCGTCGCTGATCCTCCTGCGCGAGGAGCTTGGCGCCGACGAGAAGGTCGAGCGGGCGATCCTCGACGGCTACGCGTGGATCGGGCGGTACTTCTGCGTCGAGGTGAACCCGGGTGCGTACCCGTTCCTCGGCGGCAGCTACCACTTCGTGTGGCTCTACGCGCTCGAGCGGTGCGGCGACCTCGGCCGCCGCGAGGTGATCGGCGAGCGGTCCTGGTTCGTCGAGGGGGCGAACCACCTGCTCTCGGCGCAGCGTGAGGACGGCGCCTTCGTGGATGAGACCTGCATGAACCCGCAGGACATCCTCGGCACCGCGTTCGCGCTGCTCTTCCTCACGCGGGCGCACAAGCCGGTGTCCGGCGGGGACTGAGCGGGAAGAACGGGGGGCGCGGGGGCGGCGCGGGTCTAGCCGGCCTGTCTCCACTCGCAGCGGTCGGCGCCGATGTGCCGTTCGCTCTCCGTCTCGATCGCCGTCGGGGCCGCGAGGCCGGACGCGTCGCGGAAGGCCGCGTAGGGCGGCGGCTCGCGGTCGCCGACGTAGCCGCCCTCCGACGTCAAGAGGACGTCGCCCGCCTGGTTCGTGAAGTAGGTCTTTCCCTCGCCCTCGACGGGCCAGGCGTACGCGCACCAGCACGTCTCGGCGAGATCGGGGTTCGTCTCGCCGGCCGCGACGCCGCCGCGGTCCCGCTCCGCGAGCGAGAGGCCGTTCGCCTGGGGAAGGTAGATCCGGTAGAAGTAGCCGCTCCGCTCGACGCGGCCCCGCGACACCTTCCGAAACGCGGTCGAGAGGACGGGCGGGTTGAGGATGACCCCGTCGCGCACCCCGATGGCGCCCGAGAGCTCCGCGAGGGAGCCGTACTCGCCGACGCCGTCCATGTCCTCGTCGGCCCGCGCCGTGCACTGGAACTGCGCCTGCGCGGAGATGATGTTGCGGAGCGTCGCCTTGGCGGCAACCTCGTTCGCGGCGCGGCGAAGCGCTTCGGCGTCCATGTCCTTCGGCGCCGCCTCGGGAACGACGGCCTTCGGCTGCTCCTCGGTCCGCAACGCCGCGGGGGGCTCGGGGGCAGGCGGGAGCAGGATCCGGGGCTCTTCCGGCAGGCTCGCGGAGGGTCGCCACGCGCGCTCGGTCGCGTTCCGTCGGCCGCGCTGGGACGGGTCGAGGCCGGGCACGGCCGCGACGGCGAGGATCGCGAGCACGATCCCGGTCAGGAGGCCGACGGCGAACGACCGCTTGTGCACGTCTCCTTCATCGGCTCCGCGCGGCGGTGCATGGAGTCCGGCGGGCTATGCTGACCTGGCATGGGACGCGTCGCGCTCCTCTCCGACACCCATGGCCTCCTGCGGCCTGAGGTCGTTCGTGCGCTTGAGGGCGTGGACCGGATCCTCCACATGGGCGACGTCGGGACGCCCGAGGTCCTCGACGGGCTCCGCGCGATCGCGCCTGTCCACGCGGTGCGGGGGAACGTGGACCACGGCGCGTGGGCGCGCGAGCTTCCGCGGACCCACCTGATCGAGGTCTTCGGCGCGGACCTTCTCCTGCTCCACAACATCGCGGAGCTTGATCTCGACCCCGCGGCGGCGGGGATCGCGATGGTCCTCTACGGCCACTCCCATGTGCCGAAGGAGGAGGAGCGGGGCGGAGTCCGCTACGTCAACCCCGGGTCGATCGGCCCGCGCCGGTTCGACCTGCCGATCTCGTTCGCGTTCCTCGGGGAGGACCTCGCGGTCGAGTTCGTCCGGCTATAGCTCGGTGGAGTCGAACCGCTGGAGCCGGTGCGTTGTCGCGAGTGCCGCGGCGAGGCCGAAGACGAGCGGGATCGACAGGATGCCGTAGAAGAGGCTCTTGAAGCCGGAGAAGGCGCCGAACGCCACGTAGCAGACCGAGAACGCGAATCCGTAGGAGAGCACCCCCGGCTTCACGCGCGCCGCGAGGAACCCGATCGCCGCGCCAACCGCCGCGGCAAGAACAAGGCCGAGCCGGGCCGGCACCTGGAAGAGCGCGACCGAGAGGAAGAAGAGCGTGGCCCCCTCGACGACCCAGCGGTGCGAGGTCTCCTTCCTGCGGAGGATCTGCTTCCCGTGGACCCCCTCCTGGGCCCGCCAGCGGTCGCGAAGCTCCTCCTTCGCGTGGTCGGGCAGCCGGGCGAACGAGGGGGCCGCCTCCCGCGGGTCGCCCATCCGGTCCTCGGGCACCGAGAGTACGCTCGGGGGTTCCGGGGCCTCCCCTTTTTCGCGGGCCGCGGGCGCGATCACCTGCTGCCACTTGGGCGGCGGAGACGACGAGGCGCGGCTGCCCATCGCCTCACCGATCGACGCGAGCCAGCGCGGACCTGAAGTCCGCACCCCGCCGCCCGAACCCGTTGGCGCGCAAGGAGTTGGGACCGCGCGACCGCGTACCTAGGAGGACCCCTTGGCCCAGTAGCCCTCGGCCCAGACCTCGATCTCGCCACCGCCGAACGTCACCTCGAGCGAGGGGCGCGTGCCCGGATCGAAGACGATCCCGATCAGCGAACTGTAGCTCGCGACGAGCCACTGACTCGTGCTGTCGCGGACGCCCGTGCTCGTGAGCGCCTCGCCGCGCTTGACCTCCTTGGACCACGCGAGCTTGCCTTCCCGCTTCTTCTCGGCGTCCCTGCGGTACTCCTGGAGCTCCATCCGCGTCGATTGCGGCATGCAGATCTCGATGTGCGTGATCACGAGCGACTTGCCGCCGCGGCTCGGGTCGTCGAGCTGTGCCAGCTCGATCACGTCCCCCTTGTTCCTCTTTCCCGAGTAGTAGAAGTTCCAGATGAGCGACGTGTCCACCGTCGGCACGGGCAGGGGCGCGACGGACGGCGGCCGCTCCTCCTGCGCGCCGAGGACCGACACGAGCACCAGAGCGGCGAGTGCACCGAACGCGACGAGACCGAGGTTGTTGCGCATACCTCATTAGAGCACACGAACGGGGCCCATGGGCCGGCCGCGCCGCTTCCGGCCCTTCGGTCAGGGCGTCGCCCAGTAGCCCTCGGCCCAGATCTCGACGTTACCGGTGCCGAGCGTGAGCTCAAGCGAGGGCCGCGTGCCCGGATCGAACACGATCCCCGTGTGGGAGTCGTAGTTGACCATGATCCACTCGCTCGTGCTGTCGAGGATGCCCACGCTGAACGCGTCGCTCCGGCGCACCTTCCGCGCCCAGAGGGGTTTGCCATCGCGTTGCTTCTTGTCGCCGTCCTGACGGAACTCCTCGAGCTCGATCCTCACGGAATTCGGGATGCGCATCTCGAGGTGCGTGATCACGAGCGCCTTGCCGCTGTGTTTCGGGTCGTCGAGCTGGGCCATCTCGATCACGTCGCCGCGCCGCTTCTTCCCGGCGTAGCGGAAGTTCCAGATCCCCGAGACGCTGGGGCCGGCACTGCCGGGCGCTACGGGCGCGTCCTGCGCGCTGAGGACCGAGACGAGTGTGACCGCGGCGATCGTGCCGAGGGCGAGGATGCCGAGAGTGTTTCGCATGGGGGCCTATCTGAACATCCGGCGGGGTCGCTGTCTCGGGGGGCGGGAGCCGCTCCGTCTGAGGAGCCGGCCTGATTTCGAACGCTCTCGGTCCTGACGACTGCCTCCTCGGGCCAGGCCTACTCCCCCTGCGCGCGCTTGCGGAGCCGGTTCCACGCGGAGCCGATCCCCATGGCGGACCGGACCTCCTTCAGCGTGGCCTTCGCGACCTCCCGCATCCTCTCGGTGCCCTCGACGAGGATCCTGTCGACGAGGCCCTTCTCGCCGGCGTAGCGGGCGGAGCGTTCGCGGATCGGCGCGAGGAACCGGTTGATCGCGGCCGAGAGCTTCGCCTTCACCTCCGCGTCCCCCACGGCCCCCTTCTGATAACGCTCCTTCAGGTCGCTGACCTCGGCGCGGTCGTCGTTGAACGTGTCGTGGTAGATGAAGACCGGATTGCCCTCGACCGTGCCCGGGATGTGCGCGTGGACCCGCTTCGGGTCGGTGTACATCGAGCGCACCCTCTTCTCGACCGTGGCCGCGTCGTCCGAGAGGAAGATCGCGTTGTCGAGGCTCTTCGACATCTTCTGCTTGCCGTCGGTACCGACGAGCGTCGGCACTTCGCCGAGGAGCAGCTCGGGCTCGGGGAAGACCTCGCCGTAGAGACGGTTGAAGCGGCCGGCGATCTCCCGGGTGATCTCGACGTGCGCCGCGTTCTCCTTGCCGACGGGCACGATGTGCGCCTTGCCGAGGAGGATGTCGGCGGCCTGCATCACCGGGTAGCCGAGGAGGCCGAACGGCATCTCCGTGATGTGGGCCGCGCGCGCCATATCCTTGAGCGACGGGAGCCGGGAGAGCCGGTTGACGGTCACGAGCATCTCGAAGATGAGGTTCAGCTCGTAGACCTCCTGGACCGCGGACTGGAGGTAGATCGTGACCTTCTGGGGGTCGATGCCGCTGGCGAGGTAGTCGAGGACCATGCCCCGCGCGTTCTCGAGGACGTGCGCGATCGACTCCTTGTCCGGCTTCGTCGTGAGCATGTGGAGGTCGGCGACGAGCAGGTAGGTCTCGTACTCGTCCTGCAGCCTCACCCGGTTCCTGAGCGATCCCACGTAGTGCCCGAGGTGGAGCCTCCCCGTCGGCCGGTCGCCCGTCAGCAGCCGCTTCCGCATCGGCTCAGAGTAACGGTCAGGGTGCCCGACGCACGCAAGTCGTTGCCGCGGAGGGCGTTACGAGTGTCCGGGCGCGGAGCGGCTTCCGCGGCCTCGTGCGGCAGCGCTGCCGCACTTCGGCAAGCGCAAGTCTTTATTCAGCAACGAATTATGGTCGTCGCGTAGTCTGAGTGTCACACCGCCGGGAAGCGGCGGCAGCGACGAGACCCTTGAAGACCGGGTGCGCGCGCATCGGCTTGCTGCGGAACTCCGGATGGAACTGCGTCGCGAGGAAGTACGGGTGGTCCTTCAGCTCGACCATCTCGACGAGATCGAGCGCATCGTGGAGGCCCGAGAAGACGAGGCCGTGCTCGCCGAGCGCGCCGCGGTACGCGTTGTTCACCTCGAACCGGTGGCGATGGCGCTCCTCGACCAGCGGCACGCCGTAGACCTTCCGCGCGAGCGTGCCCTCGGGGATGCGGCACGGATAGGAGCCGAGCCGCATCGTGCCCCCCATCTCCTTCACCTTCGTCTGCGCCTCCATCAGGTCGATGACCGGCGTGCAGTCCTTCGTGAACTCCGTGCTGTTCGCGTTCCGGATGCCGCAGACGTTCCGCGCGTACTCGACGACCGCCGCCTGGAGGCCGAGGCACAGGCCGAGGAACGGGAGCTTGGTCGTGCGCGCGTGGCGGATCGCCGAGATCTTCCCCTCGAAGCCCCGCTCGCCGAACCCGCCCGGCACGACGAGGCCGTCCGCCCCCTCGAGGCGCCCGGCGACGTTCTCGGCCGTCAGCTCCTCGGGGTTGACCTTCCGGAGGACGACCTTCACGTTGTTCGCGAAGCCGCCGTGGGACAGCGCCTCGTAGACCGACTTGTACGCGTCGTGCAGCACGATGTACTTCCCCGCGACCGCGATCTCGACCTGCCCCGCGGGCGTCCGGATCTTCTCGATCAGGTCGCGCCACGGCCGCACGTCGGGCTCCTTGGTCTCGAGGCCGAGCCGGCGGCAGATGAGCCCGTCGAGCCCCTGGTGGTGGAGCATCGTCGGCAGCTCGTAGATCGAGTAGTCGACGTCCTTCTCCTCGATCACGCAGCCGCGCTCCACGTTGCAGAAGAGCGAGATCTTCTCCTTGAGGTCGGTCCCCATGGGCAGCTCGGTGCGGCAGAGGATGAAGTCGGGCTGGATGCCGATCTCGCGCAGCCTCCCCACGCTGTGCTGCGTGGGCTTCGTCTTCATCTCGCCGCTCACGCGCAGGTGGGGGACGAGCGTCAGGTGGATGAAGAGCACGTTGCTCCGCCCCCGCTCCAGCGCGAACTGCCGGATCGACTCGAGGAACGGCAGCCCCTCGATGTCGCCCACCGTGCCGCCGATCTCCGTGATGAGGACGTCGACGTCGTCCTCCGCGCTGCGAATCGCGTTCTTGATCTCGTCGGTGATGTGCGGGATCACCTGCACGGTGCGGCCGAGGTAGTCGCCCCGCCGCTCCTTCGAGATCACGGAGAAGTAGATCTGCCCCGTCGTGTAGTTCGACGCGCGCGTGATCTGCGCGTTCGTGAAGCGCTCGTAGTGGCCGAGGTCGAGGTCGGTCTCGGCGCCGTCGTGCGTGACGTAGACTTCGCCGTGCTGGTACGGGGACATCGTGCCCGGATCGACGTTGATGTACGGGTCGAGCTTCTGCATCCCGACCTTCAGCCCCCGAGCCTCGAGGAGCGCGCCGATCGCGGCGGAGGTGAGTCCCTTGCCGAGGCTCGAGACCACTCCGCCGGTCACGAAGATGTGCTTGCGCATTCTTGAAAGAGCCGTCCGGAAAAAGAGGGAGTCTAAGAAACCCTCCTAGCTTCCCGGTCCGCCCGGACAAGCCTAGCACGCGCGGACCGGCCCGGCATCGCGGGCGCCGCTAACCCGAGCGGCGGCAACGGCTTACGAAGGCCGCGTAATCCTCGGGCGTGTCGATCCCGGCCCCCGGGCTGCGGGCGCGCGCGGCCCGGATCCGGACGCCGTGATCGAGCGCGCGCATCTGCTCGAGCCGCCGCTCCTTCTCGCGCGCGGTCGGCCGCAGCTTCGTGAAGCGCTCGAGGAAATCGGGGCGGTAGGCGTAGATGCCCACGTGGCGGAAACCACCGGGCGTCGGCTCGCGACAAAAGTCCACGGCGAATCCGCCCTCGACCACCGCCTTCACGACCGCGGGGTTCCGCTGGTCCTCCCCGGTCAGCTGCTCGTGGACGAGCGTCCCCATCTCGTCGCCGGGCGCCATCGCGTCGATGAGCTGCGCGACGTCCAGAGGATCGATCTCGGGCTCGTCGCCTTGCAGGTTCACGACGAGCGACGCGGGCCGCTGCCGCGCGACCTCGGCCACGCGGTCGGAGCCCGAGGGGTGCCGGGGGGAGGTGAGGACCGCCGCGCCGCCGAAGCTCTCGACGGCGGCGACGATCTCCGGGTCGTCCGCCGCGATCACGACCTCGTGCGCGTTGGGGACGACGATCGCGCGCTCGTAGACGTGCTGGACGAGGTACTTGCCCGTCTCCTTGAGCAGCATCTTTCGCGGCAGCCGCGTCGACGCGAGCCGCGCCGGGATGACGAGGAGGACGCGCGCGGTCACCGCGCGCCCTTCGGCCCCGTCCGGAACGGTTCCGTCGAGGTCGTCGCCTGCATCTGCGGCGGGAACGCGTTCCACACGGCGAGGAAGGTACGCATGCACTTCCCGTACGCCCTCGCGGCGTCCACCTGGTCCCGCGTCGGCGTGACCCCCTGCGGCGCCTTGACCCGGAGGAGCGCGAGGCGGCGGCCGTTCGCGTCGGTGACCGTGATCTCGCCCGACGCCCCGAGGCCCGGCGGGTTCGCGGGGCGCGGCCGCGCGTACTCGTAGAACTCGAACCGGTCGAACTCCTCGAGCATCTTCTCCATCACGTCGTCCGGGACGTACGCGACGGCGGGCTCGCCCGGCGGGAGCGCGCGGCTCCGCAGATCGACCTGGTTCCGGCCGGCGAGGTTCTCGATCACGAAAACCGCACTCGGGCCACGGTACTGGTTGTGGAGGACCCGGATCACCTGGTCGGCCCGGAACGGGGCCGGCTTCGTCCGCGCGCCCGGTGAGCCGCACGCGGCGAGGAGGGGGAGGCAGAAGAGCAGGATGCGCATGCAGTGGGAGAATTGTGGGGCCGGAGCCGATGGACGTAAAGGGACGGCCTCTGCCGCTCGCCGCCGAAGTGGGGGGGCCGCGGGGGCCTGAAGGATGACCGGACCGTGACTCGTCGAACGCATAGGTTTCCCATGGCCCTCCCGATTCCCCGCGGCGCGGTGGCCGCGTTCCTGCTCCTCGTGGCGTCCGTCGCCGCGGGCGAGGATCCCCTCCCCGCCGACGTGGCGGCCATGCACGCCGAGGGCAAGTGGAAGGTCCGCAAGGCGGATCTCTACCGCTGCCTCGTCCGGTACGAGAGCCGCCAGCCCGAGGCGCTCCCGGTCCTCCCGGAGTACATGAAGCTGCGGCTCGTCGAGGACGAGGCGAAGCGGCGGAAGATCTCCGTGAGCGACGAGGAGGTGGACCGGTGGCTCGCGGAGGTCGACGCGCTGGTCAAGCAGGCGGGCGAGACCGGCCTCGACGACCTGCGGAAGCAGAAGGAGATGCGGACGGAGGAGCTGCGGCGGAAGGGGCGCCAGTGGGTGCTCTACGAGAAGGTCTCGCGCGCGATCCTCAAGGAGAAGGACCCTGCCCGGAAGGACGAGCCGCTCGGCGGCGATGCCGTGATCTTCGTCGTGGACACGCTCTACAAGGACGCGCCGAAGGAGACCGAGGGGCTGCCCGAGGGGATCGTCGCGCGCATCCGCGGCGTCGACATCACCGAGTACGAGTACGGCCGCGCGCTCGCCGTCGAGCTGCCGGCGGCCAACGTCCTGCGCTCGCTCCGAGGCCTCATCCTCGCGGAGGAGGTCGTGTTCCTGCTCGGCGACCGGAATCTCCCCACCGCCGAGGAGAACCAAGCGCTGCGGCAGTGGTTCCTCCAGCTGGAGAAGGATCGCATCCGGAAGAGTCTCCCGAACGCCCCGGAGGAGATCACCGACGAGATGGTCGAGCAGGTGCTCCAGCAGCGCGGCCTCTCCCTCGAGCTCGTGCTCGGGAGCCCGGCGCTGCAGGCCCAGGCGCGCGCCATCGGCCACTTCGAGAAATCCCTCGGCGAGGAGGACGTGCGCCGCCACTACGACGAGCGCAAGGGGCAGTACGGCGAGCAGCTGAAGATCGCGCGGATCTTCCTCGGCGCGCGCGGCCAGAAGATCCCGGGCGTGGGGGCGCCGATCCGCACGCTCGAGCAGGGCAAGAAGGAGTCGAGCGCCGTCTACGAGCAGCTCAAGGCGGGGCAGGACTTCGGAAAGCTCGCGCGGGAGAAGAGCGACGATCCGGACGTCATCCGGAAATGCGGCGGCGTCCTGCCCTTCTGGATCACCGCCGACATGCCGGGCTACGAGGACCACTTCAAGGAAGCGGCCAAGCTCCCGGGCGGCGTGATCTCGCAGCCCTTCTTCAGCCAAGGGCGCGGCTACGTCATCCTGAAGCTGCTCGACCGGAAGCCGGCACCCGACTACGCGGCGCTCAAGGACACCGTCCGGCGCGACGCCGGGCGCTACCGTTACGACGTCTGGCGCAACGAGCGGACGCGCGCCGCACGGATCAACGCACAGCTGTTCGAGGAGTAGGGCCGGGCCCTAGGGTGTGTCTGAGAAGCCGGCCGTAAGGACCGAGGCTGAGCGAGCCGCCGCCAGACGAGGAAGGCCGACGAGCCGTATTGACCGGAGAAATACGGCGAGGAGGCCTGACGACGTATGGCGGCGGCCCAGCCGAATCCAGGACGGCTTCTTGCACAGACCCTAGTTGGGCTTGTCGCCGGGCGGCGGTTCGGGCTTCTGCGGCCCAACGGGCTCGACCTTCTCGGGTTCCCCCTGCCCCTCCTCTTTCCCGGGCGGCTCGGGCTTCGCCTTCTCGGCCGCCGCGCGCCACTGCTCGAGGATCTTCCCCTTGAACCCCTGGTAGACCTGCCGCGCCTTCTGCATGTACGCGAGGTCGCCCGCGATCTTCGCGGCCATCCCGGCCTGCTTCGCCGTGACGCCCGGGCGGAGCTGGCCGCGGCGGAAGAAGAACTCGCGCGCGGCCTGCGGGTCGGGGAAGGGCTGCGGCGGCGTCTGCCACAGCTCCGGCTCGGGAACGTCATCGAACTTCGTGCCCGTGAGCACCCAGAGCGTCAGCCACCCCTCCTCGCGGACGATGTGCTGCCTGTCGTCCTTGTCCTCGTCGACGAGGTAGTCGCACATGATGTCGAGCGTGATCGGCTCGCGGACGTTGAGCGCGGCAAGCGCGGTCGCGACGTCGACGCGGATCGCGAAGTACCTGTGGTGGTAGACGCGACGATCGAGGAGCAGCTGCTTCAGCCGGTCGAGGTACTTCTTCGCCAGCGCGGCGTCCTTCGGCTCGATCGAGCCGAGCGTGAGGAGGCAGTTGCGCTGGAGGATCGAGTTCTTCTCCCTCTCCGAGAGGAGCACCGCCTCGAGCGCCTGCCAGGCGCGGTCCTCGGGGAAATCCCTGAGGCCGAGCGCCGCCTTCGCCCGCAGGATCGGGCTCGCGGACTCGTCGTTGAGGACGGCGATCGACAGCGTGAGGATCTCCTCGCGCGGGCCGTCCTTCATCCGCTGAAGCGACTCGATCGCGATGGCGCGCAGGTCGTCGTGCTGGGCCGCATCCCCCGCGATCCGGAGGAGCCTCTCGACCAGCTCCTTGGGCTTCGGCTCGTCGATCGCGTTGAGCGCGCGCATGAGGAGGTCCCGCTCCTGCTCGGTGCGCGGGTCGCGCAGCGCGATCGCGAGGAGCGCCGCCTGCGCCTCCTTGAGATCGAGCTGTCCGCAGTAGAACGCGGCCATCGACCGGTCCTCCGCCCCCTCGTCCTTGAGCCACGCGAGAGCGATCTCGCCGCACCGCGTCTTCGCCTGCGGATCGCCGTAGAGGAGCGAGCAGGCGGCGCGCTGCGCGGTGACGGAGCCCGAATCGAGCGCGCGGCGGAGCGCGCGCGGGTGGTTGAGCATCTTGAGCGTCGTGAGGACGTTGGCCTTCGCGCGCACGCCGAAGGAGTCGCTCCCGATGGCCTGCTCGAGCTTTTCGAGGACGTACTCCCGGTTGTCGAGGACCTCGAGCGTCGTGCGCGCCTCCGCCATCTCCTTCTGGCTCCCGCCCGCGATGTCGCGGATCGCGCCGCGCACCTCCCACCACCGGCCGAGGCCGGCGACGCGCCAGAGGAACACGGCGACCGCGAGGCCAAGGGCGCACGTGAGGATGACCGTGCCCGTCTTGCTTTTGAGAATCTGTTTCATGGGTGTGTCCGGGAAGCCCGACCGGCCGTCGGCCCCCGGGGGGGGCGCGGCACGGACCGGCCACGATAACAGCCCCCGGCGCGAAGGCCACAATGAGGGGGGGCGCGGGGGCCGGGGTTGCGGGCGCCTCCATAATGAAGCCGTGGACGACCTCCCCCTGCGGCTCGATTTCGACGACGCGGAGCCCCGCGTCTTCACGGTCGCGCCCGAGGAGGCGGGGGAGCGGCTCGACCGGTACCTCTCCGCCCGGATCGGGCAGTTCAGTCGCGCGCTGGTGCAGCGGCTCATCGACGGGGGGTCGGTGAAGGTGGACGGCGTGTCGGTTCGCCGCTCCCACCGGCTCCGGGAGGGGGAGCGGATCGAGGTGGACGTGCCGCAGGCGCTTCCCCCGCGCGCGGAGCCCGAGGATCTCCCCCTGCGCGTGCTCGTCGAGGAGGAGGGGTTCCTCGTCCTCGACAAGGAGGCCGGGATCGCCGTCCACCCGGGCCGCGGCCGCGCCTCGGGGACGATCGCGAACGCGATCGCCTTCCGCTACGGGGCGCTCCGGCTCACGGGAGCCGGCTACCGCCCGGGCATCGTCCACCGGCTCGATCTGGACACGAGCGGCGTCATGGTCGTCGCGAAGACCGAGGCCGCGCACGCGAGCATCGCGGAGGCGTTCGAGAAGCGGCGCGTGGAGAAGGAGTACCGGGCGCTCGTCCATGGCGCGCCGGACCACGACGAGCAGCGGATCGACCTGCCGCTCGGCCGCGACCCCAAGGATCCGGTGCGCCACGCGGTGCGCCTCGAGGGAGGCCGCCCCGCGACGACCGACGTGAGGACGATCGAGCGCTTCGGGAGCACGGCGGCCTACGTCGCGTGCCACCCGCTCACCGGCCGCACGCACCAGATCCGCGTGCACGTCGCCGCGGCGGGCCACCCGATCCTCGGCGACCCTCTCTACGAGCGCGGCCGCCGATCGCCGGTCCCCGCGGCGCGCCTGATGCTCCACGCGTCGCGCCTCGTCTTCCCGCACCCGGGGACGGGCGAGCCGTTCGCGGTCGAGTCCCCGCTGCCTGCCGACTTCGAGACGGCGCTCGCGGAGCTGCGTCGCCTCGCCGCGACGGCGTGAGGGCGAGGCCATGGGTCATCCGATGACCCATGGCCGGGCGCTTCGGGGGCCGGGCGCGAGGCGGTACCATGCGCAACGCATGGACCGGGAGACCTGGCTGCGGGAGGTGCACGGCCCCTTCGCGAAGAAGCACCCCGAGCGCAGGCTGGAGTTCAGGACGGCCTCCGGGATCCCGCTCGATCCGCTCTACGGCGGCCCCCCCTTCCCCGGCGCCCATCCCTTCACGCGCGGCATCCTCCCGACGATGTACCGCGGCCGGCTCTGGACGATGCGGCAGTACGCGGGCTTCACGAGCGCGCGCCTCTCCAACGAGCGGTACCAGGAGCTGCTCAAGCAGGGGGTCACGGGGCTCTCGGTCGCGTTCGACCTCCCGACCCAGATCGGCTACGACAGCGACAGCCCCGAGGCCGAGGGCGAGGTCGGGCGCGTCGGCGTGCCGATCAACTCGCTCCGCGACATGGAGACGCTGCTCGAACGGATCCCGCTCGACGGCGTGACCGCGTCGATGACCATCAACTCGACCGCGAGCATCCTCCTCTGCCTCTATCTCGCGGTCGCGCGGAAGCGCGGCATCGACCCCGGGAAGCTCGGCGGCACCGTCCAGAACGACATCCTCAAGGAGTACGTCGCGCGCGGCACCTACCGGTTCCCGGTCGAGCCGTCGATGCGGCTGATCACGGACACGTTCCGGTTCTGCGCCGACCGGCTGCCCCGCTGGAACCCGATCTCGATCAGCGGCTACCACATCCGCGAGGCGGGTTCGACCGCGGTTCAGGAGGTCGCGTTCACGCTCGCGAACGGCCTCGCCTACGTGCAGGCGGCCGTCGATGCGGGGCTCGACGTGAACGACTTCGGCGGGCGGCTGTCGTTCTTCTTCAACGCGCACATCCACCTCTTCGAGGAGGTGGCGAAGTTCCGCGCGGCCCGCCGGCTCTGGGCGAGGCTCATGCGCGAGCGATTCAAGGCGGACGACGACTCCTGCCGGCTCCGCTTCCACACGCAGACCGCCGGATCGACGCTCCAAAGCCGCCAGATCGACGTGAACGTCGTGCGCACGACGATCGAGGCGCTCGCGGCGGCGCTCGGGGGCACGCAGTCGCTCCACACCAACGGCCGCGACGAGGCGCTCGCGCTCCCGACCGGGGCGAGCGCGAAGCTCGCGCTCCGCACGCAGCAGGTGATCGCCTGCGAGTCGGGCGTGGCCGACGTCGTGGACCCGCTCGGCGGCGCGCCGTACGTCGAGACGCTGACCGACGAGATCGAGAAGCGTGCCCTCGCGCTCATCGAGCGCATCGACCGGATGGGCGGCGCCGTGAAGGCGATCGGCTTCATGCGCGGCGAGATCGAGCGGAGCGCGTACGAGGCGCAGCGCCGGATCGAGGCCGGCGAGGACACCATCGTCGGCGTCAACAGGTTCGAGGAGCCCGACGACGGCAAGGTCGAGCTCTTCGCGATCGACCGGAAGGAGCGCGACCGGATCGTGAAGGACCTCCGCGAGCTGCGCGCCTCGCGCGACGGCGCCGCCGTGCGGAAGACGCTCGACGGCCTGAAGCGCGCCGCCGAGGGCAGGGAGGGCCTGCTGCCTCCGATGCTCGACGCCGTGGAGGCCTACGCGACCGTGGGCGAGATCTGCAAGACTCTCGAAGGTGTCTTCGGGAACTACCGGGAGGGCTAGCCTTGGACACCAACACAGCAACCGTCGGCGTGGCGTCGACCACCGGCCTCACGATCGTCATCTGCGTGCTCGTGATCACGATGAAGTACGACAGGATCGACCTCTGGCCCGTGGCTGCCATCGTCGCCGCCATCGCGGCCATGGGGCTCGGCGCCATGGTCATCCTCCGTCGCAAGGGGCCGTCGTGAAGTCGGTCGACCACGTCGGCATCGCCGTCGCGGATCTCGACGAGGCGCGAAGGACGTGGGACGCGCTCCTCGGTCAGACCCCCGTCGTCGAGGACGTGCCGTCGCAGAAGGTACGGACCGCGACCTACCCGTGCGGCATCGAGCTCGTCGCGCCCGCGTCGCCCGAGAGCCCGATCGCGCGTTTTCTCGGCAAGCGCGGCCCGGGCATCCACCACGTGACGCTCGTCGTCGACGACATCAACGCGCACCTCGCGCGCCTCAAGGCGCAGGGGACGAAGCTCGTGAACGAGACGCCGGTCAAGGGCGCGGGCGGCTCTCCGGTGGCGTTCCTCCACCCCGTGGGCGGCGTGCTCGTCGAGTTGAAGGAGAAGAGGGGGCCTCGGGGGCCGTCAGGCTCCGCCGAAGCTCGGAAGGAGCGAAGGCGGGCCCCAGAGGCCCCCTCCGATCGGGAGAAACGATGAGCAACCTCGAGGAGCTGAGACGCCTGCGCGAGGCCGCGCTGCTCGGCGGTGGGGCCGACGCGATCAAGAAGCAGCACGAGAAGGGGAAGCTCACCGCGCGCGAGCGGGTCGATCTGCTCGTGGACCCCGGCACCTTCACCGAGATCGACCCCTTCGTGACGCATCGCTGCATCGACTTCGGGATGGAGAAGAAGAGGATCCCCGGCGACGGCGTGGTCACGGGCCACGCGCTCGTGAACGGGCGCCCGGTCTTCGTCTTCTCGCAGGACTTCACCGTCTTCGGCGGCTCGCTCTCCGGGGCGTACGCGCGAAAGATCTGCAAGATCATGGACCTCGCGCTCAAGGCGGGGGTCCCGGTCGTCGGGCTCAACGACTCGGGCGGAGCGCGGATCCAGGAGGGCGTCGAGTCGCTCGGCGGCTACGCGGACATCTTCCTCCGGAACACGCTTGTCTCGGGCGTGATCCCGCAGATCAGCGCGATCCTCGGGCCGTGCGCGGGCGGCGCGGTCTACTCGCCCGCGATCACCGACTTCGTGCTCATGGTCGAGAACACGAGCTACATGTTCGTGACGGGGCCGAGCGTCGTGAAGACGGTCACGCACGAGGAGGTCTCGTTCGAGGACCTCGGGGGCGCCGCGACGCACGCGGGGAAGTCGGGCGTCGCGCACTTCACGGCGCCGGACGACGCGGCGTGCCTCGCGCTCACGCGCCGGCTCCTCTCGTACCTCCCGCCGAACAACCGCGAGGACCCGCCGCTCGGGCCGCAGGACGACGACCCCGACCGGGCGGACGAGGAGCTGGACGCGCTGGTGCCGCGCGACTCCGAGAAGCCGTACGATATCAAGGAGGCGATCACGCGGGTCGTGGACCGCGGCTCCTTCCTCGAGGTGCACGCGGCGTACGCCGGAAACCTCGTCGTGGGCCTCGCGCGGCTGCACGGCCGCGTCGTCGGCGTGGTCGCGAACCAGCCGGCGAACCTCGCGGGGGTGCTCGACATCGCCGCGTCGCTCAAGGGGGCGCGGTTCGTGCGGTTCTGCGACTGCTTCAACATCCCGCTCGTCACGTTCGAGGACGTGCCCGGCTTCCTGCCCGGCACGGACCAGGAGTGGAACGGGATCATCAAGCACGGCGCGAAGCTCCTCTACGCCTACTGCGAGGCGACGGTCCCGAAGCTCACCGTGATCACGCGCAAGGCGTACGGCGGGGCGTACGACGTGATGTCGTCGAAGCACATCCGCGGCGACTTCAACTTCGCGTGGCCGTCCGCGGAGATCGCGGTGATGGGGCCGAAGGGCGCGGTCGAGATCATCTTCAAGAAGGACATCAAGGGGCCGAAGGACGAGGCGCGTCTGATCGAGGAGTACAGGAGGAAGTTCGCGAACCCCTTCGTCGCCGCCGAGATGGGCTACATCGACGACGTGATCGAGCCTCGCCTGACCCGCCGGCGCCTGATCACCGCCCTCTCCGTGATGGCCACGAAAGTCGACAAGAACCCCCCGAAAAAACACGGCAACATCCCGCTCTAGGGCCGTACCCCTTGCGCCATCGACGCGTCGCAACCGGAAGCGGCGCAACGACTTGTGTCGGCCGGATGTGGCACGCCGGTCCGCACCATGGGGCGGGGACTTGTGCGGCCGCGGCGCCGTCGGCGGAAGTGACCCCCCTGTGACCCGCGTGCGCCCAGCGGAGCTACGATCGGGGCGGAGGTCACGAGATGAGATCCACCTGCGCTGCGCTCCTTGTCCTCTTCGTGGCGAGCTGCGGCTGCGAGAACTGCGGCAGCAGGAGCACCAACGGCCCCGGCGCGGTCGCGCGTCTGGGCGACCACCACATGCTCACGGCGCCCGTCACCGTCGGGAACCTGACGGTCTGGCCGGTCACCACGGACCGCCCGCTCGACCTCGGCGAGTTCCTCACGCTCGACGAGGCGCTCGCGAAGGGCGCGGCCGAGGTGCGCGAGGTCGGCGGCGCGCCCGGCGTCGCGCAGTCCGCGCAGTCCGCGCACGTCGACGTCGGCGGCGTGGAGTTCGAGGAGCCGGCGCCGCGTAGCAACGCCGCCCCGCAGCAGGAAGCCGGCCAGACGTTCCAGCAGGAGGCGCAGACCCTGGAACAGGCCGCGCAAGGCGCCGTCGTGAACACGCTCGTCATCGAGAACAAGGGCGAGCTCCCGATCCTCGTCTGCGCGGGCACGGTCGTGAAAGGCGGCAATCAGGACCGACAGATCGGCCAGGACTTCGTCCTGAAGGCCAACTCCACGACGCCCGTGGACGCGTTCTGCGTCGAGCAGGGCCGGTGGACGTCGGACCGCCTCGGCGCGGAGACCGGCGGCAAGTTCGAGGTGCTCGACGGCATGGCCACCGCGAAGGTCCGCTCGAAGGGCCAGTACGAGAAGGACCAGGGCGGCGTGTGGCAGGAGGTCGCCACCGTCAAGACCCAGGTCCAGATGTCGGCGCCCGTCGGGGACCCGATCGACAGCCAGGAGGCGACGATCCTCGTATCCTCGAGCTACGCGGTTGCCTTCGACGCCAACGCCTCCTCCGAGGAACTCAAGGCTTGCGAGGAAGCCGTCAAGAAGCACTTCGCCGCGCGCGCCGCCGCCGTCGGCTTCGCCTACGCGATCAACGGCAAGCCCGTCGCGGTCCGCACCTTCGCGCACCCGCGGCTCCTCGCGAAGCAGATCAACGACTTCGTCCGCGGCATGGGCACCGAGGCGCTGCTCGCGAAGAGCGACGCGCTCGCGAAGGCCGCCGACGCGAAGGACGTCGTCGCGATGGTCGAGAGGATCTCCGCGGCCGACGAGCAGGTCTCGGCGACGGGCGGCCTCAACCGGAACGGCCTCCGCAAGAACGACACCGGCTACAACGGCACGTGCTATGTCGCGGACGGGGAGGGCAAGCTCGCCCCGCTCACGCAGGACTGGACCGCCAGGTAGCCAGAGGAGAAGGGGCATGGGGAAGAGGGGAGTGGGCCGGAAGTCGGTCACCCTTCCCCCGGCCCGGTTCCCCCGAGTCTTTCCCCAGATCACCGCAGCGATCAGCGGGACTGCTCCGGAGAACGCGATTCCGATCAAAGAACGCGCGTTCGCGTCCCAAGGAGCGAGCCACGTGCCGACCCGCGGCGCTCGAGGCGACGGCCATAACCAGCTGCTGGGAAACGAGTTGCGGCGTCGGCCCGTCCGGCGCGCCTGACCCGGATTCGTCCCAATTGGTTCGATTCGTCGGACCAAAGGGCAGGTTTTGCACGCTTCCTTGGCCGCGACGTCCGCGACGCGAGCCCCCGGCGGTCCTGTCTGCTAACTTCCGGCCGTGCGGATCCGGAAGGTCCTCATCGCGAACCGCGGCGAGATCGCGCTGCGCATCGCGCGGACCCTCCGCGAGATGGACATCCGGTCCGTCGCCGTCTTCTCCTCCGCCGACCGCGACGAGCTGCACGTCCGCGCGGCCGACGAGGCGTACCCGATCGGCCCCCCCGCCCCCTCCGAATCCTACTTGCGGATCGATCGCATCGTGGAGACCGCCAAGACCGCGGGCTGCGACGCGGTCCACCCGGGCTACGGCTTCCTCTCCGAGAACGCCGCCTTCGCGAAGGCCGTCGAGGACAGCGGGCTCGTCTTCATCGGCCCGCCGCCCGCGGCCATCGCCGCGGCGGGCGACAAGCTCAACGCCCGCAGCGCGATGGCGCGCATGGGCGTACCGGTGATCCCCGGCGGGCCGGCGGCGACGGTCAAGGACGCCGAGGCGGCCGCGGCGAAGGCCGGCTACCCGGTCGCGCTCAAGGCGGTCGCGGGCGGCGGCGGCAAGGGGATCCGCGTCGTGCGGCGCAAGGAGGATCTCGCGGCGGCGTTCGCGCGGGCGTCCTCGGAGGCGCAGGCCGCGTTCGGCAACGGCGCGATGTACGTCGAGCGGTTCCTCGATGCGCCGCGCCATATCGAGGTGCAGGTCCTCGCCGACGCGCACGGGAGCGCCGTCCACCTGGGCGAGCGCGAGTGCAGCGTCCAGCGTCGCCACCAGAAGCTCCTCGAGGAGTGCCCGTCGCCGTTCGTCGATGCCGACCTGCGCGCGCGGATGGGCGCGGCGGCCGTGCTCGCGGCGCGCGCGGTCGGCTACCGGAACGCGGGCACCGTCGAGTTCCTCGTCGACCGCGAGCGGAACTTCCACTTCCTCGAGATGAACACGCGCATCCAGGTCGAGCACCCGATCACCGAGCTCGTCTATGGGGTCGATCTCGTGCGCCTCCAGGTGGAGGTCGCGGAGGGACGCCCGCTGCCGTTCGCGCAGACGGACGTCGCGCCGCGCGGCCACGCGATCGAGGTGCGGCTCACCGCGGAGGACCCGGCGGCGGGCTTCCTCCCGCAGACCGGCCGCGTGGAGGCGCTGCGCTTCCCGCAGGGGCCCGGCGTGCGCGTCGACTCGCACCTCTACCCCGGCCAGGAGATCACGCTCTTCTACGACCCGATGGTCGGGAAGATCGTCGTCCACGGCCGCGACCGCGCGGACGCGATCGCGCGGATGCGCCGCGCGCTCGTCGAGATGCGGCTCGTCGGCATCAAGACGTGCGCGCCGCTCCTGCTCGCGCTCCTCGGCGACGAGCGCTTCCGCCGGGGCGAGGTGGACACGGCGTTCCTCGAGCGGTATTTGGCCGAGAGCGCATGGCAGCGGCTGCCCGACGTGAACGACCTGCCCGCGGAGCTGCCCGTGGTGATCGCCGCGGTGCTCTTCGCGCACGGGCGGCAGGGCGCCGGGCGCGCGGTCGTGCCGCCCGCGCCGGCGGCGAGCGAGTGGGTCGCGGCCGGCCGCCGCGAGCAGATGAGGTAGGGGGGGCTCGGGGGCCGTGAAGTACTTCGCGCGGGTCAACGGGACCGAGTACGAGTGCGTCCTCGAGGGAGGGGACGGCGTGCTCTTCGTCGTCGTGGGCGGGCGCCGGTTCGCCGTGGACCTCCGGCACATCCCGCGCTCGCACACCTGGTCCGTGCTCGTGGACGGGCGCTCGTACGAGTTCACCGTGCACGAGCACGAGGAGCAGCTCGAGCTGGCCGGAGGGGCGGGCGTGTTTCACGTCGCGGTCGAGGACGCGCGCACCCACGCGGCGCGGGCGCAGACGTCCGGCGCACGCGGGCCGCAGGGGTCGCGCGTCGTGAAGGCGGCCATGCCCGGCATCGTGCGCGAGGTGCTCGTGGCGCCGGGCGCCTCGATCGAGAAGGGACAGCCGCTCCTGATCCTCGAAGCGATGAAGATGCAGAACGAGGTGCGCGCGCCCGACGCCGGCGCCGTGCGCGCGGTTTTCGTGAAAAAGGGCGACACCGTCGAGAAGGACGCCCGGCTCGCCGAGATCGCCTGACGCGCGGGGTGGGTAGTGGGTCATGACCCACTACCGAGGGGTGGCTCGGCTTGCGGCCGGAACCAACGTGCGGTAGCGTCCGCGGGGTGAAGGGAGATGCGCCCGACCTTCCGCTGCCGGTCGCTCGCGCGGTCCGCCGAGCCGCCTACGAGCCCACGGCCGAGCGGGAGGCGGCGGTTGCCGAGACGGCGACGAAGCTCGCGGCATCGATCGCGGCGGCCGCCTTCGTCCGCCACGGAGCGGCAGGGGCCGCTGCCCGCAGCGCGTGCGAGGCGCTCGTCCGGCCGGGCGCCGGCGACTGGCGCCTCATCCTCCGCGCCTGCCGCGCGGAGTTGCCGGCGGGCGACCCGACACGCGGCTGGCTCGACGCGTTCGACGAGGCGGACCCGCTGCGCGCGTTCGCGCTCCCGGACGCCCCCCGCCTCGTGGGCCGCGCCGGCGGCCGCGCGGTCCTCCTCACGGGGACGCCCAGGATCCTCGACCGACCGCCGCCCGACGACCTCTGTTTCGAGATCGGCGGCGAGGCTACCCCGCTGGCCCCCCTCTGGATCTTCGACACCGACGAGGACGACGTGCTCGTCCTCCACCGCGGCGCGGGCCTGCGCAGGGTCGAATACCTGACGAGCCGTGGCGCCGTCGTCCGCCGCGACGGGACCGGTCTCACGCGGTTCCTCCGGGCGGCGACGGGGCACGAGGCGCTCGCGTCCGACGACGTCGTGCGGATGGCCGAGGAGGCGGAGGTGCGCAGCCTCGCCGCCGCGGCCACGGCGGTGCGCATCGGCCCGTTCCGCGTCGTCCGCCAGGTGGCCAAGGGCGGGCAGGGCGTCCTCTACGAGGCGGTCCAGGAGGACCCGCCGAGGCGCGTTGCCCTGAAGACGCTCAACGTCGAGGCCGCGCTGGAGCCGCACGCGCGTCGCCGGATGAAGGAGGAGGCGGCGGCGCTCGCGAAGGTCGAGCACCCGGGGGTCGTGCCCGTCTACGCGGCCGGGGAGAGCGACGGCGTGCCGTGGATCGCGATGAAGTTCGTCGAGGGGCGGAGCCTCGCGCAGGTCCTCGACGCGATCCGAGCGGGCCAAGGGGAGATCACGACGGAGGCGGGGCCCGCGGCGGAGCTGCTCGGGCGCGTCGGCACGAGAGCGAACGCCGCCGCCGCGATCATCCGCGACGCCGCGCGCGCCCTCCACGCGTGCCACGACCGGGGGCTCGTTCATCGCGACATCAAGCCCGGCAACATCATGCTGGACGCGACCGGCCGCGTGCTGCTGACCGATTTCGGCCTCGCGCGCGCGACCGAGGTGCGCGCCGAGACCTTCACCCGGGACATGGTGGGGACGCTCCTCTACATCGCGCCGGAGTCGGCGAAGGGCTCGGCGGGCCGCGCGGCGCCGGACCCGCGCGTCGACGTCTACGGGCTCGGCGCGGTCCTCTTCGAGGTCCTCTCGCTCTCGCGTCCGTTCGACGCGTTCGAGACGGACTTCGGCACGTTCGTCGAGGCGATCCAGTCCCGCGATCCGCCGCCGCTGCGCACGGTCGCGCCGTGGGCCCCGAAGGACCTGGGCACCATCGCCGCCAAGGCGCTCGAGCGGGAGCCGTCGAGACGGTACGCCACGGCCGGGGCCCTTGCGGACGACCTCGACCGCTACCTCGCCGGCGAGCCGATCCTCGCGCGGCCCGCCGGCGCCCTGGTGCGCGCGTCGAAGTGGGCGCGGCGTCACCCGGGCAAGGCGGTCGCGGCGGCGGCGGCGACCCTCTGTGTCCTCGCCGGCATCTCGTTCCTCGGATACCAGGCGGCCGCGCGCCGGGCGGCGGTCGCGCGGCACGTGAGCGCGGGGGAGGCGGCGCTGGCAGCGGACGATCCGATCGCCGCGATCGCGGCGGCGGAGCGCGCGCTGGAGCGCGACGCGGGGAGCGAGGACGCGCACCGGCTCCGCGACCGCGCGGGCAAGGCGCGCGAGGAGCAGCGTCGCCTCGCCGCGGAGAGGGAGGCGGAGGGGGCGCGGGGGGAGGCGAAGGGGAAGGAGGAGGAGTACGCGCGGACCCGCGAGGAGATCGCGAAGCTCGGCGCCGAGGTGGAGTCGGAACGGCGCGCCTGCATGGACGACTTCGCTCCGACGGCGCGCCGCGCCGCCTTCGCCGCGATGGAGAACCGGCTCGCGCTGCTCGACGTGAAGGCGGAACGCCTCCTTCAGGAGTGTCGCGAGGCGTTGGAGCGGGCCGCGCGCTTCGAGGCCGTGTCGGGAGGCACGAGCGTGAAGACCGAGGCCGCATTCGCGGGCTACTTCCTCGAGCGCTGGCGGGAGGCGCTTGCGGCGGCGGATCCGGTGCGGGAGGAGCTCAACCGCACGCTCCTGGAGCAGCACGACCCCCCTCGCGCCCACGAGGACGAGATCCTCGGCCGCGGGCGCCTGGCCATCACGGTCGATCCGCCGGACGCCGAGGTCTACCTCTACCGATTCGAATCCCACGAGACGGTTCGCACCGCTCCTCCGGTCGTCCCTCGCCTCGTTCCCGTCCCCACGACGGGGATCGGCAGGTGCCGCGCCGACGCCTGGGTGGAGGGGTACTTCCCGGGAGACCCCTGCCTCGGGGTGAACGGGGTCGAGCCGGGGTCCGTCGCGGAGAAAGCGGGGCTCAAGCCGCTCGACCTCGTGATCCGTCTGAATGGCCAGCCGTGCGGGGACGGGGTCTTCGTCGTCTCGTTGATCCAGGGCGGCGCCGCCGAGAGCGCGGGCGTGAAGCTCCTCGATCGAGTCGAGTCGATCGACGGCGATGCCATCGATGGAATCGTCCAGTGGCAGCTGGCGGACGTCAGGGGGCGTCCGACCTACCGTGCCGTGGTCGGCGGCAAGACGTTCGAGGGTCCGCACGACAGGCCCCTCTGGGAAGCGATGGGCATGACGGGCGCCGAAGCAGCGGTCGCGGTCATGGGGGAGGGCCCAATGACGCTCCTCTGCCTCTGTTCCGGCGAGCCGAGGACCGTCGAGGTGCCGAGTGGCGTCCCGTCCGGGCTGGTGGCGGTCCGCACCGCGTATCCGCGCATCGTGTCCCCGGAGAACCGCATCGCTGCGGCGGCGGAGCGGGAAGTGGATCCGGGCTCGTACCTGTTCTGGATCGGCCGGGAAGGATTCGAGTACGTGCGGTATCCGGTCCTCGTTCCCCGCGGCGGACGTGTCCACGCCAAGGTGTCGCTGCCCAAGGCCGGGTCGACGCCTCCGGGGTTCGTCTACATCCCGCCCGGTCCCTTCGTCTACGGCGGCGATCCCGAGGCTGCGCAGTCGGCCCCGCGGGAGGTCATCGACTTGCCGGGCTTCTACATCGCACGGTGCGAGGTGACGATGGAGGAGTGGCACGCCTCCGTGAACGATCCGGAAACCCTCCGCACGATCGAGCAGGCGCAGCGCGAGGGGCGCGTGATCTATCTCCCGCGGGCGCCGAACGAGCTGTATGGCTACAGCGAGAGGACCGCGAACGGGACCTATGTGCTCCCGTCGAATCTCCAGGACAACACGCCCGCATTCGGCATGTCTCGTGAGGACATCACCGACTACCTCGACTGGAGGAACGCCTTGGCTCGGCGGAACGGCGAGCCCTGGGAGTACGACCTCCCGACGGACCACCAGTGGGAGAAGGCGGCGAGGGGCACGGACGGGCGGTGTTTCCCGTGGGGGAACCGGTTCGACCACTCGCTGTGCGTCAGCGTGCACCGCTTCGTGAGGAAGGTGCCCAACACATGGGGCGGCTTCGAGCCCAACGACACCTCGCCTTTCGGCGTGGCGGACATGGCAGGCTCGCGGTGGGAGTGGCTGCGCGACCCGTTCAGTCCCACCTCGCAGAACTACGTGCTCCGGGGCGGCGCGTGGGGTCATGGCGAGCCATACACCTTCCGGTGCAGCGGGAGAAGCGCGCAGGACCCGGGGAGCGTCGGAACGACCCTCGGGTTCAGGCTGGTGGCGAGACCGTCGAGATGATGCGACTCGCCCACGGATCCTTGCGCCCGGTACAATCCGTCGAACGCGGCGCGCGATGGACCGCCACCTGACCCGCATCCCCCGACGCCGCCGACAGCGCGAGACGACGGGCCCTCGAGCCGTGATCCGCCCGTGAGAGGCGTCAAGAGGCAACGCAGCACCGCGTGGCGGCGGCGGACCTTCGTCGTGGCCTTCGCCGCGGCGGTGGCCGCGTTCCTCTGGTCCCGGCGCGGCGGCGGGCCCGACGCGGACGGGGCGACGCCCGGCGCGCCGCAGCTCCCGCGCGAGTTCCGGGGCGTGGTCCGCGCGGCGGGAGAGCCGGTCGCGGGCGCGCGCGTCCGGCTCTACGAGGACATCCCGGACGGCTACGTGACCGAGGGGACGACCGGCGAGGACGGCAGCTTCGCCCTCTCGTGGGTCCCCACGCTCGCTACCGACGCGAGGGTTCTCCATGTAGCCGCGCGGGACGCGGAAGGGCGATTCGCGCTCACGATCGCCGCCGCCGTCCCGTCGGGAACGACGATCGACCTCGCCGAGCCGGCGGAGGTGCGCGGCGTCGTCGTGGACCAGGAAGGCAGGGGGGTTGCGGGGGCGCGGATCGCGGCGACGGTCCGCCACTCGTTCGAGGAAGCTTCGAGCGCGGAGAGCGCCGCCGACGGCTCGTTCTTCCTCCCCCTCGCGGCGCCGCGGGGCGCGCCCCTCGATGTCCTCGTCTGCGCGCCCAGGAAGGCGACCCGTCTGGACCGCCGTTTTCGCGCCGGCGACCCGATCACCGTCCATGTGGCGCCGGGTCGCGTTGTCCGGTTGCACGCCATCGATCCTGCGGGCCGACCGGTCGCCAACGCGCGCGTGCGCCCGGCGGTTCCTTTGCCCCTCGCGCCGGCCGTGCCGGCCGCGCTCTCCGGCGCGGACGGGATCGCCGCGCTCGAGGGAGCCTCCGACGGGTCGCCGGTGGCCTTGGACGTGGAAGCGGAGGGTTTCCTGCCCGCGGCGGCGTCGGCGTGGCCCGGCCTCGCCGAGCGCGTGATTCTCTGGCCCGCGCGCGAGGTCGAGGTCCTTGCGTGGGACGCCTGGAACTCGCGGGGCATCGAGGGCGTCCGGTTCGAGGCCGATCCCTTCCCGGTGCGGGGCGAGGAGTGGTGGGGGTCTGGGGCGGGCGTCAGCCGGCCCGTACCCGTACGGCCCGGCGCGACCGACGGGAGCTACCTCGCGCGGCTCCCTGCCTGCAGGGTGGCCGTCCACCTCTCGGCGCCCGGCTACGGGGACGGCTCCGCGGAGGTCCTTGCGGACGCGACGCGTGCCACCGTGCGGCTGCAGCCGCCGATGTCGCGCGACAAGCCGTCGCTCCTCCTGCTCCGCGCGCCGAAGGATACTCCCCCGTTCGACCTGATCGTCGCCGACGACGCGGGGGGCGGCTTCCTTCGCCGGGTCGCGCTGCGCGAGGGCAGCGCGGAGGTCATCGTCCCCCCGCGCATGCGTCTCCAGGTGGGCTCGGGCTCGGCGATGGACGGCCTCTTCCTCCCGAAGCACACCGCCAACGAGCTCAGGCCCGGGGAGCGACGCGTCCTCCACCTCGGCACGCGCCCGGCCCACCGCCTGAGGATCGTGACCGACCCAGCCGTGGACGGCGAGGCGAGGCTCGTCCTCACCGAGCTCGAGCGGTACCTGACGCCGCGCGTCGCGGCGGTCAAGGGCGGCCGCGCGGAGTTCTGGGTCGCGCCGTACCGGAAGTTCCACCTTGAGATCGACCCGCCGCCCGGGTTCTTCCCGCACGAGGCCGAGGTGGAGCTGGCGAACGAGGACAAGGATCTCGAGCTTCACCTCCTGCGCGCGACGCAGCTCCGCTATCGCGTCGTGGACAAGGGCGGAAACCCCGTGCCCTTCGCCCACGTCGCCGCCTACGAGCCCGGCGCGGCCGGGCGGATGGCGCTCGACGCGGTGCCGCGCCAGGCCCGGACGGATCCTGCGGGCGAGGCGCGCTTCGACGCGCTGCGCACCGGGGATGCGGCCGTCGAGATCGGCGCGGACCTCTTCCGCAGCCGGCGCATGATCGCGAAGCTCCCGCCGGAGGGCGTGGTGGACGCTGGAACGATCACGCTTGAGCCCGCGGGGATCGCCACGGGGACCGTCGTCGACGCGGCCGGGGCGCCGCTCAAGGGAGTGCAGGTGCGCGTGCTCCCGCCTCGGATCGCGTGGCTCCCGCAGCCCGGCGGCGGCTCGCGCGAGCTCTACGACCTGACGGAGAGCTCGATCGGCGACGGCGTGTCGGACGAGCGCGGCGCGTTCACCGTTCCGGACCGTGCCCCCGCGCCCCCTCTCATCGCGTTCTACCCGTCGGTCGAGTCCAGCCTCTCGCCGATGGCGTTCGAGCCGGGCGACCGCTACGCGCTCGCGCAGGCCTCCTACGTCGAGCTCGAGGTGCCGACCTCGCCCGAGGGCGTGTACCTCCTGATCGGCGACCGGCGGGCGCTCCTTGTGAAGACCGATCCGCCGCTGTCGCTCCGCCCGCTGCCGCTGGTCCTCCCGGCGGGCCGGTCGAGCCTCTACGTGAAGCTGCGCGACTGGCGGTGGGGGGCGAAGGAGATCGACCTCAGGCCCGGCGAGACGGCGCGGCTCGAGCTCGAGTGGCAGCGGTAGGGGTGGGGCGGCGGGGCCCGGTCCCGTGGCCGCCGCGTTATCCTCTTTGACACATGGGACGCCAGTGGCTCCAGAAGAACCGGGAGATCAACGCCGCGAAGCGCGGCAAGCTCTTCAGCAAGCTCGCCCGCGAGATCTCGATCGCCGCGAAGGCGGGGCTGCCCGATCCGGCGATGAACGCGCGGCTCGCGGTCACGGTCGAGGCGGCGCGCAAGGCGTCGGTCCCCAACGACGTGATCGCGCGCGCGATCAAGAAGGGCGCGGGGCTCCTCGACGAGAAGATCGAGATGCAGCTCGTCACCTTCGAGGGGTTCGCACCGCACAAGGTCGCGGTGATCGTCGAGTGCATGACCGACAACCAGAAGCGGACGGCACCCGAGATGCGCGCGCTCTTCGCCGGGAAGGGGCAGCTCGGGGCCAAGGTCTCGTTCCTCTTCCACCACCTTGGGATCGTCGAGGCGACGCACGACGGGGCGGGGCTCGACATCGAGGCAGCGGCGATCGAGTCGGGGGCGCAGGACGTGGAGCCGCTCGAGAGCGTCCCGGAGGGGCAGGCCGGCGCGCGGTTCTTCACGGACCGGGCGGACCTCGACGCGGTGACGAAGAACCTTCGCGACGCCGGGTGGTCCGTGACGCTCTCGGAGATGGGCTACACCGCCAAGGACCCGGTCGAACTCCCCGACGCGCAGCGCAGGGAGGTCGAGGAGTTCCTCGAGGCGATCGACGACCAGGACGACGTCCACCGCATCTACACCGCGCTCACGTGAGAGCTTGTGAAGAAATCCCGGCCAGCAGGGATTGTTCACAAGCTCTGAGTCTGAGCCGAGGCGGCCCCCGCGGCCCCCTCTCTTCTACTTGGCCTTGGCTTTCTCGGCCGGGCCCCCGGTGAGATCGAGCGCCACGCCCTTCCCGATCGCGGCCAGCGTCTGGAGGACGCCCATCTCCGCTCCCCCCATGCCCACGCAGTGGATCTCGACCTTGCGGAAGAGGTTGAGCCGCTCCACGTCGCTGATCACGTAGTGCGCGTTCCTGTAGGGTCCCTGGAAGTTGAGCGTGGGCGAGTCGGCCTGCTTCGCTCCCGTCTCGGGATCGCCGGCGCGGTCCCCGGGATCCTTGCTGTCCTGGGCCGGCCAGTCGTCGCACGTGGGCGCGCCGTCGGACAGGAGGAAGATCGTGTCGCAGCCGTCGTCGAACGTCGACGGGTTCACGTACTCGCCGGGGCCCACCAGCGTGCCGCTCTTGACCTTGTACGCGCGATGGAGCCCGCCGTGCAGGTTCGTCATCCCGAGGAGCGTGCCGTGGGGGCGTCCGTCCTTCTTGGGGCCGGGGCGGATCCCGTCGAGCACCTTGATGACGCCCTGGATGTTCTCGAGCGTCGCCTTCTGGATGCCCTTGGTCCCCTTGAGCGGGCCCGCGCCGTCGCCGAAGCAGATGACGCAGAACGACTTCTTCTCGTCCAGCATCAGGAGCGACGTCTTGAGCATCTCGCGCGCGGCGTCGAACTTGTTCTTCACCTTGTCCCACTTCACCGCCTCGAGCGCCTGCTTCCACCTGTCGCTCTCGGCGGCCTTCTGCTGCGGCCGGCCCGTGACCGGCCCCTTCGGGAGCTTCTCCACCTCGAGCGGCGTGAGCGGCTCGAGCATCGAGTCCGAGAGGTCGATCACGTAGCAGATGCGGTCGCCCGTCGCCTCGATCCCGGCGAACGTCGGCGGCTTCGCGTAGCGGTCGTCCGCCGCCTGCTTGCCGCCGCGCGCGAGGAACTCGAGTTCCTGCCGCCAGCGCGCGCCGTCGCGCCAGACGTACCGGGTCTTGAAGAGCTTGGCGAGCTGGCGGCCCATGGCGAGGCGCGTCCGCTCGAACGTCGCCGGCTCGTCCATGCGCGCGAGGATGTCGGCCGCCGCGTCGGCGAACGGCTGCGTCTTGACCTGCTCGAGGCGGCTGCAGAGGAGCGCGGTCAGGCTCTCGAGGAGGACGGCGCGCGGGAACGCGTCCGACGGCAGCTTCGCCGCCATCTCGCGGAGGAAGGGAAAGAGGTCCTGATCGTTCTCGAACTTGAGCGCCTCGATCGCCGCGGCGCGCAGGAAGACGTTCCGGTCGCTCTTCGCGACCGCCATCGCCTCCGCCCCACTCGCCGCGACCCGGTTGCGGAGAGCCTGGTACCAGAGCCACGCGTCCGCGGCCTTGTCGTTCGTCGCGCGCCACTCGTCGAAGGACGGGAAGAACTGCTCCTCGTAGAAGCCCTCCGAGGCCATCGTGGCGATGAGGTAGCGGACCTGGTCCTTCGGCTCCTCCGGCTTGCCGTAGTCCTGGATCAGCGCCTTGAGCGCTCGCGGGTCGCCGGTCTGGGCCAGCCGCTCGCGCCCCTCGGTCCGCTTGCAGAGCGAAGGCCGTTTCACCCAGACCTGGTAGGCCTTGAACGCCTTGTCGAAGTCCTCGCCGGCGACAGGCACGACGAGGACGAGGAATGCCGCCGCCAAGCGGACCCACCCGCCACTCATGAACCCGTGCAGTATAGCGCCCGCCCGGAGCAGGGCGAAGCGGCCCCCGGGCCCCCTCGCCTACGCGCCGCGCGTGCGCGCGTCGATCCAGTCGCCGATCGCCTCGATCTTCACGCGCTCCTGCTTCATCGAGTCGCGCTCGCGGATCGTGACGGTCCCGTCGGTCATCGACTGCCCGTCCACGGTCGCGCAGAAGGGCGTGCCGACCTCGTCCTGCCGGCGGTAGCGCCGCCCGATCGCGCCGCTCTCGTCGTAGAAGACCGGGAAGCGGTCGAGGTGGCGCTGCACGATCTCCCGCGCCTTCTCCGGCATTCCATCGCGCTTGACGAGCGGGAAGATCCCGAGCGTGATCGGCGCGATCCGCGGGTGGAAGCGGAGCAGCGTGCGCGGCTCCCCGTCGGCCACGTCCTCGTCGTACGCGTCGAGGAGCGCCACGAGCACGAGCCGCGAGAGCCCCGCGGCCGGCTCGACCACGTGAGGCGTGATCCACTCCTTCGTGTCGGGGTCCATCCACTGCAGCTTCTTCCCCGAAGCCTCCGAATGGCGCGTGAGATCGAAGGTCGTGCGGTTCGCGACCCCCTCGAGCTCGTCCCAACCCCACGGGTACCGGTACTCGATGTCGGTGCACGCGGCCGCGTAGTGGGCGAGGTCCTTCTTCTCGTAGGGTCGTGCGCGCAGGTTCTCCTCGCGGAGCCCGATCGACTTGTACCAGCGCAGCCGCTCCTTGACCCAGTACTCGAACTTCGCCGCCGACTCCTCCGGCCGGCAGAAGTACTCCATCTCCATCTGCTCGAACTCGCGCGTGCGGAAGAGGAAGTTGCCCGTGACGATCTCGTTCCGGAACGACTTCCCGATCTGCGCGACCCCGAACGGCAGCTTCATCCGCATCGTCTGCTGTACGTTGAGGAAGTTCGTGAAGATGCCCTGCGCGGTCTCGGGCCGCAGGTAGGCGATCGCCGCCGAGTCCTCGACGGGCCCCACCTGCGTCTTGAACATCATGTTGAAGAGCCGCGGCGGCGTGAGCGCGCAGTCCGTGTGCTCCCCCGGGTGCTTGCTCGGCTTCCGGGGGCAGGCCGACTGACCGAGCCGGTCCGCCCGGAACCGCCCCTTGCAGGTCTTGCAGTCCACGAGCGGGTCGTTGAACCCGGCGGCGTGGCCCGACACCTCCCACACCTTCGGCGCCTGGAGGATCGCGGAGTCGAGGCCGACCACGTCCTCCCGCGCCATGACCATGTCGCGCCACCACGCGTCCCCGATCCGCCGCTTGAGCTCGATCCCCAGGGGCCCGTAGTCCCAGGTGGACTCGAACCCGCCGTAGATCTCGCTTGCGGGGAAGACGAAGCCGCGGCGCTTGGAGAGCGACACGACCTTGTCGAGGGTGGCTTCGGCTCGGGGCATCCGCGGCCCAAGGTAGCGCCGCGGGCCAGAATCATGGGCTGACCGCGAGGGGCGGGCCTCCCGCGCGGAAAAAGACATGGGCCGCCGGGAGAGGCGGCCCACAGGCATCGGGAGTTGGTAAGCGCTTGAGGCGTTTCGGGAAGCTCAAGCGGACATGAGCGGGTATTCCAGAAGTATGAATACTCTGCCGCGCTAGGTATGCAAGGCCAAGGCGCCGCGATTGCGCTAGGATGAGACATCGCCGATGGGGAAGCCGGCGCGGAGGTCGCACTGGGCGCTTGTTCTCGCGCTTCTCGCGGGGGCGTTCCTGCTGACTGGAGCGCTCCTGTTCCCGACCGCCTTCACGGGCGGCGGTCGCGCGGGTCGTCTCGCTTCGGGACAGGTCGCCGATCAGGGGGGGGCCGGGGGGGCCGAGGAGGCGCCGCCTGCTGCCGCCGTCGCGGAGGCGCCCGTCGCCGCGCCCGAGCTCGTCCCTTACGGCGACCGCAGCCTGCCGCACGACGCGTCGATCCGCGGCCGTGCTCTCGATCGCGAGGGGAAGCCGGTCGCGGACGCGATCGTGATCGCGCGGCACCGCGACTGGCGCGTGCAGCCCTCGCCCATCGTGGCGACGCCCCGGGTGCGCACGGAGGCGGACGGTTTCTTCGTGCTCGGGCCACTGGAGCGGCAGGCGTACGGCGTGGTCGCCGAGAAGGAGGGCTTGGGGATCGCCTACGCGTCCAACATCCAGGTCGGCGCGTGGGTGGACCTGACGCTGACCCCGGGCGCGAGGGTCGTGGGCACCGTGACCGCGAGCGAGACGCGTGAGCCGGTCGCGGGCGCGACCGTCGTCGTCCACGAGTGGACGTTCCGGGCGGAGACGACGACCGACACGGAAGGGAAGTACGCCTTCGCGGCGATCCCGCAGACGGCGAACGCGTGGCAGGGGTACTCCGTCGTTGCGGTGGCCGAGGGGCTCCGGCGCGGCGAGCGCACGAACTTCGTGCCCAAGGACGGCCGCGAGCACCGGATCGACTTCGCGCTCGACAAGGGGAGCACGCTCTCGGGCCGCGTCGTGGACAAGGAGCAGCGCCCTCTCGCGGGCGCCGTCGTCGCGGAGGGATCGGAGACCTTCCACCGCACGGCCACGACCGGCGCGGACGGCGCCTACGCGCTCCGCAACGTGGACGTGGCCCCGAATCTCGTCTACTCGGCCCGCGCGGACGGCTACCTGCCGCAGCAGCGCCAGACGGATGGCACGGGCGCGCTCGACTTCGAGCTCGCGGCGTCGCTCGCGGTCGAGGGGATCGTGGTCGACCGCGCCTCGCGGCCGCTCAAGGGGGCGCGCGTCTACCTTCACCGGATGACCTACGCCGGGGGGGCCCAGCCCGATCCGACCCAGCGGGCGCAGAACATGGCGACCACCGGCGAGGGGGGCGCGTTCCGCTTCGACGGCGTCCTGCCGGGGCAGGTGGCGGTCGTCGCGTTCCATCGCGACTTCGGGCCGGGCGAGAAGCACCCGATCGACGTGGCGGCGGGAGGGCCCGGCCCCACGGGCGTGCGCGTGGAGCTCTCCGAGGGGCTCACGGTCGAGGGCGAGGTGCGCGGCCGCGACGAGCAGCCGCTCGCGGCGGTGAGCGTGCAGGCGTACGGCTGGGAAGCGGTCCCCGGCTTTCAATTCGTCCAGCAGTACCGCTGGCAGGAGAACCCGGTCACGTGCACGGACGAGCAGGGGCGGTTCCGGCTGCGCGGCGCGCTCCCGGGCAAGCAGTGGCTCCAGGCGTACCACGTCACGTACGGCTGGACCGGGCAGCAGGTGGAGGGCGTGGATGGGCAGCGTCTGACCGACGTGCGCGTGAGCTTCGCGGGCGGCATGATCGAGGGGCGGATCCTGACGGCCGCGCGCGAGCCGGTCGGCCGCGCGCAGGTGAACGCCCGCGGCCCCAAGAACACGCCGCAGACCACGCACCGCTACGTCGAGGCCGACGGTCTCGGGCGCTTCCGTCTCGGCGGCCTCCCTGAGGGGCGGTACGACATCTACGCGAACCTCCCGATGGGGGGGAACGCGGATCCGGCGCTCGACATCCAGACGGGGACCGCGGATCTCGAGATCGTGCTCAAGCCCACGCAGGCGCTCGTGGGCCAGGTCACGAGCTCGGTCTCCGGGCGCGCGATCGAGCGGTTCTTCCTGAGCATCCAGGCGGACGCGGCGTCGCAGGAGCCGAGGTCGCGCCGAGCGTCGACGCAATGGCAGAACTGGCTCCAGTCGCCCGACGGCCGGTTCGAGATGACCGTCCTGCCGGGGCGCTACCAGGTGGTCGTGAGGGCGCCACGGCACCAGCCACGGGTCCTCGACGGCGTGGTCGTGGAGGATCTTGTGCCCCCGATCCCCCTGGACATCGTGCTCGACGCGGGCGGCGGCATCGAGGGGACGCTCCGCGATCTCGAGGGCAGGCCGCTCACGAACGCGTACGTCCACGCGCGCCTCTTCCGGGGCGGCACGGCGCAGCAGAGCGACTGGACGCTGGGCGCGAACGACCAGACCGACGACCGCGGCCGCTTCTTCCTCGAGGGGCTCGGCCCGGGGTCCTACATCGTGCAGGCGAACATGGGGCGGCGCGGCTCGGCGACCGCGCGCGTGTCGGTGGCGGGCGCGGAGATGGTGCGCTGCGATCTCGCGCTGGTCCCGACCGGGACGCTCCTGCTCAAGGCGCTCGACGAGGACGGGAAGCCTGTGCCGGGGGTCCATTTCCAGTTCATGGACGACGACCAGAACTGGGTCGGGTGGGCGGGCGAGACGGACCAGAACGGCGATGCGCGGTCCCAGCCGATGCGCGCGGGGTTCGCGAACGTCACGGCGTACCGGGAGGGCAAGGAGCGCATGGCCGAGCCCGCGCGCGTCGAGATCGTCTCGGGTCGCGAGGTGTCGATCGAGCTCGTCCTCAAGAAGGAGTAGTCGGTACTAGGTACGCACGCGCGCCGTTCTAACTTGTTGTTTGACAAGATCTTGCGTCGCGGTTGCGCGGACTCGCCATCCGCACCCCCGGGGGGCGGCAGCGCGGACTCGTAGTCCGCATCGCGACGTCGCAAATCAATGCCCGCCAACAAGTTGTGGCGGCAGAGGGCTGTACCTAGTTGGCACCTACGGGCAGGCGCAGGGGGTCGAGCGGCAGCGCGGGCAGCCGTGCGCGTACTTCCGGGCGGCCTCGCCGAGGTCGATGCTCTTGATCGACGCGAGGGTTGCGAGCCAGGCGGCCGCGTCGGCGAACTCCTCCGTGAGCCCGTTCTCGTCGCCGCGGTGGAGCGCCCGCGCGAGCTCCCCGACCTCCTCGATGAACCAGGCGAACGTGCGCTCCCAGCCGCGCGCCTTGTCGCGTTCGAAGTAGATCCGCTCGATCTGCTTCTGGAACGCGCGCAGGCCTTGCACGCCGTCGTTCGCGTCGTTCATCGTCGCACGTCAGCCGGCGGGCGATTGCGGACTGCCGTGCCGCATTCGGACGCCGTAACCCGTTGCGTGGCAGGGTGTTGCACCGATCCGATGGCGCAAGGGATGCCCAACATCACTTCACGCGTTTGAGGGTGCAGACCGTGATGTCGTCGGTCTGCTCGCCCTCGCCGAGGAACTTGTCGACGCCGCCGGCGACGAAGTTGACGAAGGCCGCGCTGTTCATCGCGCCCTGCCGGCGGACAGCCTCGAGGAAGCGCTCCTCGCCGTACGCCTCGTTGTCCTCGTTCTTCGCCGCGATGAGGCCGTCCGTGTGGATCACCAGCCGGTCGTTCTTCTGGAGCGAGAACTTCTTCTCCTCGATCGTCTTGTCGAAGACGGGGCCGATGTCGAGGCCGAGCGCGATCCCGTTCGGATTCACGGTTGCGGTCTTGCCCTGCCGCCAGAGGACGAGCGGGCGGTGGCCGGCGCTCGCCGCGCAGAACTCGTGCGAAACGGTATCGACGACGACGACCGCCGCGGTCACGGCCATCCCGGGCTTCAGGTCGCGCGAGAGCCGCCGGTTGACAGCCTTGAGCCAGTCCACCGGGCCCGTGGCCCCGTTGATCGAGGCCTTGAGGTAGGCGCGGGTCATCGCCATCACCATCGCGGCGGGCACGCCCCGCAGGCTCTCCGAGCAGTCCGCGAGCACGATCGCCATCCGGTGGTCGTCGAGCTCGATGTAGTCGTGGTAGTCGCCGCCGATCGCGCGGCCCACCTTGAAGATCGTCTCGAGCTCGTAGCCGGTGAGCCGCGGCGTGTCGGCGGGGAGGAGCCCCTGGTGAATCTGGTTCGCGAGTTCCAGCTCCTTCGCCACCGCGGCGTCGAGGTCGGTCGCGCCCGTCGTCTGGATGAGCTGGAGGTTCTTCGCCATGCGGTCCACACCGCGCCGCAGGTAGGCGACCTCCCCCGACCCGCCCGACGCGATCCGGTGGTCGAGCTTCCCGCGCCCGATGATGTCGAGGTCGCGGACGACTCCCTTGATTCCATCGCCGGTGCGCGTCGCGACCAGGATGAACCCCACGCACGCGCACGCGACGAGCAGCGGGGCGAGGATCACCCAGACCCCCGCGCCCCCTTCGGACTGGAGCGCCGACTCGGAGAGGATCACATAGGCGGCGCCCACCTGCTCGTTCTTCCGGTTCCGGCACGCGCGGTGGTAGACGCGCGCCTGGAAGGTCCCCTCACCGCTTGCCGCGGACGCCGTCAGTGTCCCGACACTCACCTCGTTCGGCAGCGTGCGGCTCATCGTGAAAGCCTCGGGCCGGATCCGGGCGCCGACGACGTGGTCATCGAGCCCCTTCGCTGTCCAGTGGAGCATGAGCCCGCGGAGCGCACCCCTGTCCAAGGCCCCGGACCGGGCGATCGCCGCGAGCCGCTCGCGGTTGCGGTCGCGCTGCGCCACGGCCTCCGTCTGGTACGTCTTCAGCTTCGCGGCGTCGGGCGCGGGCACCGCGTCGCCCAGCTCCTTCTTCACGAGCTTCCAGGCGTCGAGGAACGCGCCGTGCTCGTCGGTCCACCACTCCGGGTCCGGGGCCGAGAGCGCGAAGGCGAGGCCCGAGCCGAGCGCGTCGGCCGCGTTCCCCGCCGCGGGGTCGGACTTCCCTCCCGCGAGCAGCGCGCCGAGGAGCGCGAAGAGGGCGGCGGCGGCGGACGAGAGGAGCGCCGCGGTGGTGAGCGTGAGCCCGGTCAGCCGGGGGGGCGGGGGCGGTCGCCCTTCGGCGTCCCGCTCGCGCTCGCGTTTGGCCATGGGAGGCGCAATCCTACGGGGCCGCGCGCCGACGGACAAGGCGGGCGATCGGGAGGGGCACGGGGAACCCCTAGCGGTCCCTGCCTGCGCGGATCAGGCTCGCGGCGGAGCGGACGTAGGCGTAGGCGCTGTAGAGCGTGATCGCGAGCGTCGCCCAGAGGAAGAAGACGGTCACGACCTCGCACCACCTCCAGTAGTGGCCGGGGTAGAAGATCGCGCCGCCGCAGTACCACGCCTGGACCCAGAGCTTGGCCTTTCCCTCCCAGCGGGCCGGGAACCCGGCGCCCTGTCCCTCGAGGAAGCCGCGCAGCCCGGAGACGAGGAACTCGCGCCCGAGGACGACGAGGACGATCCACGGCGGCACGAGGGCCTTCGTCTGCGGGAGCGTGGCCGCAAGCACGAGCACGCCGCAGATCACGATCTTGTCCGCGAGCGGATCGACGATCCGGCCGAACGCCGTGATCTGGCCGCGCGAGCGGGCGAGGTAGCCGTCGAGTCCGTCCGAGAGCACGGTCACGATGTAGAGCGTGAAGGCCGCGTACCACCAGAAGCCGTCCGGGGCGTCGCGGCAAAGGGTGTCGAGCAGGACGAAGAGAACGCCCGCAAGCGCGAGCCGCCCCGTCGTGATCCGGTTCGGGAGGTTCAAGGCGAGCGAGCGTAGGGTACCGGGTTCGTTTCGGCAAGGTTGGCCCGGCGTCGGGCCGAACTGAGGCGGATTCCTACACGGGACGCGCTCGCGACCTACAGCGTGTTCGAGCTCCGCCGTCAGGACCGCGGCCGGCCGAATCCAGGACGTTCCGAAACACGCGCTAGGTGAGCGGGCGGCCGCGCCAGTCGAAGGTCGTGAAGGGCCGCTCGTCCTCCGCGGCCGGCTCGGCGCGCTGCGGAGGCGTCTCCTCCTGGATGCGCCGCAGGAGTCCGCCCCGCGCGTACGGATCCTCGTCGGCGTAGCCGTCCGCCTGCGGGGCCTCCGGCGCCTCCGTCTGCTCGGGCGCCGCGATCTCGGTCTCCTCCGCGGGGGCAGCCGCCTCCTCGGACGTCGCCGGCTCCTCCTCCCCCGCGCGCACCCCCTCCTCCTCCTCCTCAGCGGCGACCGTCTGCCACGCGGCCGCCGGGTTGTCGTCCGCGGGCGGCACGGGCACGAGCCCGTGCTCCTCGGTCTCGTACTCCTCCTCGGGGGCGCGCGGCGGCTCCTCCTGGACCTCGGTCTCGACGGCCCACGCCTCGTCCGAGCGGGCGGGCGGGTCGGCGAGTTCGAGTGCGTCGGCGACCGCGGCGAGGCCTTCCCGGACCTCGGACTCCTCGCTCGCGGGCGGCGGCGGCGGGGCAGCGTCGACCTCCTCGCCGATGCTCGGGCGCTCGTCCACCTCGACGATCGTCACGCCCTGCGAGCGCTCGATCTCCTCCATCGCCTGCTGGACGGCGAGCGTGCGTTCGTCCGCGGTCGGGTCGCCGTCATCCACGAACGGGATCCCGGAGACGCGGCGGCTCGCGGGGTCGAGGGCGAGCCCTCCCGGACCCGTACGCGCGACGGCCGGCATCGGCTCGCGCATCGCCGCCCACGCGCCCTGTCCCGCGAGGTGCAGCCCGAGCAGCATGAGCGCGAGCAGCATCGGGAAGCCGACGCCGCCCCCGAAGGTGCGGTGGAGCGCGCCGCCCACCAGATGGCCGAGGCCGCCCGCGGTCTGGAGCTGCGCGATGCCGAGCACGCCCGACACGCCGACCGTCACCGCCACCGCGGCGAAGACGCGGCCGGTCAGCGGCGTCACGTTCGCGATCTTCTCGCCCTTGAAGTAGATGAGGCCCGACCAGACGAGGACGAGCGCGTAGAGGGCGACGATACCCGCGCCGAACTTGCGGCACAGGAGCGAGACGAGCGCGAAGATCGGGTTCCTCGACCCGTCCCCGGCGTACGACTTCTCGCCGTGCAGGACCGTGAGGATGCAGAGCACGAGCGTCACCCCGAGGATCAGGAGCGCCGCCTTTTCGCGCGGGGTGAGATACCGGCCACCCGGTCCCTTGATGGGCAGGAACATCCGCATGCGCCGACCTCCGGCCGGTATGGTAGGGTTACCGGCGTAAGCCCACAAGATAGCGTAGGTCCGGGCCCGTGAAAAGGGGGGGGTCGGGGGGCCCCCGAAGCCCCCCCGAATCGCCTGCCGGCGGCGGCGCGTTATAAGGGGGCGCCCATGCGAGTCCGGCTGGCCCTGCTGCTCGGTGCGCTCCCCGCCTGGGCGCCGGCGGACGGGCCCTCCGCGGAGGACCTCCTCGCTTCCACGCTCCCCGGGAAGCGCGAGGAGGGGGCCGCGCTCCTGGGCCAGCAGGGCGACACGGCGGCGGCAAAGAAGCTCATCGCGCTGCTCGACGACCCCGACTGGGGCGTGCAGATGGCCGCGATCCGCGCGCTCGCGCCGATCAAGTTCGAGCCCGGGCGCGACGCGATCCGCGAGAAGGCGCTCGAGGGGAAGATCCGCGCGATCCGGACGCTCGCGGCCCGGTGTCTCAAGGAGCACGACGCGCAGCGTGCGGGCGCGCGCATCGCGAGCCACGCCGTGAAACTCAAGAAGGAGGCGCGGCTGCCCTCGATCGAGGCGCTCGGGATCCTGGACACGCCGGAGGCGCTCGCGGAGCTCGCGGACCAGATGAAGGCGCAGGAGCCGGAGCACCGCATCGCCGCGGCACGCGCGCTCGGGCGGGTGCACGGCGGCGAGAAGGCGCTCGTCCGCGGGCTCAAGGACAAGGAGCCGATGGTCGTGGTCCTCTCGGCGGTCGCGCTCGCGGGCGTGGACAGCGACACGGCGCGGGCGGAGGTGCTCGATCACGTCGAGAGGCTCGATCCGCTCGAGGGGTACGTCTTCCGGCGCGTGGGGCGGCGCGCCGGCGAGACGAACCGCGAGGCGTTCGCGAAGGCGCTCGACGCGCGCATCGCGAAGGAGAAGCAGCCGTGTGCGCTGCTCCAGGTCGCCCTGGCCGCGGCGGCGCCCGTGGCCTCCGCGCGCTCCTGCCTCGGACACGGCGATCCGTTGACGCGGACCTTCGCGTACAAGGCGGCGGCACTCCTGCCCGAGCGCGTGACGCCCGAGCAGGCGGCGAAGGGGCTCTCCGACCGCGACCGCCGCGTGCGGCTCGCGGCCGCGGAGGCGGTTCTCGCGGGCACGCCGCCCGCGGAGGTGCTCGGCGCGCTGCTCGCGCACGCCGAGCCGGACGTGGCGATGGTCGCCGTGCGCCGCGCGGTCGAGATGCGGGTGAGGGACGTGCTGCCCGCGATCGCCGCGCTCGCGAAGGGCGAGGCGCCCGCGGCGAAGAAGGAGTGGCCGGTGCGGGCGGCGGCGTGCGTCGCGCTCGGCCGCATCGGGTGGGAGAAGGAACTCGACACGCTCGCGGCGCTCGCGAAGGCGCGCGAGTGGCAGCTGCGCGCGGCCGCGTTCGAGGGGCTTTACCACGCCTACGACAAGCGCGCGATCCCGATCCTCATCGCGGCCTACGGCGACAAGCACCCGGTGGCGCGCATGACCGCGCGGAAGAACCTCAAGAACCTCACGCGCCAGGTCTTCGCGCAGAAGCAGATGTACCTCGACTGGTGGGAGGCGAACAAGGACCGGCTCGAGCTGGAGCACCCGACCAAGCGGCTCGAGGAGCTCGACAAGTACGGCTACGACACGCGCAAGTTCCTCCAGGAGATCCTTCGCGGCACCGACATCGTGGCGATCCTCGGGCGGTGGGACAAGGTCCAGCTGATCCTCGAGGACATGCAGGTGCACCACCAGGCCGTGCGGGCGCAGGAGATCAAGGACTTCGGCCTGTCGCCGAAGCAGATCGTGCTCGTGAACTGCGAAGGGTCGATCGACTCGTCGGTGACCGAGTTCCTCCAGTGGATGGTTGTCTGCGGCGGCTACATGGCGACGACGGACTGGTCGCTCGTGAACGCCACGACCAAGACCTTCCCCGGCGTCGTGAAGGGGTACGTCAAGCAGTCCACGGGGAACGACGTGGTCGTGGTGGAGCCGGCCGCGCCCGACCACCCGACGCTCAAGGGGGTCTTCCACGAGGACGTGGACCTCATGTGGTGGCTCGAGATCCAGGCCTTCCCGATCGCGATCGACGATCCCGGCCGCTGCACGGTGCTCGTGGACAGCCTCGAGATGCTCACGCGCTACGGCGCGTCGGCCATGATGGTCGAGTGGACGGAGGGGCTCGGCAAGGTGATGCACTCGACGAGCCACTTCTACCTCCAGAAGGAGGGGTTCTCGAAGGCGTCGAACGTCGAGGAGCGGAAGATCTTCGCCGCCGACCACCTGGGGCTCACGCCGCAGGAGATCCGCGACCTGGACGCGAAGGGGACGTTCGACAACATCAACAACACGACGCCGATCAGCCGCAGCTACTCGATGTTCCACCTGCTCGTGAACTTCATCAACGAGAAGCAGCGCCGCGACCTGCAGCGGTAACGGCTGCGCGGTCGGAGGGAGGGGGGGCCGGGGGCCGACCTCCGCTATGCTGGACGCCCATGGGCAGCCACGTGCTCATGGGAATGCTCCCGATCGGTCTCGCCGTCAGCCTGCTCTGCGGTTGCGCCGCGGCTCGTCGCGAGACGCCGCCCGATTGGCGCGTCCAAGGCGTTCGCGTCGTTCACGGCGACGAGCTCGATACGAACACGCCGCAGACGGAGGGCATGACGCGAGCCGCGGCGATCAGCCACGCCATGACGGGGGCCAAGAAGCTGTGGGCGGGCACGGTCGCGATCAAAGCCAAGACCGTCTCCGGGGCCCATCACCACGGGGAACTGGAGAGCGTGATCTACGTGGTCAGCGGGCACGCGCGCATGCGTTGGGGCGAGAGACTCGAGTTCACGGCGACGGCCGGCCCCGGCGACTTCATCTACGTGCCCCCCTACGTGCCGCATCAGGAAATCAACGAGAGCGCGTCCGAACCGCTGTCCTGCGTGATCGTGCGAAGCGGCCAGGAACCCATCGTGGTCAATCTCGACATCGAGGCCGCGGCGAAGCCCGAGGAAGTGCACTGGGAGCAGTCCTTCCATCCCAAGCGGTAGAATCCGCGACCCGGAGGGACGTGACGACGTCGGACGCGACCGAAGGCCTCGACCGCGTGCCGTGGGCGCAGCGGCGGTTCGCGTTCGTCCACCCGCCGTGGATGCTCGCGGACTTCGTGGAGCGGCTGCGGGGACTGGTTCCGCGGCTCGGGCCGCTTCTCGCGGGGGTGAGCGACGACGTCGCCCATCGCCAGCACGACGGCAAGTGGTCGATCGCCCAGAACGTCGGCCACCTCTCCGACACGGAGGAGCTCTGGCAGGAACGGCTCGACGACCTCCGGCAGGGCAGGGCGACGTACACCGCGGCGGACCCGGTGCGATTCCAGCGCGCCGCTACCCGGCATCACGAGCGTCTCCTGTCCGCGACGGTCCGCGAGCTTGCCGAGCGGCGCGCCGGCCTTGTCGATGCGCTCGCGAACGCGTCGCCCGCGCTCCAGAAGGCCACGGCGTTCCACCCGCGGCTCAAGACCCCGATGCGGCTTGTGGACTGCGCCCAGTTCTACGCCGAGCACGACGATCACCACCTGCTGCGGATCCGGGAGCTGCGCTCGATCCTCGGCCTCGCGGCCCCCGCGGCCCCCTCGAATCGGACCCGCGCATGAAGGGCTACGAGCCGGCCATGAGCTTCGGCGAAGAGGATGCGCGCGAGTACCGCGACCTCCAGCGCGGCGACGAGACGGCGGCGGTCGCTTTCCTCGCGTCGTGGGCGGGTCCGGGTCCCGCCCTCGAGCTTGCCATCGGCACCGGGCGGATCGCGCTGCCCCTCGCGGCTCGCGGAGTTCGCGTCGATGGCGTCGACATCTCACGGGCGATGGTCGAGCAACTGCGTGCGAAGCCGGGCGGCGAGAAGCTCGCGGTCACGATCGGCGACTTCGCCGACGTGCCGGTGCCGGGCCGGTACCGGCTGATCTACGTCGTCTGGAACACGCTCTTCAACCTGCTCACGCAGGACGACCAGGTGCGCTGCTTCGAGAACGTCGCGACGCACTTGACCGACGACGGCTCGTTCGTCGTGGAGGCGTTCGTGCCCTCGTTCCTCCACCGGCTGACGAACGACCAGTACGTGGAGGCGGAGGCGATCGAGGTGGACAAGGTGAAGCTCGACGTGCTTCGCCACGATGCGGGAAAGCAGAGGATCGAGGAGAGCCACGTGTCGCTGACCAAGGACGGGACGCGCCTCTCCCCGGTCGTGCAGCGCTACGCGTGGCCCCACGAGCTCGACCTCATGGCCCGGATCGCGGGGTTGCGCCTGGAGGAGCGCTGGGGCGGGTGGGACCGCGCGCCGTTCGACGCGAAGAGCGGCATGCACGTCTCCGTCTACGGCCGGTGACCCTGCCCGGAGGGGCGTGCCATCGACCGCAGGAAGCGCATGAGCCGCGGGCCTGCGAACGGGAATGCGGTAGGCTGGGCGCGCCACTCGCGGCTGACGGCGAAGAGGTGACCGGACGAGCCATGCGGATCATCGACTGCTCCTTCGAGAAGCACGCGGACCAGATCCTCGCGACGCTCAACGACGCGATCGCGACCTCGACCGCCCTCTACGACTACAAGCCGCGGACCATCGACTCCATGGCGCCTTGGTTCGCGGCGAAGTCTGCCGGCAACTTCCCGGTCGTCGGAGCGGAACAGGAGGAGGGAACGCTGCTCGGGTTCGCGACGTACGGCGCGTTCCGGGCATGGCCGGCCTACAAGTACTCGGTCGAGCACTCCGTCTACGTCCGGTCGCGCGATCGGGGAAAGGGGATCGGCGGCCTCCTCATGACGGAGCTGATCGAGAGGGCGACCGCGCAGGACTACCACGTCATGATCGGCGGCATCGACGCGCAGAACTCGACGAGCGTCGCCCTGCACGAGCGGCTGGGCTTCACGCATGCGGGCACGCTGAAGCAGGTCGGCTTCAAGTTCGGCCGCTGGTTGGACCTGGCCTTCTACCAGCTGATCCTCCGCACGCCTGCCGATCCCCGCGACGGATAGCGGCCTACCACCGCCGCTGCACCCGACGAGCTGCGGCCACGCCGGCGGCCGACATACCCGATCTTCACATCGCTCCGCTCCGAGCCGATCGACGTCCTCGTGCGAAGACGCCTGCTACGGATCGACCCCGCGCTACAGCCCGAGCTCGTCGAACACCGCCGCGGCGAGCGCGTCCTTGGTGATCCGGCCGAGCGGGCGCGCGGGACCCTCGCGGCGTACGAGCGTGAACTCCGCCTCGGGCGCCGCCTGCGCGGCCGGCGCGTTCAGCACGCACAGGTCCGCGTTCTTCGTCACCAGCTTCTTCCGCGCGTTCTTCTCGCCCTCGTCCGTCTCGAGGGCGAAGATCACGCACGGCCTTGTTCCGCGCCGCGCGCCGACCTCCGCCGCGATATCCGGGTTCTCGGCGAGCTCCAGCACGAGCCTCCCGCCGCGCTTCATCTTCTTCTCGCTCACCGCGATCGGGCGGTAGTCCGAGACCGCGGCGGCGCAGATCACCGCGTCCACGCGCGGCAGAAGATCGAGCACCGCCTCGCGCATCTCGAGCGCGGTCTCGATCCGCACGAGCTGCACGCCCGCGGGCGGCGACTCCGCCACGGGCCCGAGCACGAGCACGGCCTCGTGGCCGCGCCGCATCGCCTCGCGGCAGAGCGCGAACCCGATGATCCCCGTCGAGCGATTCGAGAGGAACCGCACCGGGTCGAGCGGCTCGCGCGTCGGGCCGGCGGTGATGAGGACCCTCACAGCATCTCGCGAACGGCGGCGAGGATCGTCTCGGTCGCGGCGAGCCGCCCCTTGCCGTAGTCGCCGCACGCGAGGATCCCCTCGTCCGGCTCGATCACGCGGATGCCGCGCTTGCGCAGCAAGGCCACGTTCTCCCGGACGACCGCGTGCTCCCACATCCGCACGTTCATCGCCGGCGCGACGAGCACGGGGCACGTGACCGAGAGGTACGTCGTCGAGACGATGTCGTCGGCGATCCCGTGCGCCATCTTCGCGATCGCGTTCGCGGTCGCGGGCGCGACGAGGAAGAGATCCGCCTCATCCCCGAGCGCCAGGTGCTCCGGCCGGTCCGAGAGACCCCCGATGTTGTCGTCCGTGATCACCGGCTTTCCCGTGAGCGTCGTGAACGTCAGCTCGCCCACGAACTGCCGCGCCCAGCGCGACATCACGACCCGGCACTCGACCCGCTCCTTCCGCAAGGCGGAGGCGATCTCCGCCGCCCGGAACGCCGCGATGGAGCCGGTGACCCCGAGGACGACGGTCTTTGCCACGCGGGGATTGTAATCGGGGGGGCTGGGGGGGCCGAGAGGGGGCGCGGGGTCGGTGCTAAGCTGCCCGGGATCGGCTCCAGGAACGACTTCCCGCGGTGGACCGCCCGGCTCGCGTTGCGGCTCAGGAAGCGCGTCCCGCTGTTTCGGGAGGAGCGGCTCCTCGGGCGCTCGGCCCTCCGCGCGCGTGCGCTCGTCGAGCTCCTTCCGCTCGCCCTCGCCTCGCCCGCGAAGGCGCGGCTGTGCCTCCGCCTGACGCCGCGCTTCACGATGATCGCGCCGCGCCTCCTCTCGCGGATGCACGACGTCGCATCCGAGGTCGCCCGCCGCGGCGTCGAGGGCGACATCGTCGAGTGCGGCGTCTGGAACGGGGGCTCGCTCGCGCTGCTTGCCGCCGCCGCGGGCAGCCCCTGCCGTCACGCGTGGGCCTTCGATTCCTTCGAGGGCCTTCCGCCCCCCACCGAGAGGGATCCCGCGATCCTCCGCTCGAGCTGGTTCAAGGGCTGGAACACGGGGAGCCCGGAACGGGTCACCGAGGCGTGGCGTCGGTGCGGACTGCCTGCGGACCGGCTCCGGGTGGTCCCCGGGTGGTTCGAGGAGACGTTCCGGAAGTCGTCGGTTCCCGCGATCGCGATCCTCCACATCGACGCCGACTGGTACGACCCGATCCACCTCTGCCTCGAACGGTGGTACGACCACGTCGCGCCGGGCGGCGCGGTCCTCCTCAACGACTGGAACCTCTACTCCGGCGCGAACCGAGCGGTCGCGGACTTCTTCGCCCGTCGCGGGGGCGGACCCGAGGTGCGACCGCTCTCCAACGTCGGCGGCTACTTCCAGAAGCCGGGCTGACCGCGACCGCCATTCCGGGGTACGCTTGGGGCGGATGGCGAAGGGCACGATCCGGGCGCAGGAGCCCTACTATCGGCTCGCCGCGACGCGCGACGAGTACGTCGCCTTCCACTACCCCGAGACGGACCCGCTGCCCGCGTTCCTCGGCCCCCGATGCCCCCCCCTCTCCGACCGCTACCCGTTCGCCGTGAGGAAGCTCTGGAAGCCCGGCCGGCGCGCGCTCGACGTCGGCTGCGCCGTGGGCCGCGTCGCCTGCGACCTCGCGCGCGACCACGAGCTCGCGATCGGCATCGACCTCTCGCGCCTCCTCCTCGACGCCGCGATGGAGCGCGGCGCGCCCGCGCGGTTCGCTCGCGCAGACGCGCTCGCGCTGCCGTTCCCGGACGGCGCGTTCGACACGGTCGTCGCGCTGAACCTCATCGACCGCGTGCCCGACCCCGCGCGCGCGCTCGACGAGGCCGCGCGCGTCACCGCGCCGAAGGGGCTCCTCCTCGTCGGCTCGCCCTACACGTGGAAGGAGGAGTTCACGCCGCGGGCCCGCTGGCTCGGGGCGGTGGGGGACGGGGGCGGCGCGGTGCGGGAGCGGCTCGGCGGGCGGTTCACGCGCGAGGCCGAGACCGAGATGCTCTTCTTCATCCCGCACCATGCCCGGTCGGGGCAGCTCGGCCGCACGCACATCCAGGTCTTCCGGAGGCAGCCATGATCGTCATCGACGGATACGAGTTCCGGCCCTTCGACCTCGAGCGGCTCCTGCGCACGGTCTTCGCCCTCGAGCGGGGCGAGAGCTTCGCCGTCTTCACCGACCTGCCCGACCCGCGCGCGGTCGAGGGGTTCGCGTACCTGGGACATCCGGGGCTCGGCCCGCAGAAGCTAGCGTTCACGATCCTCTACTCGGGGCTCCTCCGCTCGGGGCTCGGCGGCGCGGCGTTCTACGCCTACCGGGAGACGGGCGGGAGCAACCTCGACCTTCCGGCCGAGGTGACTACCCCCGAGGGGCGCACGCTCCCGCTGCGCGACGCGCTCGCGCGCCACACGATCCCGCTCTTCATGGGGCGGTACTCGGCGACCGCGCCCGCGACCGCGCTCGCGAAGGAGATGGGGTTCCGCGGCGCGACGATGCACGGCGCGAACGAACGTGTCCTCGCGACCGGGCTCGCCGTCGACTACGAACAGGTCTCCGCCCGGGCCGAGCGGCTTCGCCGGGCCATGACGCGCGCCGAGTCCGCGAGGATGCAATGGGGGGTGCGGGGGCGCGAGGTCACGCTCGAGATCGACCTCGGGGGCCAAGAGGCACAGAAGAGCCATGGCCTCGTGCGGACGAAGGGCGACATCGCGAACCTGCCCGCGGGCGAGGTCTACTTCGTCCCGGCGGGCGCCGAGGGGCTGATGCCCATGAAGTTCGAGGACGAGGCGGGGACGATCGCGCTCTTCCGCGTGAAGGACCGCGGCATCGTCGCGCTCGAGGAGGTCGTGCAGGGCGACCGCGGCGAGGCCGAGCGGTTCCTCGAGGTCGTGCGGTTCGACCGGAACGCGGGCCAGATCGGCGAGCTCGGCCTCGGCACGCAGTCGCTCCCCTGGGCGGGGACCGACATCCAGGACGAGAAGATCCTCGGCACCGCGCACCTCGCCACGGGCCGCAGCGACCACCTCGGCGGCGACATCCTCCCCGGGAGCTTCCGCGACCCGCGGAACGCGGTCCACAACGATGTCCTCTACACGCCCGTGAAGACCCCGGAGATCGACCTCGCCCGCGTGACCCTCTCGCGCGGCGGCGAGGAGATCACGGTCGTCGAGCACTACAAGCCGTCGGCGGCGGTCGCTCGGCTGCTTTAGCTCGCCTCGGCGCGCCGTCGGCCCGCGCGGGCCGCACCTCCCTGGCTTTCGGCCCGATGTGATTATAATGTAATTACACATGCGCGTGCACGTCGTGCGGATCGGCAACTCCAGGGGGATCCGCATCCCCAAGGCCGTGCTGGACGAGCTCGGGTTCCACGGAGAGCTGGAGCTGGTGATCCGGGCCGGGAAGGTCGTTCTCTCTCGTGCCCGTCGCCCTCGCGGGGACTGGGACCGCGCGTTCGCCGCCATGGCCAGACGCGGGGACGACCGTCTCGTTCACGGCGAGCAGCTCGGTGCGTCGGGTTGGGCACGGAAGGAGTGGGAGTGGTAGCGCGGGGGGACGTGCACCTTGTCTCCCTCGATCCGACCGTGGGCCGCGAGATCCGGAAGGCACGACCCTGCCTCGTCATCTCCCCCGACGAGATGAACCGGCACCTCGGCACGGTCATCGTCGCCCCGATGACGACCCGGGGCGCCGCGTACCCGTCCCGAGTTCCCTGCAGGTTCGGCCGCAGGACCGGACAGGTCGTCCTCGACCAGGTCCGTACGGTCGATCGGGCAAGGCTCGTCCATCGCCTCGGGCGCGTTTCGCCGTCCACGCTGCGGCTGGTGCTCGACACCCTCCAGGAGATGTTCGCCTCGTGAGGCGGGTCCGCGAGGACGTACGGGCCGCCCGGGGGTAGCATCCCTCCCGTGACCGCGAGCCGTCCGATCCGCGTCATCTCCGACACCGCGTTCCTGACCGCGGTCCACCGGGCGCGCGAGAGCGAGCGGCCGGACGCCGTCTTCCGGGACCCGTTCGCGCGGCGGCTCGCGGGCCAGCGCGGCGAGGAGATCGCGAGCGTGATCCGGGCGTGCCACGAATGGACGTTCACCGCGCGCACGTGGCTCTTCGACCGGATCGTTCTCGACGCGGTCGGCAGCGGAGTGGACACGGTCGTCAACCTCGCGGCGGGACTCGACGCGCGGCCCTACCGGCTCGACCTCTCGGCCTCGCTCCGCTGGGTCGAGGTCGATCTCCCGGAGCTCTTCGCCCACAAGGTGCCGCTCCTCGAAGGCGCGAGGCCGCGGTGCGCACTCGAGCGCGTCCCGCTCGATCTGGCGGACCAGGGGGCGCGTCGGAAGCTCTTCGAGGACATCGGTCGCGGGGCGAAGGACACGCTCGTCCTCGCGGAGGGGCTTCTCGTCTATCTCGCGGAGGAGGATGTCGCATCGCTTGCCCGGGATCTCGCAGCCGCGCCCCGTTTCCGGCGCTGGGCGTTCGATCTCGCGTCGCCGGGGCTCGTGCGGCTCCTGCAGAAGAAGGTCGGGGGGAAGTTCGCGGAGGGCGGCGTGGCGCTGAGGTTCGGTCCCCCGGCGGGGCCGGCGTTCTTCTCCGCTCACGGGTGGAGACCCCTCGAGGTGCACTCGCGGCTCAAGGCCGCGGCGCGGCTCAAGAGGCTGCCGTTCCTCCTGCGGCTGCTCGCGGTGCTGCCCGAGTCGCAGGGGGCGCAGGGCGCACGCCCGTGGTCCGGCGTCTGCCTCCTCGAGAGGCGGTGACGCCGGCCCCCGAGGCCCCCTCCCTTCCTACAGGAATAGCGGCGCGAGCACGAGGGTGATCGTCGAGAGCAGCTTGATGAGCACGTGCAGCGACGGGCCCGCCGTGTCCTTGAACGGGTCGCCGACCGTGTCGCCGACGACGGCCGCCTTGTGCGGGGAGCTCCGCTTGCCGCCGAGGGCGCCGGTCTCGATGTACTTCTTCGCGTTGTCCCAGGCGCCGCCGCTGTTGTTGAGGAAGAGCGCCATCAGGATGCCCGCGATCGTGCCGACCATCAGGAAGCCGGCGACCACCTCGGCGCCGAGGCCCGCCTCGCCGATCGACCGGCCGATCATCTTGAACACGACGCCCGTGAGGATCGGCATCGCGACGACCACGATGCCGGGCAGGACCATCTGTCGGAGCGCGCCCGACGTGACGATGTCCACGACCTTGCCGTAGTCCGGCGTGAACTTCTCCGGGAGGTGGAGCTCGTCACCCTTCCGGAACGGCTTGAACTGCTCGCGAACGGCCTCGATCACGGCCTTCGCCGCGCGGCCGACCGCCCTGATCGTGAGCGCGGAGAAGAAGAAGACGAGCATCGCTCCCAGGAGCGCGCCCACGAAGACGTGCGGGTTCGCGAGGTTCACGCCGTGGAGCTTCGCGCCGTAGTGCTCGACCTCGTCGAGGTACGCGCTGAAGAGGAGGAACGCGGCGAGCGCCGCGGAGCCCACCGCGTACCCCTTGGTGAGCGCCTTCGTCGTGTTGCCGACGGAGTCGAGGCGGTCGGTCCGCTTGCGGATCTCCTCGGACTGCCCGCTCATCTCGACGATGCCGCCGGCGTTGTCCGTGATCGGCCCGAACGTGTCCATCGCGAGGATGTACGCCGCGGTGCCGAGCATGCCCATCGTCGCGACCGCGGTGCCGAAGAGGCCGCCGCCCTTGATCGCCGCGTCGCCGAGCATGTAGGAGGAGATGATCGCGACCGAGACCGTGAGCACCGGGAGCAGCACGCACTCGAGGCCCACCGCGATGCCCGAGATGATGTTCGTGGCGGGACCCGTCACCGACGCCTCGGCGATCTCCCGCACCGGGCGGAACCGGTACTCGGTGTAGTACTGGGTGATGTGCACGAACGCCTGCGCGGTCGCGATCCCGATCGCGCCGCACACGAAGAACAGGAACCAGCCGTCGGGCGCGAGCGGCGCGAGGAGCCACTTGGTCGCGACGAAGAATCCGACCGCCGCGAGCACGGACGCCACGTAGTAGCCGCGGTTGAGCCCGTGCATCGGGTCCTGGTCCTCCTCGATGCGCGTGAGGAAGAGCCCGACGACCGACGCGAGGATCCCGAAAGCGCGCGCGACGAGCGGGAACATCATCACGCCGATCGCGACCTCGGGCGACGCGCCCGCCTTCTGCGCGAGCGTCGCCCCGAGGATCATCGCGCCGATGTTCTCGGCCGCCGTGGACTCGAAGAGGTCGGCGCCGCGGCCCGCGCAGTCGCCCACGTTGTCGCCCACGAGGTCCGCGATCACCGCCGGGTTGCGCGGATCGTCCTCGGGGATCCCCGCCTCGACCTTGCCGACGAGGTCCGCGCCGACGTCCGCCGCCTTCGTGTAGATGCCGCCGCCGACCTGCGCGAAGAGCGCGACGAGCGACGCGCCGAAGCCGTAGCCGGCGATGAGCAGGGGGATCTTGGTCGCGTCGCCGCCGGTCGCGCCGGTCATCTTCGCGATCGCGTAGAGCCCCCCGACCCCCAGCAAGGACATCGCGACGACGAGCAGCCCGGAGACCGCGCCGCCGCGCAGCGCCGCCTGGAGGGCGCCGTTGAGCGTCGTCCGCGCCTGCGCCGCGGTCCGCACGTTGGACCGGATCGAGATCCACATCCCCACGTAGCCCGCGATGAGCGAGCAGCCCGCGCCGAGGAGGAACGAGACGGCCGTCCAGAGCGCGAGCGTCATCTTCGACGCGGGGTCGTGCGCCGTCTCCGTGCGGACGAACGCGTAGAGGATGAAGATCAGGATCCCGAGGGGCACGGCGATCTTCACGATCGTCCCGTTCTGCCGGCGCAGGAACGCCTCGGCGCCGCTCCGGATCGCGCCGGAAATGCGCCGCATCTCCTCCGGCCCCTGATCGAGCGCGAGCAGCCACTTGGCGAACCAGCCGGCGACCAGGAGGCCCAACACGCTCACCGCGATGACGATCAGAAGTTCCATCTCGGATTCTCTCCTCCGTGCCGCGGGCCGCTCCCCGCGGAAGGCCAAGAGTGTAGGCGGACGCCGCGCCTTCGCGAAGCGATCATGGGGGGGTGCGGGGGCGGTCGGGCCCTACGGCACGTCGAGCGCCCGGCCCGGCTCGTCCCCCGACTCCGCGTACCGGCCGAGGCGGTAGACGTGCTCGCGGTAGAGCAGGATGTCCGTGAGCGAGAGCGTCTGCACGGCGCGGAGCGTCACGAGCATCTCCGTGATCCGCTCGGGGTGGCGGAGCAGGTCCGCGAGCACGCGCTCGCCCCGCTCGCGCGCGCCCGGCCCGGCCCACGCGACGAGCGCCGCGGCCGCGCCGTCCACGTCGAGCGCGATCGCGCGCCAGACGGCCCGGCGTGCCCGGAGGTCGCCCTCGCCGTGCGCCTTCCAGTACCGGCGGAAGAGGGCCTGGAGCTTCGGCCGCGGCCGCGACGCGGGGAGCAGCGGCTCGCGCACCGCCCGCGCGGCGACCTCGGCGAGGATCTCCTTTGCCGAGAGGAGGCTCCGGACGCCGTCGAGGTCGGCGTGGTACGCGCAGGCGGCGGCGCGGAGGTGTTCCCGGGAAGGGGCCGCGGGGACCAGGGCGAGGAGCCGGCGCATGTCGCGCTCCGCGCGCCCCCGCTCCCCCTCGACCTCCATTTCCAGCTCCGCGGCGGCGTCGAGGAACCGCAGGTCGCTCGCGACGTCGCGCCCCTCGAGCCCGCTCTCCTGCGTCCCCGGCAGCCGGACGCCCAGGTACTCGACGTCGAGCCGGATCCGCAGCCTCAGCGCCGCCTCGGCGACCGGGCCGCGCGCGCGGGCGATCTTCCGGAGCGCGGCCGCGAAGTCCGCGCCCTCGGCCGCCACCATGTCCACCTTGACGCTCGGCCCCCTCAGCTCGCGCACGCAGCGGCGGAGCCAGCCGAAGAACTCGCCGACGCGGCGGAGCGCCGCCCACGCCATGAAGAGAGGCAGGACGAGGGCGCGGCCTCCCGCGAACCACCGCTGGTAGAGGCGGAAGGGGTTGAGGACCCGGTCGTCGCGCGGGAGCTTCCCGACCGGGTAGGTGCCGAACACGCGGCGGAAGAGGAGGCGGCGGTCGCGGCGGAGCCGGGCGAGGACGTCCGGGCCGAAGCGCTCGGCGACCTCCGCGTCGCGGCGGTCGTCGTCGTCGAGGAAGTGGAGCGCCGTGAAGTGCGTCGTCGCGTAGCGCACCAGGTCCGGCCGGATCTCCGCCACCTCGCTCGTGTCGAGCCACGCCCGGTAGCGCGCGGCCTCCTCCGCGCTCGCCCCGGCGAGCTGCGGCAGGGGCAACGCGCGCCGGTTGTAGTCGACGAGGAGGCGCGCGACGCCGTGCGCGACCGCGCGGCACATGAGCCGGAACCAGAAGTAGGGACCCCGGAGGAGCGCGGTCGGGCGCTCGAGGTCGAGCTTTCCGAGCTGCTTCAGGTCGCGCGGCGAGAACCGCCTTGACATCGTGCGCAGGTTCCGGAGCGCGGGGTTGCCGAGGAGCTGGCTCGTCGTGCGCGTGTCGCTGTCGGTGAAGGGGCCCCCGTCGAGCGCGTCGCGGCAGAGGAGGAGCACGCGCTCTCCCGCCGGGCCGGACGGCCCTGCGGCGACGAGACCCTCGCGGAGTTGCGCGGCGAGTTCCTCCCCCCCGCGCCCCCCCTCTTCCTGGTTCAGGAGGCGCTCGGGAGCGAGCACGCGTGCGTCCAGCACCTTCGCGTCGCGATCGAGCGTGCGCCCGCGGAACGTCTCGGTAAGCGAGAGGTACTGCGCCCTCGCGGCCTGCTCGAAGAACGCGGTCGCCTCGCCGGCCGTCCGCTTGAGCCACCAGCCGACCGCGAGCGTCGCCATGCAGATCGAGCCGAGGATGCCCGCGAACCGGAAGATCGCCTGCGCGAGGTGGTCGAGCCAGGAGAGGCCGCTCACCTCGAGGAGGACGCGGAAGACGAGCACGATGAGCGCGAAGAGGACGAGCCGGTAGGCGGGCCGGATCGACACCTTCATGAGCGCGGTGCCGACGCGGTCCACGAACTGGGCGGGCGTGATCGTGCCGTGGAGGTCGGCGAACCACAGCCAGCGGCCGTGGAGGCGGCGCAGCTCGCGCGCGGCCGAGCGCGCGGCAGCGGCGACGGCCGGCGCCTCGGGCGTCTCCTCGGCGAGGCGCGGGACGTAGCGGCGGATGATCGGGAACCAACGGAGCGGCGGCAGCGAGAGGACGCGTGCGATCCGGGCGAGGCGCGCGACGAGGTCGGGGCCGAGGGCCGTAGCCTCTCCGGCCGTGAAGCGCTCGAGCTTCCGGAGAACGTCCTCCGCGATGACGTCGTGAGGCGTCTCGTCGTCGTGCGTCGCGAGCCGGTGGCGGAGGTGCCCCCGCCGCCGTGCCTCCTCAAGCGCCGCGATCCGGGCGGACGCGACCTCCTCGGCGACGCCGCCCGCGGTCCGGAGGAGCTCGAGCCACCGCTCTCGCACGCGCGCCTCGAGCCGCAGCAGCCTCGCGGCGGGGCCGTCCCGCGGCTTCATCTCCGCGCGCTCCTCGCGCGTCGGGTAGAGGACGATGTCCCGGTTGAGGGCGCGGCCGTGGCCGCGGACGAGACGGTCGACGCCGCGCGAGAGGAACCCGAACGCGCGGACGATCCGCACGAGCGGCCGCAGCCGCGCGAGGCGCAGCGCCCGGAGCGCGTAGATCGAGTCGAGCGCCGTGGGCTTCAGGAGCAGGAGCGCGAACGGGATCGAGGGGAGCACGTCGACGAAGAAGTGGCGCAGAAACCACCTCGCGCGCCCGGAAACGTGGAGGAGCCGGATCGCGACGTCCCAGAGGAAGAAGGCGCATGCGAGCGTGTCGACCGCGGCGAACCAGAGGAGCGCGCGCGGCGGGAGGTCGAGGAACGCCTCGACCGCGAGCAGCACGAGGACGAGGACCGTCATCGCGAGCACCGTCCGCTCGAAGATCCGGACATTCCGCCGGCCGAATCGCGCCTCGAGCCGCGCCTCGAGGTCGCGCTCCTGCGCCTCCGCGCGGAGCCTTCGGACCCGTCGCCCGAGCGTCCGGCGGTGCGTCCCGCCGTCGATCTCCCGCGCGTGCCACGCGATGTCCTCCGCGACGAGCGTCGCCATCTCCGCGGCGCGCGCGGGGCTGACGTCGTCGAGCGACGACAGCGTGACGTCGGCCCGATCGATCAGCTCGCGCGCCCAGGCCTCGCGCGCCTCCGGCGCCGGCGATGGCGCCGCGCACAGCCGTTCGCGGAGCGCCGCGCGGGCTCCGGCGAGCGGCGCGGGCCCGCGCGTGCGCGCGAGCGCCTCGAGATCGAGGACGCGCGCCTTGGACAGCTCCCGGAAGCACGCCTCCGCGCCCTCCGGCGCTCCGATCTCCGCCGCGCCGTCCGCCGCGAGCGCGCACGCGAGCGCCTCCGCCCGCTCCGCGGCGACGGGGGCCCCGGCGGCGGCCGCGCGGTCCCGGAAGAGCGCGAGGTCGGCGAGCGGCGAGCGGCCGCGGCCGCCTTGCGCGGCGAGGGCGAGGAGGTCCGTCTCGAGCGCGGCCAGCGCGACCGCCTCCGTCGGCGGGGGGACGCCGGTCGCCCCGAGCGTCCGTTCCGCGCGCTGCTCGAGATCCGAGGGGGCTTCGCGGGCCGCCGGGGTCATCAGCCCCATCGTAAGGGGCCCTACGCGAGCGCCCGCGCGATCTCGTCGGCGGCGCGGCGGGGATCGTCGTTCGTGACCTTGAGGTCGAAGTCGTCCTGGCGAAGGAGCTCCTTCCTCGCGTCGGCGAGGCGACGCTGGATCTCCTCCTCCTTGTCCGTGCCGCGGCCGCGGAGCCGGCGCTCGAGCTCCTCCCACGAGGGCGGGAGGAGGAAGACGAGAAAGCAGGGGAAACCCGACTTCCGGACGCTCCCGGCGCCCTGGACGTCGATGTTCAGGAGCGCGTGGCGGCCGCGTTTCAGGATCTCCTCGGCAGAGGCCCGGGGCGTCCCGTAGCGCTTGCCGTGGACGGTCGCCCACTCGAGGAATCGGTCCTGCTTCGCCCAGCCCTCGAATTCCTTCCCGGTGAGGAAGATATAGTCTGTTCCCGGCCTCTCGCTGGCGCGCGGCGCGCGCGTGGTGGCCGTCACGACCCGCTCGAACTCCTTCCGGGCGAGGAGCTGCTCGCAGACGGTCGTCTTGCCGGCGCCCGAGGGGCCGGCAACGACGACGAGGCGGGCCTTACCCACCATGCGACCGTAGAGCCTAGCGCCCGCAGGCGACGCCTTGCTTGCCCGCAGGCGGGCTCGCGCGTCGTAGCCTCGGCGAAGCGGGGGCCCCGAGGCCCCCTCTATTCCAGGTTCTGGACCTGCTCCTTGATCCGGTCCACGTCCGACTTGAGCGCGATCACGGCCCGCGCGATCTCCACGTCCTGGCTCTTCGAGCCGATCGTGTTGGTCTCGCGGAGCATCTCCTGCGAGAGGAAGTCGAGCGTGCGGCCGACCTCGCCGTCGGACGCGAGGTACCGCTCGAACTCGCCGAGGTGCGCGGAGAGGCGCGTGACCTCCTCGGCCACGTCGGAGCGCTCGGCGTAGACGGCCACCTCGCGCACGAGCGTCGTCTCGTCGAGCTTCGTGCCGCTCGCCGCGAGCAGGGCGTCCGCGCGCTCCTTGAGCCGGCGCGCGTACTCCTTCACGACGTGGGGGGCGCGCTTTCCGACGAGCGCGAGGTTCTTCCGCATCCGGCGCGCGATCGCGAGGAGGTCCTTCACGAGGTGGCCCGCCTCGCGCGCGCGCATCGCGTCGAGGGCGCGGAGGGAGGCCTGGACCGCGCCCTTGACCGTGCGCCAGTCCTCCTCGCGGAGCGGCGCCCCGGCGGCGGATTCGAGCGCGCCGGGCAGCGCCGCGACCGCCTCGGCGGTGAGCGGGCCCTCGAGGAGCTCTTTCCGCCGGAGCGCGTCGAGCGCCCGCGCGAACCCCTCCACGACCTCCGCTCGCAGGTGGACGACGTCCTCCGGCCGCAGGAACTGGAGCTGGACGGCAACCGTGACCGAGCCGCGCGCGACCTGCTTCCGCACGAGCGCCTCGAGGTCCGGCTCGCGCGCCGAGAGGGCCGGTGGCGCGCGCAGCGTCACCTTGAGCGAGCGCGAGTTGACCGAGCGCGCTTCGACCTCGACAGCGACGCGGCGGGTTCTCGCCCGGGCCGCCCCGTAGCCCGTCATGCTCCGGGGCATGGGACGCTAGTCGCCCTTCTCTGCGCCGTCGTCGGCCGGCGCGCCCTCGCCGCCGTTCGCGGGGTCGGCGTTCGCGGGATCGCCGGCCAACGACTTCGTGTCGTCTTCCTCCAGGGGCTTTCCGGCCTCGGTGGGCAGCGTTTCCGCGTCGGGCTGGATCGCGGCGTACATGAGCGCGCTGAACATGAAGATCCCCGCGACCCACGCGGTGAACCGGTTCACGCTCCCCGTCTGCACGCCGAACGTCTCCGCGCCCGCGCCGCCGAACGCCGACGAGAGCCCGCCCCCCTTAGGCTCCTGGAGCAGCACGACCAGCACGAGCAGGAGCGCGCTCAGGACGAAGACGACCATCAGGAGGCTCTTCAGGAACCCGACGAAGCTGAAGGCGACGAGGAGCGCCATGAGCCCCGGATTCTACCCCGCCGCGCAAGGTGGGAGGGGGCGCGGGGGAGGGACCCGGACTACCCGGCCGCCCGGACGATCCGGACGAAGGAGTCGGCCTTGAGCGACGCGCCGCCGACCAGAAGGCCGTTGACCTCCGGGGTCTTCAGCAGCTCGCGGGCGTTCTCGGGCTTCACGCTGCCGCCGTAGAGGATCCGGACCCCCCTGCCCCCTTCCTTCCAGAGTCCGAGGAGGAGCTTGCGGATCTGCGCGTGGACCTCGGCCGCCTGCTGCGGCGTGGCGTTGAGGCCGGTCCCGATCGCCCAGACCGGCTCGTACGCGATCGTGACGTCGCCCGCGCGGTCCGTGGCCACTTCCTTGAGCCCGGCACGCACCTGCCGCTCGACGACCGCCGCGGTCTTGCCCGCCTCGCGCTCGTCGAGCTTCTCGCCGACGCAGAGGATCGGGAGGAGGTCGTGCTTGAGCGCGGCGAGCACCTTGCGGTTGACGAACGCGTCGTCCTCCTCAAAGACATGGCGCCGCTCGCTGTGGCCCGCGAGCACGCGCGTGACGCCCACGTCGAGGAGCATCGGGGGCGACACCTCGCCCGTGAACGCGCCCTGGTCCTCCGGGTGGAAGTTCTGCGCGCCGAGGGTGATGTCGCCGCCCGCGAGCGCGGCCGCCACCTCTGCGAGCGCGGTGAACGGGGGGAAGACCGCGACCTCCGCGGCCTCGAGCGGCGCCGGGAGGGAGCGCATCAGCTCGGCCGCGAGCGCCCGCGCGCCGGCGCGGTCGAGGTGCATCTTCCAGTTGCCGGCGACGAGGGGCTTCACGGCGCGGAGGGGACCGACGTGCGCTGGATCACGTCGCGGATGGCGAAGAGCTCCGGCACGAGGCGCGCGAATTCCTCGGGCACGATCGCCTGGCGCGCGTCCGACAGCGCGCGCTCGGGCGAGGGGTGGATCTCGATCATCACGCCGTCCGCGCCCGCGGCGACCGCGGCGCGCGCCATCGAAGCGACGAGCTCGCAGCGGCCGGTGCCGTGGCTCGGGTCCACGATCACGGGCAGGTGCGAGAGCTGCTTCACGAGCGGGACCGACGAGAGGTCGAGGACGTTCCGCACGGCCGGGTCGAAGGCGACCACCCCGCGCTCGCAGAGGACCACCTGCGGGTTCCCGCCGTCGAGCAGGTACTCGGCCGCGCAAAGCCACTCGGTCACCGTGCTCGAGCGCCCGCGCTTCAGCAGCACGGGCCGCCCGGTCTCGGCCGCGGCCTTCAGGAGCGCGTAGTTCTGCATGTTGCGCGTGCCGATCTGGATCATGTCGGCGTACTCGGCGACGAGCCCGATGTGCCGCGTGTCCATCGCCTCTGTGACGACCGGGAGGCCGGTCTGCCTTCCCGCGTCGCGGAGGAGCTTCAGCCCGCGCTCGCCGAGCCCCTGGAAGTCGTAGGGCGACGTGCGCGGCTTGAACGCGCCGCCGCGGAGGAGGCTCGCGCCCGCCTTCTTCGCGGCGCGGGCGGCGTGGAGGATCGAGTCGTCGTCCTCGACCGCGCACGGCCCCGCGATGATCACGAGCCCCTCGCCGATCCGCACCGTGCCGACGCCCACGATCGAATCCGAGCTCCGCGCATCGCGCGAGACGAGCCGGTAGGGCGACTTCAGCGGCACGACCTTCTCGACCCCCGGGAACCGGTCGAGGGGGATGTCGCGCAGGCGGTCCTCCTCGCCGACGATGCCGATCACGATCCGGTGGTGGCCCTCGGAGATCTGGACGGAGAGCCCGGCCGCCTCGATCGCGCGGACGAGGCGGTTCCGCTCTTCCGGGGTGCAGCCGTGCCTCAGGACGAGGAACATGGGGGGTTTCGGGGGCGCAGTGTACCAGCCGACGCTACGCGTTGGCGGTCCCCGGCGCCCCTTCGATTCCCGGCCCGCGGAGCAGGGTTTCGGCCAGCCGCGCATAGTCCTTCGCCCCCTTGGAACGCGGGAAGGCGAAGGCGACCGGCGCGCGGAGCATCGGCGCGCGGACGAGGTTCGCGTCGGTGCGGATCGGGTCAAGCACCCGCTCCTTGAGGCCGCCCCGGATCGCGTCGAGGATCTCCTGGCCGACCTTCAGGCGGCCGTCGATCTTCGTCGGGAGGAAGCGGAGCGCGACGCCCCGGCCGAGCCGGCTGCGGATGAGCGCGACCGTGTTCGTGAGGTCGCTGATCGCCTTGATCGAGTAGGTCTGCGCCTCGATCGGGACCAGCGCCTCCTCGCACGCGACGAGCGCGTTGACCGTGACCAGCGAGAGGTTCGGCGGGCAGTCGAGGAGGAGGAAGTCGTACTCCCCGCGGATGGGCTCGAGCTTCCGGTCGAGGATCGTCTCGCGCAGGAGTGCGTCGAAGATCTTGATCTCGACGCCCGCGAGCCGCGGCCGCGCCGGGATCACGTGGAGCCCCGGGATGCTCGTCTCGCGCACGGCCTTCCGCGCGTCGAACTCCTCCTCGACGAAGAGATCCTCGACCGAGGGCTCGCCGTCCTTCAGGTCGACGCCGAGCGACGAGGTGAGGTTCGCCTGCGGGTCGAGATCGACCGCGAGCACCTTCCGCCCACGCTTCGCGAGCGCGCCCGCGAGGTTGAAGGTCGTCGTGGTTTTCCCGACCCCGCCCTTCTGGTTCACGACCGCGATCCGGCGCCGCGGCGCGGGGGCGGCGATCCCCACGATCCGCCTCGCCTCGTCGAAGTCGTAGACCCGGTGGTTCAGGGGGTCCCGCCGCGCGGCGGGAAGCGACCCGCGCGCCTCAAGCGCCCTGAGGTCCGCCTTTTCCACCCCGGCCATCCGGGCCACTTCGCCCAGCGTGAAGTGGGGCCGTATCTTGAGGATCAACGGCCGACATCCTACGACCTGTGGTAGAGGGCGGCAAGGCGGGTTCTGGCGTGACTTTTCGCACGCGGCCCGTGGCCGCGTAAGTTACGATCGCGGAAGGAGTTGCACGCGCAGGGGGCCTGGGGGGCCCAGAGGCGTGCGATTTCGCTCCGCATGCCGACTTTCATCGTCGTCGAAGAGGGCGAGACGAGGAACCTGTCCCTCGACAAGCCCGCGATCACGCTCGGCCGGTCGTCGCAGTGCGACATCCCGGTGAAGGACATCCGGGTGTCGCGGACGCACTGCACGTTCCTCGTGAAGGACGGCGCGGTGACGGTCCGGGACGAGGGGAGCCAGAACGGCACCTTCGTGAACGGGGCGCTCGTCGAGAAGAAGCCCCTCAAGGCCGGGGACCGGATCGACGTGGGATCGGCGCGCGTCTACTTCGAGCGGATGCCGCAGGGCGGCGCGGAGGAGGACGTGACGTGGACCGGGGTCGACCCGGACCGGCTCTACAAGGCGCCGCTGCCGAGCGAGAGCGACCGCCTGCTCAGGCTCCAGCGGATCGCGGGCGCGCTCAACAGCGAGATGGACATGGACCGGATCCTCAACGTGATCATGGACCACGTCGTCGAGCTGGCGCAGGCGGAGCGGGGGTTCCTCGTGCTGACGCGCGAGGGGAAGCTCTCGGTGCCGGTCGCGCGCAACTTCCAGAAGGAGGACGTGATGAACCCCGAGGTGGGGTTCTCGCGCTCGATCGCGGAGAAGGTGGCGCGGACCGGCGAGGCCGTGCTCACCGTGGACGCGACCTCCGACGACCGGTTCGCGTCCTTCCAGTCGATCCACGAGATCGCCCCGCGCTCGGTCCTCTGCATGCCCTTCAAGGAGCACACGGGCACGACGGTCGGTGTCGTCTACATCGACAACCGGATCGCGCGCGGCGTCTTCGGCGAGGAGCACTTGCGCGCGCTCCAGAGCTTCGCGGACCTCGCGGCGGGCGCGATCCACCGCGCGCAGGTCGAGCGCGAGCGCGACCAGGCGCTCCAGCGCGTGAAGGCGATGTACGCGGAGCTCAAGAACAAGTTCGAGGAGCAGGGGGGGCGGCTCCAGGAGATGGAGCGCGCGCTCGAGCAGCGGACCGATGAGCTCAAGACGAAGTTCAGCTACGGCCAGATCATCGGCGAGAGCGCGTCGATGCGCCGGCTCTTCGGGCTCCTCGACAAGATCATCGAGTCCGACGAGGCCGTTCTCATCGAGGGCGAGAACGGCACAGGCAAGGAGATGATCGCGCGCGCGATCCACTACAACGGATCGAGGCAGAAGGGGCCGTTCGTGGCCGAGAACGTGGCCGCGATCCCGGAGACCCTCGTCGAGAGCGAGCTCTTCGGCCACATGCGGGGCTCGTTCACCGGCGCGGACCGCGACAAGCCCGGCCTCTTCGAGGTGGCCGAATCCGGCACGCTCTTCCTCGACGAGGTCGGCGACATGCCCTCCGACGTGCAGAAGAAGCTCCTGCGCGTCCTCCAGGAGCGCGAGGTGCGCCGCGTCGGCGGGAAGAAGCAGATCAAGATCGACGTCCGGATCATCTCGGCGACGAACCGCGACCTGCGGCGGATGGTCGAGGAGCAGGAGTTCCGCGAGGACCTCTACTACCGCCTGCGCGTCCTCTCCATCACCCTCCCGGCGCTGCGCGACCGGAAGGGGGACATCCCGCTCCTCGTCGCGCACTTCCTGAAGATCCACACGCCGTCCGGCCTGAAGCCGAAGCAGATCACGCCGAGCGCGCTCGCGGTCCTCGAGGCCTACGACTGGCCCGGCAACATCCGCGAGCTCGAGAACGAGGTGAAGCGGCTGATCGCGGTCGCGGGCGACGTGATCCACGAGGAGGACCTCTCCGAGCAGGTGCGGCGCGGCCCGCGCGGCCTCGCGCTGCCCGCGGGCGATCCGTCCAACGTCCACAACATCGAGGCGCTCGTGTCGCAGGTCGAGATGGACGAGATCAAGAAGTCGCTCGCGCTCGCCGGCGGGAACAAGACCCGCGCGGCGGAGCTGTTGGGCATCTCCCGGTTCACCCTCCAGCGCAAGATGGAAAAGTACAACTTGGCTTAGAGGTCACCGCGGCATGCAGCCGACGGGGCTTCGCCCCGCGGCTGATGCCGGCCGGCCCGCGGCCAAGCCGGGTGCCAACGGGGCATTGCGCGAAGGACTCGCCGGCGCGAGCCCACGGGGTTCGCGCCGCGGCTGATGCCGGCCGGCGAGCCGGGCGGAGCGGGGCATTGCCCGAAGGACTCGACGACGTGAGGGCCGTTTGCGGGTTCCAACCCGGGGTACCCTTACCTGGATGCGCGCGGTCCTTTCGCTGCTTCTCCTCGTTGCGGTCGCCCGGGCGGACGACATCTACGGCAAGCAGGGAAGCAAGCCGTTTGCCGCGGACGTGAAGGTCATCTCCGAGGGCGAGAAGATCGTCTACATCGACAAGTCCTTGAAGGAGCGCTCGTTCCAGAAGGACGTGGTCGGGCGGATCGAGAAGAAGCGCTCCGACGTGCACGAGTGCCTTGACAAGCTCGACGCGGCCAAGGACGCGGACGCGCTCGTTGCGGTGGCGCGGTGGGCCGAGGAGCGGAAGTTCGTGAAGGCCGCGGTGGAGTCGATCTACGGGCGGGCGCTTGAGGCCGACCCGCGGAACGAGGCGGCGAACGTTGCGCTCGGCCGCGTCCTCTACAAGGACGAGTGGATGACGCCCGAGCAGAAGGCGGAGCGCGAGAAGCTCGACCAGGAAGCCGAGATGGCCGCGAAGGGGCTCGTCCGCTTCGAGGACCAATGGGTCACCCCGGAGGACAAGGGGCAGCTCGAGAAGGGGCTCCGCAAGCACGGCGGCCGGTGGATGACCCCCGACGAGATCAAGGAGGCGGAGGGGTTCACGAAGGTCGACGGCAAGTGGGTGAAGAAGGAGGAGGCCGAGGCCCAGAAGCTCCTCGGCCCCGCGCGGAAGGACACGGGCCTCGGCGACCAGCTCGCGGTCTCGCAGACCGAGCGGTTCCTCATCCTCGGCGACCTGCCCGACGACCAGATGAAGGACCTCGGTGGCGCGATGGAGCGCCTCTACGCGGAGTGGAGGAAGGTCTTCCCCGACGCGGACGAGAAGCTCATCTTCGGGGGCACGAAGTACGTCCTCTACGCCTTCAAGAAGGCGCCGCCCTACCAGAAGCTCGTTCGCGCCCTCTTCGACCGGCTCAAGGAGGAGGGCGGCCACTCCGACGCCTTGCTGAAGCGGGAGGAGGACCGCATGCGCGCGCGGCTGCGCATGACCTCCTTCTGGGAGATCCTGCCCTCGCCGCACAGCGCGCACGTGCAGATGCCGGATCCCTTCGAAGGGATGCGCTCGCACTGCGCGCACTTCGCTGCCAACGTCCTCGCGACGCGCCATGCCCGCCTCGGCTTCCCGACCTGGTGGCTCAACGAGGGGATCGGCTACTACTTCGAGAAGCAGGTGACCGGCGCGATCCAGACCTTCAGCACCGACGTCGGGGTCACCAAGTACGCGGAGCAGCCCTCGGGGGATGCGAAGGGCGACCCGTGGCTCGACGCGGCCCAGTGGAACAACCTGGTCCTCCAGCTCGTGCGCACCGGCCGCGACCCGCAGCTCGAGAAGATGAAGGGCAAGAACCTCTACGAGGCGGAGAACCGGCTCTCCGTCCAGGACGTCGCCAAGGCGGCGAGCGTCGTGACCTACCTCGTCCTCGACGACCCGAAGAAGTTCGCGGCGTTCTTCCACGACGCGAAGACGGGCACGGGCACCGAGGTCGAGCGCGAGGTGGCCGCCGTGATCAAGCACTACGGCAGCTACCAGAAGATCGAGGAGCGCTGGAAGGCCTACGCGCTCAACGGGTTCCGGCTCGCCCGCTAGAAGCCGCCTCCTCCCGCCGGCCCCCGAAGCCCCCCCCGGTCCGCAGCGGGCCGGCCGGCGGATAGAATTGATGCGTGAGGCGCCTCGCTTTCCTCGGGATCCTCCTTGCCGCCTCGCCGGGGGCCCTCGGCGACGAGGCGGAGACCCCGTTCCTGATCTTCCGCGAGGCCGACGCGCCGACCAAGAAGCGGATCGAGCGCGACCTCGTGACCGAGAAGCAACTCGGCGGCATCGTGGCCGATACCCGGCGGCAGGCCCGGGAAGAGCTCGCGAGGATCGGGCCCTGGGCCGTGCCGTTCCTCTCGACCGCGCTCGGGAAGGCCAGCGGACGCATCCGGCTGAACGCGGCGATCACGCTGATGCTCATCCGCGACCCGCGCGGGCTCCCCGCGCTACGCGCCGCGGCGAAGGAGGACAACGACATCTTCGTCCGTCGCGCGGCGACGCTCGCCCTGGGGACGTTCGAGCACCCCGAGGACTTCGAGAAGCTCCGGGAGACCCGCGACGGCCCCCGCGGCGAGTGGCGCGCGGTCGCGCCCGCGCTCGCGAGACTGCGCCATCGGGACTCCCGCGCGATCCTCAAGGCGGCGGCGGGGCCGAAGAGCCTGCGCGCGATGGACGCGCGCGACGCCGCGGCGGTCGTCCTCGCCTCGGCGATCGCCGGGCCCGACGCGCCGCCGACGGATCTTCTCGAGCACGAGGAGAAGCTCGTCCAGGAGGCGGCCGCGATCGGCCTCGCGCTCCGCCCGCTGCCGCCGGACCGCGCGGGCGAGATCATCCGAAAGCTCGAGCGGTCGAAGACGGAGAAGACCGCGCGCGTGCTCGCGATCCGGGCGCTCGCCGCGATCCAGCCGAGGCCGCCGGAGGTCGAAGCGAAGCTCCTGGACATCGCCTGCCGCGACGGCGACGCCGCCGAGCGGATCGCGGCGCTGGTCGAGCTGGAGGGGGGCGCGGCGCAGTACGACGCGCTGGCCAAGGCATACGGCAAGGTCGAGGAACGCAACGACCCCATCGCCGCGGCGCTGCTCTTCGCGCTCGCGCGCACGGGGCACGAGAAGGCGATCCTGACCCTTCGCGACGTCGTGCGGCGCGGGTCGCCCTTCCTGCAGTCCTACGCGGGCGCGAGCCTCCTCTACGCCAACGGGCCGGCGCTGCTCGAGGAGCCGATCCGGGAGGAAGTGGCGGCGCTTGGCGGCGAGCTCCAGAGGATCGCCCAGATGATGGCCGGGTCGAAGCACGGCGAGGCGCCGTTCGCCGAGCTGCGCGCGATCAAGGACCAGCGCAACCTCGGGCTGTTCCTCTTCCGCAAGGACCGCAACTGGCTCGAGGTCAACCGGCTCCTCGCGAGGATCCTCGAGATCGACCCTGTGCTCGTGCACTTCGAGGGCGAGACCGGGCGCACGCCGGAGAGCCCGTTCGGGGGCGGAGGCGGGGGAGGGGCCGACGCGCGCAAGCTGCCTTCCGGCAGCGCGGAGGAGCAGGACCTCTTCGACCTCCTGCTGCCGTCCGAGGTCGATCCCCCCTCGGGGCTGGCCTACCCCGCGCGCGCGCCCTACTTCGGGCCCGGGGACCTCGGTGGCTAGGCAGGAGGACTTCGTCTTCGCAGAGCGCGTGCTCCAGCACGGCTACGCGACCGAGGAGCAGGTGCAAGAGTGCCTCTCGCTCCTCGACCGGCTCCGGGCCGAGATGAAGATCGAGGAGTCGCTCCAGGCGCTGATGGTCAAGAAGGGCTACCTCGCGCCCGCGCAGGTCCACGTCCTCGAGGCGGAGATCGACCCGGGCCGCGCGGCCAGACCCAAGAACATGATCGAGGGATACCGGCTGCTCGAGCGCCTCGGGTCGGGCGCGATGGGGTCGGTCTACAAGGCGCACCACAGCAAGCTCGACATCCCGGTCGCGCTCAAGGTGCTGCGCCCCTCGCTCGCCTCGTCGCGGACGCAGATCGAGAGGCTCAGGCGCGAGGCGCAGCTCGCGGCGCGGCTGAACCACGTCAACGTGGTCCGTAGCCTCGACGTGGGCGAGAGCAACGGCTTCCACTACCTCGCGATGGAGTTCGTCGAGGGCCGGACGGCGCGCGACCTCCTCGGCAAGGGGCCGCTCCCGGAGAAGGACGCGCTAGGGATCGTGAGGCAGGTGGCCGCCGGCCTCGCGCACGCCCACGCGCAGGGCGTCGTCCACCGCGACGTGAAGCCGGGCAACATCCTGATCACGGGCGAGGGCACGGCGAAGCTCGGGGACTTCGGTCTCGCGCGCGGCCAGGCGCCGAGCGATCTCACGCTCGAGCAGGCCTCGATCGGGACGCCGCAGTACGTCGCGCCCGAGCAGATGCGACGCGGATCGGACGCGACGCCGCGCTCCGACCTCTTCAGCCTCGGCTCGACGCTCTACCACATGCTGACCGGCCGGCCGCCCTTCGACGGCGAGAACCTGGGCGAGATCGTCCAGAACGTGCTCGCCTGCCGGTTCCGGCCGCCCGAGGCCGTCGTGCCAGGCCTCTCGCGCGACGCGGTCTACGTGCTCGGCCGGCTGATGCGCGCGAACCCGCGCGAGCGGTACGCGAGCGCCGCGGAGCTGGTCGCGGACCTCGACCGCATCGGGCAGGGCGGGCCCGTCGCGCCCGCGGACTTCCTCGGCGACTACCAGGCGTTCCTGAGGAAGCGCCGCGGCCGGCGGAACGCGATCCTCGCCGCGTGCGCGGGCGTCCTCGTCTGCGCGGGCGCGTACTGGTGGCGGCACGATGCCGCGCGGCGCGAGCGGACGGAGTTCGACGCGCGCTGCGCCGCCGCCGCGGATGCGGGTGCCGACGTCGATACGGCGACGACATTGGACGACCTCGAGGCGGCCGTCAGGACCATGGAGACCGCGGAGGCCGCCGCGGGGGCCTGCGATCCCGCCGTCCTGGAGCCGCTGCGCAGGCGGCTCGGCCGCGCGAGCGAAGCGAAGCGGTTCCTCCGGCAGGCGGAGGATGCCCTCTCCGACGCGAGCAAGGACGGGGCGGATTACCGCGGTCTCGACTCGGGCCTCGCCGTGCTCGAGAGCGGGCTTCCGCGCATCGACCGGAGGATCAGCGAGATCCGCGACGAGATCGCGCGCCTGTCCGAGAAGGCCGCGAGCGCCCGCTCCAACCGGCTCCCGCACGACGCGACCGAAGCGATGCGAGAGGCGCGTGCCTTCGCGGCGGATCTGGAGAACCGCTACCTCGGCTTCGATGCGCCGTGGACGGAGGCAGTCCGGAGCGCGCCGCGATTCCTGGACGCCTTCGACACCGAGTGGAAGTCGATCGACGGGATCCGCGGGGAATTCGAGGAGGCGCTCGGGAAGGGCCGGTTCGGCGTCGCGGCGGCGCGGCTCGCGACGATCACCGAGCAGGAGGAGGCCGCACGGCGCGGGCTCTTCCGGAACGCCTACCTGGCGCGGTCCGCGGACCTCTTCTCCGGCCCCGACGAGCGCGCGACGCGGCTCCGGGACGCGGAGACGACCACGTGGGGGGAGGTCCTCGAGGCCGCGCGGAGCGAGATGCAGGCGACGCCGCCGCGCCCGGACCGGGCCGCGAGACGGCTCGCCGACTTCCTCGAGGTCGCGTCCCCGTGGACCCACGCGCTCGCGCTGAAGCAGCACGACCTCGCGACGAGCCAGCTCGAGGCCATCGACACCGAGCAGGGAGTGGCCTACGCGACGGACGAGGCCCGCTTCCGGCGCCTCGTGGCCGAGCGCGCCTACGCCAAGGCGTACGAGGAGATCTCCGTCGTCGCGGCGTCCCCGCGATGGCTCGACAAGGCCGCCGCGAAGTACCGCGCGCTCCTCGATCGGGCGGACGCGGTCGCGAAGCTCACGAGCCGCTTCCTCGACGGCTGCCGCGCGCAGAAGACGGTGACGATCCGGAAGGGCGTCGAGGTCCTCGGGGACATCGAGGTCGCGCCCGGCGAGAACCCCGACCGCTTCGTCGGTCGCCGCGGGAAGGAGCGGTTCGAGTTCACCCTCGCGGACTTCGAGGACGTCCCGGACTTGAAGGAACAGGGCGAGCGATCGGCGGTCGATCGCCTCCGGAGGATCTTCGCCTTCGATCCGAACCTGCTGGGGGACCAGGCGCTGAGCGGCTGGTTCCACGCGGCGGAAGCGTTCCGCGTCGAGGCGACCGACCCCTACAAGGCCAGGGACCTGCGCAAGAAGGCGCGCGTCGAGCTCTCGAGGAACGACCCGTGGCTGCCGGATGTGGAGGCGGCGCTCACCGCCACCGAGGAACGGATCGCGAACGGCGAGAGGAGGGCGGAGCAGGCCGCGGCCGAGCTCAAGGCCGCGAAGGACTCCGGGGACGCGAGCAAGTACCCGAAGCAGCTCTCCCTCCTGAGGGAGCTTCTCGCCCTCGGGTGGACCAGGTTCGCCGGGCCGAGGAAGGCCGAGTACTCCGCCGAATACGCGAGCGTCGCGCGCTTCGCGAAGGGGGAGCTGCTGCCCCTCGAGTTCGGCGTGCCGGGGCGCAACATCCGCTATGACAAGGAGCGCAATCTCTCGATCCTGTTCACGGGCGAGGACTGGTGCCCGGCCCCCGACGCCCCCCCGATCAGGCGGACAAGCTCACCAAGGCCCATTGGGACGACTGGTTCCGGAACACCAAGGGCAAGACCGACGAGAACGAGATCGCCGATCTGACCGCGCGGGCGAGGACGCAGCGGCTCGCGTGGAGCGGCCCCGTCGAGGTGGGGCCGAAGGGCGGCTACCTTCCGGGCGCCGAGGCGCTCATCCTTGATATCGGGGAGGATTGGATGCCTCCCCTGGGCGCGGCCGGGTTCGTCGCGAGGAAACCGCTGCCCATCTTCCTCGCCTTCCCCTTCCGGCGCGACCAGCCATGGGCGATCGAGATCACCGTGCGTTGGCCCACTCCGGAGCCGGGCTACTTCGCGCTCTCCTGCGGTCAGATCCAGGCGGTCTTCGGGTACTTCAAGGGCGAATTCGCGGGCGGGGGGATGCGGGGCGCGTGCCTCGTCGAATCCGACTCGATGGAGCCCGGCACGTTCGTGAAGCAGCTTCTCGACCTCCAGTGGCGTCTCGTGGAAGAAAAGGAGGGCCGGCGCAGTCTCACGGGTGAGAAGGCGTACATCGATCACTTCGACAAAGGGAAGCCCTACCGCATGCGCCTTCAGCGGACGAGAGACAGCGTGATCTTCGAGATGTGGCCGCTCGACGTGCCCCGGGACCGGCAGGAGACGGCAAGGATCCGCGTCGAGAAGCGGTACGCGGACGCGCGCAAGCTCGACAAGCTCGTGACGCTCGACGACGGGCGCACGGTCTTCCGGTTCTTCGGCGCGCCGCCGGGGAAGGGGCTCGCGTACGAGCTCCGCGACGTGGAGATCTCGGGGTCGCTCTCGGAGAAGGCCGATGTCGACTAGCAACGGCGTCGTCCTCGTCGTGCGCGGGCTGCGCGGATTCCTCGCGGGCGAGGAGAAGCGCGTCGCGGTCGGCGAGAGCCTCGTCCTCGGCCGCAGCCGCCGCGCGGGACTGTCCACGCGCCGCGCGAAGAAGCTCAAGGCGCGCCCCGATTGGCAGCAGGTCATCGGCACCGCGGCGTTCCTCACCGTGAGCCGCCGGCACACGCGCATCGACCACGTCGCGCCCGGCGTGATCGAGATCACCGACCTCTCGAGCAACGGCACCTACCTCGACGGGAAGCAGATCGCGAAGGAGACCGTCTCGGACCTCAAGGAGAAGACGCACACGCTCGGCATCGGCGCGCAGGAGCGGTTCGAGCTCTCGCTCGCGAACGGCGCTCCGGCGGCAGGAGACGAGGGGGCCGGGGGGGCCGCCTGATCAGCGCCGCTCGAGCGCGGCCTTGACCTTGCCGGCGAGCGAGTCGCGGAACGAGCGGTAGCGTCGGTCCGGGTCCTTTCGCCAGCGGGAAGCCCTTGTCGCCACCTCCCGGACCTCCTTCGCGCCGAGCCGAAGCACGACTTCGGCTCCCGAGAGGAGGAGCACCTGCGGCTCGCGGGGAGGGGTGCCGAACAGCGTCGCCGCGTCGGCGGAGGCGATGTCCTTCCGAACGGCAGGAAGCTCCTCGCCCAGCGCTGCCATCCAGCCGTCGCTGAGCCAATCCCACTCGATGATCTTCGAGGCTTCGCGATGCTCCTCTTGCGGCGAGAAGAGGTAGACGAGCCTCCACGGCCCACTCGGCTCATCGACCCAGCGAATCTCGGTGCCGTGGCCCGGGAGGAAGGGGCGTCGATCCCGCAGGAGCCATGCGACGGCGTCCTTGGAGCAGCCCGCCGGGATCTCGTGGCCCAGGCCCTCGTATTCGCGGTAGACGAGGTCTACGAGGCCCGCCTTCCCAGCGAGGTCGCGGGCGCGGTCTGCCTCGTTCTTGTAGGGGTCCTTCGAACCGATGATCAGGTAGAGCCCCATCTCGGAGCGCTGTTCCGGCGTGAGCGCCGTGTCGCCGATCATCCACGGGCCGCCGCCCACCCCGACGAAGCCCGTGTAGAGCCGCGGCCGCGTGAAGACGACGTTTCCCCCCCGATTGCCGTTCGACATCCCGATCATGTACACGCGCGTCCGATCGACGAAGTGGCGGCTCGCAATCTCGCGCGTGAGCGCTTCGAGCTTCGGGTAGTCGTCCTCCTGCCACTTCTTGTCCGGCGCGGCGGGATCCTCGTAGCGCCCCGATCGCGGCGTGACCACCACGAACCCCGCGCTCAGGCAAGGCCGCAGGAACTCCTGCTCCACGCCCTGGTACCAGCCGTTTGTCCCATGCAGGAGGAAGACGAGGCCAGGCCGTCGCTTCGCCGGGTCGGGGCATGAGACGCGGTACCTGAGGCCCGCAACCGACAGCAACCATCCGTCCGCCTCGGGAACCGGCTCCTTGTCGAGGAGCCCCTTCGCCACGACGGCGCGCGCCCAGAGTTCCGCGCCCGCAGGCTCGTCTGCGGCCGTTTGGGCCGCGAGAACGAGCAGCAAGCCTAGGCGGCTTGCGTGGCGGGTCGAGATCCGCATCCGCCCCCGCTGGGCGACGCTTCGCAGTTTTCCTCCACGCACGGCGGCAGCATCATAGGACCTTCGACGGCCGCCCTGTCAACGCGCGCCGAATGCTGCGACGGCGTCGCGGAACGCGCGCGCGGCGACCTCCTTGTGGTAGCCGTACTCGTCGCGGAGGGAGTCCTCCGCGCGCACCGCGCCAACGTCCACGTAGCCGAGCCGGCGCGCGAGCGAGCGCGCCTCCTTCGGGTCCTCCGGAAGCCGGTCCTCGGGAAGGTCGGCGACGAGCCGGATCCGGTTCTCAAGCGCGAGGAGGAACGTGTACGCCGCGTGCACGTCGGCCGCGCGCTGGGCGTCGAGGATCCGCTCCTCCTTGAGCAGCGCGAGCAGCCGCGGCACGTTGCCGCTCCGGAACCGCGGGTCCTTGAGCCCCCGCGAGAGCGCGTGCATCTGCGCCACGAAGTCGACGTCCACCACGCCCCCGGAGCCCCCCCTCTTGATCGACGCCGGACCGCCCTTCTTCGCGAGCCGCTCGCGCATCTCCCGCATCGCGGCCGCGTCCCCTGCCGAGAATCCCGGGGCGTAGATCACGTCCGTGAGCGCCGCCATGACCTCCTCGCAGAGCGTCGGCGGCCCGGCGACCGGCCGCGCGCGCGTGTACGCCATCCGCTCCCAGGTCTGGCCGAGCCCGCTCTCGAAATACCGGCGGAGCGACGCGGGCGTCGCGACGAGCGGGCCCTTCTCGCCCTCCGGGCGCAGCCGCGGGTCCACCTCGTAGAGCCGGCCGTGCGCCGACGGCGTCGCGAGGATCGACGCCAGCCGCCGCGCGACCGCGGTCGCGGCGAGCAGCTCCTCGCTCGACCGCGCGAAGTAGACGAGATCGAGGTCCGACCCGAAGAGCAGCTCGCCCGCGCCGAGCTTCCCGAGCGCGATCACGACGAGGTCCCCGCCGCGCGTCTCGCTGCGGGCCCGCTCGTACGCGAGCCTCAGGATCACCTCCGCGAGCCGGGTCGAGTCCTCGCCGGTCTCGCGCACGCCCTGCTCGCCGCGCACGTCGCGGAGCCCGATCCGCAGCAGCTCGAGGTTCTTGTAGTCGGAGAGGATGCGCGCCGGGTCGGGCGCGGTCGGCACGGTCGCGGTCGGGATGTCGTCGAAGCTCGCGAGGCCGCGCCCCGACTCGGTCGCGAGCGCGTCCACGAGCTGGTCGAGCGTGTCCGGCGCCCGCTCGAGGATGTTGCAGAGGAAGCGGCTGCCCGCCGCGAGGTCCACCAGCAGCCGGAGCAGCCGCTCGTCCGCGCCCATCGCCTCGTAGAGCGTCGCCCGCGCCCCCACGCGCGACGTGATCGCCTCGAACCGGACCAGCGCGCCGTCGGGGTCGGGCGTCTTCGCGAGCAGGTCGAGAAGCCGCGGGAAGAGGTTCGCGAGGAACTTGCGCGTGCGCGGCGAGCCCGAGAGCCACGGCGACGTCTCGCGCGCGAGGTCCAGCACCGCTTGCACGCCGCGCTCCGTGGCCGCGATCCCGTGCGCGCGCAGGATCTCGCCGAGGCCCTCGGTCGCGCCCGAGAGCACGAGGTCCGTCTCGGTCGCCTCCTTCTCGTCGCGAGCGGCGAAGAGGTTCCGGAAGAGCCGCTCGAAGACGCGCCGCACGGCGTCGGCGCGCGCGCGGTACGCGTCGTGGAAGGGGAGGGGCCCGGGGAACCCGCACCGCCGCGCGAGCGCCTTCGCCTGCGCCTCGTCCACGGGGATGCGGTGGACCTGCGCCCCCTGCACGAGCTGGAGCCGATGCTCGACGAGCCGGAGGAAGCGGTACGCGTCGTCGAGGACGTCGCGCTCCGAGGGGAGGATCGCGCCCGCCTTCTCGAGGAGCCGGAGGGCCGTGAGCGAGTTGTGGTGGCGGACCTCGGGGTTCCGCGCGCCGTGGAGCAGCTGGAGGAACTGGATCACGTACTCGACGTCGCGGATCCCGCCGTAGCCGAGCTTCACCTCGCGCATCTCCTCGCCGCGGACGATCGTGGAGTCCTCGATCCGCTGCTTGATGCGCTTGAGCGCGGCGATCTCCTCGAAGTCGAGGCCCCTTCCGAAGACCCACTCGCGCACGTCGGCGACGAATGCCTCGCCGAGCGCCCGGTCGCCGGCGATGACCCGCGCCTTCAGGAGCGCCTGCCGCTCCCAGGTCTCGCCCGTCCGGCGGTAGTAGGCGAGCGTCGAGGCGAGCGACTGCGCGAGCGAGCCCGTCTGGCCCTCGGGGCGGAGGCGAAGGTCCACGCGGTAGAGGCGGCCCGTGGGCGTCACCGCGTTCGCCTCGCGGGTCACGCGCTCGGTCAGGCGGTGGAAATACTCGCGGTTCGAGAGGCCCTTGCCCCCCGGGCCCCCTCTCGTCTCGCCGTCCTGGCCGTAGAGAAAGATCAGGTCGATGTCGCTCGAGTAGTTGAGCTCCGCGCCGCCGAGCTTCCCCATCGCGAGGATCGCGACCCCCGGCGGATCCGGGCGGCCGTGCTGGCGCTCGAGCTCCCTCTCGACGAGCGCGAGCAGCTGCCCGAGGACGATCTCGGCGATGTCGCTGATGCGGCGCGTCACCACGGTCAGGTCGGCGCCCATGACGACGTCCTGCCACGCGATCCGGAGCGTCTCCTCGACGCGGACGGCGCGCAGGCGGTCCACCTTCGCGGCGAGGTCGGGGAGCGCGCGCAACGACTCCTCGAGCCCGCGCTCGAACTCCGCGCGGTCGTAGGCGCCCTTGCTCTCCGGGATCTCGCGCACGAGCGCGGGGCGGCGCGCGAGCGCGTCCGCGGCAAGCGGCGACGCGTCGAGGAGCTTCAGCCAACCCGCGAGGTGCGGGCCCGGGTCCGCGCCCGCCTCGAGGAGGCGCTGGAGCCCGGCCTCGACCGCCGCGGGGTCGGCGGCGCGCGCGAGGTAGGCGTCGACTTCCGCGCTCCTCATGCAAGCAGCTCGAGCGCGTTGCGGAGGACGAGGTCGACGGGAAGCGTGGTCATGCAGACGGGGTCGGGGCAGGAGCGGAGCGCGCACGGGCTGCAGCGGACGCCCGCCCGCACCGCCCGAGCGCGCGGGCCAAGGGGTGCCATGACCTCGGGGTCCTTCGGGCCGAAGAGCGTGACCGTCGGCACTCCCAGCGCGGCCGCGATGTGGGCGGGGCCCGTGTCGCTCGCGACGAAGAGCCGCGCGCCCGCGAGGACGTTCGCGAGCGCGCGGAGACCCTCGGGCTCCGCGACCTTCGCGTCGTGCCGCATCCGCTTGCGCACCTCGTCGGCGTCGGGGCGCTCGCCCGGACCGGCGGTGAGGATCACGGGCGCATGAAGACGCTCCGCGAGGCGGTCCGCGAGGTCGGCGAACCGCTCGGCGGGCCAGCGCTTGAACGCGCCGAACTTGCTCACGCCCGGGTGGAGGACGACCGCGCCGTGGCGCTCGCCCGACGCGGGCACCGTGCCCATCGCGGTCGCGCCGGGGCCGAGCGCCCGCTCCACGAGCGCGAGGTAGGCGTCGAGCCTGTGCCCAGGGGGCGCCAGGACGCGCTCGCGCACGAAGAGCGCGTTCCCCTCCCGCGCGAGCGGCCGGTCGAGGCCCATCGTGCGGCGCGCCCCCGCGAGCCGCGCGAGGAACCCCGACTTGAGGTTCCCTTGGAGGTCCAGCGCGAGGTCGTAGCGCTCGTTCCGCATCTCCCTCGCGAATCGCAGCAGCGCCCAGGGAACCCTTGCCCTTCGGCGTGCGTACACATGGAGGGTGTCGATCTGGGGATGCCCCTCGAGGAGGCTCTGGAAGCGGTCCTCCACGAGCCAGCCGATCCGCGCGCCCGGGCTCCGGGCGCGGACCGTGGAGAGGACATGGAGGGCCATCGTGACGTCGCCCAAGGCCGAAAGTCGAACGAGGAGGAGCCGCACGCGTACCCTTTGGTAGAGCCTCTGCCCCCGCGCCCCCCGCACTTCCGTGGCCCGAAGGGCGGCATCGCGAAGGAGGCCCTTAGGATAGAGGACCGAATGGCAGGAATCCGCATCCTCCTCCCGCTGCTCCTCCTTGCCCCCCTGATCCGGGCGGGCGACGGCGGGTCGGTCGCGCCGAAGGAGCCGCCGCGGGCGAAGCAGGCGCTCAACAAGGTCTTCCGCGGCCGGATCCTCAAGATCAAGAAGAACCAGGTCACGATCTACTACGACTTCGAGGACCCGGAGCAGCTCAAGGACTTCGAGGAAGCGCGTCCGCCGCGGCTCCTCGACGCGAGCCAGAACAAGGTGAGCATCGAGGGGGGAAGGCTCGTGCTCCAGGGGTCGTCGTCCATCCGCCACAAGATGGAAGGGCAGGGGAAGATCCGGGCGCACTTCTACGTGCGCGTCGGGAAGCAGTGGAACGTCGGGACGGTCTTCACCGAGCCGGTCCTCTCGGACTTCTACGTCGTGCTCAACCTCTTCGACGGCAAGTTCTACGGGAACGGCGGGCTCATCCTCGCCGCGTGCGGGCTCCACGAGGACGAGGGGGCGGACGACCTCTCGACGGGCCTCGTGAACTGGCGCGACATCTTCAAGTCGGACGTGAAGAAGAAGGCCCCCGTCGGGGAGGACACCGAGGTGGAGGTCGCGAAGGAGGGGTGGACCGAGTACTGCCGGGTCGCCGACGTCGAGGGGAAGGGCTCCTCGAAGGGCAAGTGCAAGGAGATGACGACCTACCAGTTCGGGCTTTTCGTCCACCAGTCGCGCGCCACCTTCGACGATCTCACGCTCGTCCTCGACCTGACCGACCAGTTCCTGGACCTCAACAACCTCAGGGCCGACATCGACGTGGAATGGGAGGACACCCCGACCACCGGGCCGCTCGCGGGCGTGGGCGGCGTGCCCCCGCGCATTCGCGGGCAGATCGATGCCTACGCCGAGGGCAAGGGCGAGAACCGGGACGTCGTCCGGGCGATGCTCTCCCCGGGGCTGCCCGAGGAGGCTCGTGCGATCGTCCTAAGGCTGATCGGGGACCGGAAGGACCCGAAGGCGGTCCCCCTGCTTGTCGACGGGCTCTATGCCGAGGACAAGTCGACCCGGCGGTTCGCGATCGACGCCATAAAGTCAATCGTGGGAATGACTTTCGGCTATTCGCCCGGCGCGTCCGAAAAGGAGAGGTCCAAAGCGATCCAGAAGCTGAACGCGCATCTCAACGAGAACCGCAGCCTCTATTTCGGCTAGGAAACCGCCCGCCCGCGGACGTAGAATTCCTTCGGAACCTTTCCGCCCCCGGGGGGGTTTCATAGGCGGACGCGTCTGTCCAGGAGGCCACATGAAGCTCAGGAAGCTGGCCGTTTGCGCACTGACCCTTGTCTGCGCTGTCGCATTCGTCGCGGAGGATGCCTTCGGCCGCGGCGGTCGCGGCGGTGGTGGCGGCGGCGGCGGGGGCGGCGCCGGTGGTCGCGGAGGGGGCCGGGGGGGCGGTGGCTTCGGCGGGCGCGGCGGACCGTCGCCCGGGCGCGGCGGCGGCGGCGGCCCCGGCGGTCGCGAGAACGAGCGCAAGGAAGAGCAGGAGCGCGAGCGCGTCGCGGAGCGCCAGGCCCGAGTCGAGGTGGCCCGCATCGAGTACGCGAAGCGCGAGCGCCTTGGGTCCTTCGCGCGGGACTCGGCCGACCGGTCGGACGCGACCCTCCAGCGCATCCTGCGCGGCGCCGCGGAGTAGGCGGTGCTCAGAACGGCCGTCGCGCTGGCCCTGGCCGGGCTCTTCGCACGCGCCGCGCGCGCGGACACGACCGTCCCGCCCGAGGCACGCCTGCTCTTCGAGAAGGCGGAGATCGCGCGAGAGGAGGGGCGGCTCGAGCAGGCGGCTGACCTCTACAAGCAGGCCATCGAGGCCCACCCGCTCTACGAGGAGGCGCACGCCGCCTACCTATCCTCGCTGCGCGGGACCGACAACCTGGCCGCGGCGGTCCCCCTCTACGCGAGCCTCGTCGGCAAGCATCCGGCGTCGGTGGAGCTGAAGGCCTTCGAGGCCGCGGCACGGGATGCCGCGGCGGCGGTGGGCGCGCTCGAACCGCTGGTCGCCCAGAGCCCTGACAACTTCCGCGTGCGTCTCGAGTTCGCGCGCGCCCTCCTCTACTGCGGCCGGCTGGTCGAGGCCGAGGAGGCGCTCAAGACGGTGCTCAAGCTCAACGCCGCCTCGGCGGCCGCGCGCACGCTCCTCGGCGACGTGTACTTCTCCGACGGCAAGCACGCGAAGGCGCGGAAGGAGTACGAGGGGGCGCTCGAGACCGACGTCAGCTACGTGTCCGCCCAGCTGCGCCTCGGGCTCGCGATGCACCGCATGGGCGAGTCCGCCGAGGCAGCGACGCTCCTCGTCAAGCTCGTGTCCGACGACAACTACCCGCGCCTCGCGGCCGGCCACTGGCTCCTGGCGATGGTGCGCGCCGACCAGGGCAAGATCGACGAGGCGCTGCAGTCCATCGAGAAGCTGCTCGTCGTCGACGTGGACGACTACGACGCCCTGATGGCGAAGGGGCAGCTCCTCCTCCGGAAGAAGCCGATCGACGCGGCGCCGGTCTTCCAGAAGGCGGCGGAGAAGAACCCGCGCAGCAGCGACGCGCTCTTCTGCCTCGGCTGGGCCTTCGAGAAGGCGGCAGAGGCCTCGGACCTCCAGGATGCCGCGAGGCAGGAGCGCCTGGCGAAGGCCGCGGAGGCGTACGACAAGTGCGCCGGGATGGATCCCGGGGTCCGCCCGCGCGACTCGCTCGGGTTCGTCTACCTGCTCCAGAGCAAGCACGCGGAAGCGACCAAGGAGTTCAAGCGCGCGACCGACATCGACCCCGAGTTCGCGCCCGCGCACAACAACCTCGGCCTCGCGTCGGACATGGCCGACAACCGCGCCGAGGCGAAGCGGCGCTACGAGATCGTCCTCGCGAGGGTCGACAAGGAGAACATCCGCGCGCGCGTGATGCTCGCGCTCGACCTCTGGCTCGACGGCGCCGGCCCGAAAGCGATCAAGGAGCTCGAGAAGGTCGTCAAGGACTCGCCCGAGGACGACCTCGCATGGACCTTCCTCGGCGACATCTACTGCGACGTGCGCAAGATCGATTCGGCGATCAAGGCGTACAAGAAGGCGACGGAGATCAACGAGAAGAACTTCTTCGCCTGGTACCACATGGGGATCGCCTACGAGGACGAGAAGCGCAAGTTCGAGGAGGCCGAGCGCTGCTACGACAAGGCGATCCAGGTGAGGGCCGACCCGCCCCCCGAGATCTTCCTTCGGCTCGGGATCGTCAACGACGTGTACGGGCTCGACCGTCCCGAGCAAGCGATCAAGTTCTACCAGATGTACATCGACGCCGGCGGCAACGTCACCGGCGAGTACGACTGGATTCCGGGCCGGATCGACGAGCTCAAGGACCTCATCGGCAAGTCGAAGTAGCCCCCTTCGCTCGCTGCGCGAGCTTCTGCGAGGCTACGGCTCGATCGGGTAGGTGTCGGTGCCCGTTTCGGACTCGACGACGAGACGCACGCGCGACGCGCCGTCCGGCAGAGTGCCCGTCAGCTCGACGACCGTCGCGTACCCGTCGTCGGAGACCGAGCCCTCGCCCGCGCGCCGGCAGTCGGTCTCGACGGCCGCCGTCCGGTCCGTTCCGCCGAGCTCGTAGACGAGCCTCGCCCGCGTCACGCTCCCGCGCACCGCGTGCGAGACGGTCATCACCCGCCCCTCCGGCCCGGTCGCGACGGACACGGCCGGCGCGGGGCCCTCGGGCGTCGCGAGGCCCTTCGGCGAAGAGATCCCGCCACCGCGCGGGTAGAGCGCGGCCACGAGCAGGATGAGGACAACGCTCGCCACACCTACGTTTCGACGCATCTCCCGAACCAGGCGGGCGGAGCCGCCGCCCGCGTTCCCTAAGTATACCCGGGGCGCGCCGCGGCCGGACGCGGGGACTTCCGCCCCCGAGGCCCCCTTTCTTCCCTACTCGCGGGCGAACTGGAGCTTGTAGAGGCGGCGGTAGAGCGTGTCGCTCTGGAGGAGCTGGCGGTGCGTGCCCATCTCGGCGATCCGGCCGTCCTGCATCACGCAGATCTTGTCCGCGTGCTGGATCGTCGGGAGGCGGTGGGCGATCACGAGCGTCGTCCGGCCTTCCATGAGGTTCTGGAGCGCCTCCTGGACGGCCTTCTCGCTCGCGGTGTCGAGGTTGCTCGTCGCCTCGTCGAGGATCAGGATCTTCGGGTCGCGGATGATCGCGCGGGCGATCGTGAGCCGCTGGCCCTGGCCGCCCGAGAGGTTCGCGCCGCGCTCGCCGACGACGGTGTCGTAGCCCTGCGGCAGCGTCAGGATGAAGTCGTGGATATGAGCGGCCTGTGCCGCGGCGATGATCTCGTGGATCGTGGCGCCCGCGCGGCCGTAGGCGATGTTCTCGCGGATCGTCGTGTTGAACAGGAAGGGCTCCTGCGTGACGATCGCGATCTGCTGGAGGAGCGACTCGCGCCGGAACTCTCGGATGTCGGTCCCGTCGATCGTGATCCGCCCCTCCACGGGGTCGTAGAAGCGCGGGACGAGGTTCACGAGCGTGGATTTGCCCGCGCCGGAGTGCCCGACGAGCGCCACCACCTGTCCGGCCGGGACCTCGAGGTTCACGTGGTCGAGCACGGGGACGGCGCTCCCGTTGCTCCCGTAGGCGAAGGAGACATCCTCGAAACGCACGGTGCCGACCACGTCGTGGAGCGGGATCGCGCCCGGCTTGTCGGGCATGCCCGGCGCCAGGTCCATGAACTCGAAGACGCGCGCGGTCCCGGCCAGCTCGTCCACGAGGTCGGTGTAGGCGTGCACGACCAGCTTCGAGGGCCGGTAGATCTGGGCCGTGAACGCGATGAAGATGACCAGCTTGCCCCAGGGCAGCTGGTCGCCTCCGAGGCCCGTGAGGAGAATCGCCCCGAGGAGCACCATGACCACGATCAGGTTGATCAGCAGCTCCATCCACGTGCGCGTCCAGGCCTTCGAGGACTCCGCGGCCATGGCATCACGCGAGAACTCCTGGTTCCGCTTCGTGTACTGCTCGACCTTCACCTTCTCGAGGCCGAAGGCCTTGACCACGCGGATCCCCGAGAACATCTGGACCATCGCCTCCGTGACGCGGGCGATGGTGCGCTGGCGGACCTTCGCGCGACGGTGGATCTTCCGCGTCTGCTTGCGGAGGGAGTACGTGATCCCGCCGAGGAAGAGGAGGACGAGGAACCCCGACCACCAGGCGACCGCGATCAGGGCGACGACCGGGACGAAGATGAGCAGGGGCTGCTGGATGAGGGGCCCCGTGAGGGTGTTCAGGCACGTCGTGGCCGCGTGCACGTCGTTCCCCATCCGGCTGATCAGCTCCCCCCGCTTCTGCTCGTTGTAGAAGGCGAGGGGCTGCTGGAGCAGGTTCTGGAGGAGCCGGACCCTCAAGGAGACGAGGATCCGGACGACGAGGAGCGCGCGCAGGTAGAGCTGCACGTAGTTCGACAGCGCGGCGGCGACGGTCACCGCGAGGTAGAGGACGAGGATCGACATCAGGGTCCCGAACCGGGCCTGCTCCTTCGGGGTCCCTCCGTCGTAGCCGAAGAAGTCGATCCAGTAGAGGTCCATCCGGTCGAGGATGCCGTTGACCTTCGCGAAGAGCGCGGAGCCCTTGCTGTCGGCCGCGGCGACGGACCGGACGAACGTCAGCTCCGACGGGACGGCGGCGCCGCCCTCCTCGCCGGCCGGCGCCTCCTGTCCGACGAGCCGCAGGATGGGATAGATGAGGCCTACCCTCGCGGTCATCGCCCCGGCGTAGATGCCGCTCGAGATCAGGGTGGCGACCAGGAGGGGGCTATGGGGGAGGAAACAGAACAGCAGGCGGCTCAGCGTCTTGCGGTTGCTGACCGAGCGTGATGCGGCGGATCCAGTGTCCATACAGGGCCGGCTCTAGGCCGGATTCTACTTAGGCCGAGGGAAGGGAAACCCGGATCGCGGGAACCCAGCTCCATCCCTAAGGATCGGCGGAGTTTACCCCCCGGTCCGTGAAAGCAAGGCGAACACGTATCCCCCCCGGGGGTGGTCCTTGACCCGCCCGCGGCGGAACGCTATCGTCCGCTCTTCTGTCCCCGTCAGCACTTTGAGCCTCTGAGGCGATCCCGGGGTCGGCCCTAGGCCAGCGAACGGTGCCAGGCGAGAGAGGCCGACAGGCCGCAGGGAGTGCGGCAAGGAGGGCAAGACGCCGGCGCACGCGGCCGTGGCCCGCCGGGGCTGCTCTCAAGGCCCGAACCGCGAGGAGGCCCGCTCTCTATGGCCGGCAACGACACCAGGAACATCGCACTCGTAGGCCACGGCCGTTCGGGGAAGACGACCCTCGGCGAGGCCATCCTCTTCGCCGCGAAGGCCGTCAGCCGGCAGGGCACGATCGCGGACAAGAACACGGTCGCCGACTTCGCCGACGACGAGCGGGAGAGGGGCCACTCGATCGACGCCTCCCTCCTCCACGCCAAGTGGAAGGGGAAGGACTTCAACATCCTCGACGCTCCGGGCTACCCGGACTTCGTCGGGCAGGCGCTGCGGGGCCTCGACGCGGCCGACTGCGCCGTGATCGTCGTCCACGCCTATGACGGTGTGCTCCTGAACACACGGCGGCTCTTCAAGGCGGCCGGGGATCGCGGGATCCCGAGGATCGTCGTCGTGAACCGGTGCGACGCGGACAACGTCGACCTCGGCAACCTCGGGAGGGCGCTCGACGACCTCTGCGGCACGGCGGGGAAGGCGGTCACGGTCCCGGACGTGTTCGGCCACGGGGTGAAGCGGATCCGGTCCGTCTTCGGCGACGCCTCAGACCTGAAGGAGGGGTTCGTCGAGGCCGCCGTCGAGGCCGACGACGCGCTCATGGAGAAGTACCTCGAGGCCGGCGAGGTGAGCGACGCGGACCTCCGCCGGGCGATCCCCATGGCACTCCTCAAGGGGACGCTCGTGCCGATCTTCCACACGGTCGCGGACAAGGGGCTCGGGGTCCCCGAGCTCCTCGACTTCCTCGCGGAGTTCGGACCGTCGCCCGTGGGCCGCACGATCGAGGACGCCGACAACAACCGGGTCGTGTGCTCGGCGGATGGCCCGCTCCGCGCCCTCTGCTTCAAGGTGATGTTCGAGCGGCAGGCCGGTCGGATCGCGTTCCTGCGCGTCTTCTCCGGCAGCCTGCGGCCGGGGGACACGGCCGTTCTCGCCCGGACCGAGGAGACGGTGAAGATCGGTCATCTCTCGCGGTTCCAGGGATCCCTCAAGGCGGAGGTCCCCCAGGCGGGGATCGGCGACATCCTCGCGCTTCCCAAGGTGGACAACGTGACCATCGGCGACACGCTCCACGCCCCCGGCGCCCCCGTGAGGATCCGCGGGCTCCCTCTCCCGAAGCCCATGGTGGGCCTTGCCGTCCAGCCCAAGGCGCGCGGCGACGAGACGAAGCTCGCCCGCGAGCTTGAGCGGATCACCGGCGCGGACCCTTGCCTCGAGGCCGAGCGCGTGGCAGCCACGAACGAGCTGGTCGTGCGGGGGCTCTCGACGCTCCACCTGGACATCGCGCTCAAGCGGATGGCCAGGAACGGCGTCGAGGTCGACACGTCGATCCCGAGGGTCGCGTACCGCGAGACCATCAACGGCAAGGCCGACGGGCACTACCGCCACAAGAAGCAGACGGGCGGCGCCGGGCAGTTCGGCGAGGTCTACCTGAAGGTCGAGCCGCTCCCGCGCGGCGCCCCGGACCCGCTCGACTACGTGGACGATGTGGTCGGCGGCGCCATCCCCCGCCAGTTCATCCCCGCGATCGAGAAGGGGATCCGGCAGAAGATGGCCGAGGGGGTCGTCGCGGGCTACCCGGTCGTGGACGTGCGGGCAAGCGTCTACGACGGCAAGTACCACGACGTGGACAGCAAGGAGATCGCGTTCATCATCGCGGGCCGGAACGCCTTCGCCGAGGCGGTGCAGAAGGCCCGCCCGGTCCTGCTTGAGCCGGTCGTCACCGTCGAGATCGAGATCCCGTCCAGGTTCATGGGTGACATCACGAGCGACCTCAACACCCGCCGCGCGCGGATCACCGGGATGGACTCGGCCGGCGACAGCCAGATCATCCGTGCGCAGGCGCCGCTGGCGGAGATGCAGACCTATTCCACCCAGCTCCGGTCGATCACCGCGGGCGAGGGCTCGTTCCACATGGACTTCAGCCACTATGACGTGGTGCCCGGGAACGTCGCCCAGACGGTGATCGCGAGGGCCCAGGCCGAGCGCGAGAAGAAGAAGCACGAGGATGAGTAGGGGTCGCGGGGAGCAAGCCGGCGCCCCGGATGCGCGTTAGCCCCTCCGGGCCCTCGTGCACGAGCGTACAAGGAGCGTGAATTGACGGCCTGCGACTTCTGCGGCGCACGCTCGAGCCTCCGGGACCTGTTCGTGAACTGGCCTACCGGCCTCGGGCGGCCGGGCCTCATCTGCCCACGGTGCCGCGCCCTTGCCCAGCCGCACGGGAGGCTCGAACGGTGGCCGCTGCTCCTGGCCGCTGCCGTGGCAGCGGGCGGCTTCGCCGCGGGCGGGGCCGCGCTTGCCGCGGAATGGGTCGTGGCGGCGTGCCTCCTCCCCGTGGCGCTCACCGCGGCGCACGAGGTTGCCCACGCGGTTGCGGGCAAGCTGACCGGCGCGCGCGTGTTCGAGGTGCGTCTCGGCTGGCACCGGCCGCGGCTCCAGGCCCGGCTCTTCCGGCTCCGATTCACGATCGCGCGCGGCATCGGGCGCGGCGGGTACTGCGTCGCGGCCTACCTGCGTCAGCGCGCGGCACGCTGGCGCTACGCGGTCTTCTACGGGACGCCGATGGTCCTGCACGCGGCCGCCGCGGTCGTCGCACTCCGCTACGTCGGCCTGCCGCGCTCGTTCCTCGAGATCGGCATCCTCCACTTCTTCCTCTTCTACAACCTGCTCTTCCTGCTCGCGGCGGCGCGGCCGTTCGACTACGAGGTCGGCGCCTTCTCGATCCCGAGCGACGGCAAGGCGCTGCTCCTCCTCGCGACGCAGCGCGCGCAGGTGGAGACGTGGCGCCGGACGGGCTTCGTCGTCCCGGCGATCTACGCGCTCCTCGACGGAGAGAGGGAGGAGTCCGCGTCGCGCGCCAGGGAGGCGGAGCACCTCTTTCCCGGCGACCCCGACGTGGAGCGCGCGCTCTTCACGGTCTACTGGGCGGCCGGGTACTACGCGTACGCGCTGCGGCTGCTCCCGGCCTACGCTCGCGGCGTGCGCCAGCCGGAGCACCTCGACGAGAAGCAGCTCCTCGCGCTCGGCGCGATGCAGGGGCCGCGGCTCGAGCGGTGGCTCCGGTGCGTCGTGTACCTCCACGGCGAGGCGTGGGACGCCGCGCTGAACGAGATCGAGGCGGACCTCAAGGCCGAGACCTTCGAGGAGGCGCGGGCCATGTGGTTCGCGCTTCGCGCGAACGTGCTCCTCCTGCGCGGCGGGGAGGGCGATCCCAAGCAGGCGCTCGTCGAGGCGACCGCGGCCTTCGAGCGGCTCCCGTGGGTGTCGTTCATCTGCGGCGTCGCGGCGGCGGCGATCCTCGACAACGGCCGGAACGAGGAGGCGCTGCGGATGCTCCGCCACGCCGACTTCCTCGACCGCCCGGGACAGGAGCTCGCGGTCCGGAACCTTTGGCGCGCCATCGCGCTCGCGAAGCTCGGCCGCACGGGACCGGCGCGCCGCTCGCTGCGCGAGGCGGAGACGCGCGGCCTCGAGGTGGGCCCGCCGCCGGCGCTCGTCCGCCGCGCGCGCGCGGCGCTCGCGGAGACCCCGCGCTAGCGCGGCGGTCGGCCCCCGATTCGGGCCCCCGAGGCCCCCCCCAATCCTTGCCCGTGGCAACGGCGCACCTTATCCTCCGGGCCTTTCCGAGGAAACCTGCGACGTTTCCCCGAGAAGACCAGAAGCGCGTCGAGCGGAAGTACCTCCGGTTCGCCGGGGTCGGGGTCCAGTTCGGGCTCACGATCTTCCTCCTGACGCTCTTGGGCATCTGGCTCGACGGGCGGCTGGGCACGCGGCCGCTCTTCACCGTGGTGCTCCTGCTCCTGGGGTTCGTCGGGGGGACGTGGAGCCTCGTCCGGCAGGTCCTCGGCCCGGAAAAGAGGAAATGACGCGCACGGCGACCGCAGGGCTCGGCATGGTGGGGGGCTTCATCGTCTTCCTCGTGGTCGTTTCGCTCGCGTTCATCAAGACGGATGAGGGGGGGCTCCGGGGGACGGCCATCGGAGCTGGGCTCGGGATCCTGAATCTGGCGGTCGGCTGGCTCGTGACGCGGCGGGCGCTGCGGCGGGGGATGAAGTCGGCCATGGCGACGCTCGCCGGCGGCTTCCTCGCCCGGCTCCTCGTGGTCATCGGCCTGATGGTCGTCTTCCATCGGACCAGGGCCGCCGACCCGGTCGCCTTCGCGCTCACGTTCCTCGTCTTTTTCTTCGTCTATCTCGGGATCGAGGTGATCCTCGTGGAGCGCTCGCTCAACGGCGCTCGGAAGGTGGCATGACGCTCCTCGCCGCCGGCAACGTGGTCCACCACCTGATGGACTACCCGCTCCTCGGCAGGTTCTTCACGGCGCATCACGTCCTCCTGCTCGCGGTCGCCGGGTTCATGATCTGGCTCTTCTTGTGGGCGGCGAAGGGGATCACGACGAAGCCGAAGAAGACGGGGCTCCTCGCGCTCCTCGAGGTGGGGCTCGTGTTCGTGCGGGACGACATCGTCTACCCGTGGCTCGGCGAGGAGCGGGGGCGCCGCTACCTCCCGCTCTTCTGGACGATCTTCTTCTTCATCCTCTTCTCGAACGTGATCGGGATGACGCCTTTCCCGTTGAACCCGTGGCACCGCACGGCGACGGGGAACCTGGCGGTCACGGGCGCCCTCGCGGTGATCGCGTTCGTGACGATCCAGATCTCGGGGATGAAGCAGCACGGCTGGGGCAACTACTGGCTGCACCTCGTGCCGCACGGGGTGCCGAAGGCGCTCTGGCCGATGGTCTGGCTGATCGAGCTGGTCGGGCTCCTCACGAAGCCCTTCGCGCTGACCGTCCGTCTTTTCGCCAACATGACGGCGGGCCACGCGATCCTCGCGGTCCTCTTCGGCTTCCTGTGGGGGATCGCGCACTACACGAACGCGGCGATCGGCGCCTCCGCCACGGTCGCCACGTTCGCGTTCATGCTCTTCATCATGCTCTTCGAGACGCTCGTCGCGTTGATCCAGGCATACATTTTTACGGTGCTCACGGCCATCTTCACGAGCTTGGCGGTGGCCGAGGAACACTAGTCAAAGGAGTCAGGAGAATCCCATGGTTTCACTTCTCGCCGCCGGTATCGAGTGGGGTCTTGCCGGAGCGGGCATCGGCGCCGGCATCGCGGCGATCGGTGCCGGCCTCGGCATCGGCCGCATCGCGTCGAGCGCAACCGAGTCGATCGCCCGTCAGCCCGAGGCCGCGGGGGACGTCCGCGGCGTCACGATCATCACGGCCGCGTTCATCGAGGGCGTGTGCCTCTTCGCGGTCGTGGTGTGCATGCTCATCACGTTCAAGGACTAGCGCGACATGCCGACGCTCCTTGCCGCCGAGGGCGGTCTCACGGACGTCAACATCGCGACCGTCATCTGGGCGTGGGTGGCCTTTGGGGTCACTTTCCTCGTCCTTCGGAAGGTCGCCTGGCCCATGCTCGCGAAGAAGATGGAGGAGCGCGAGGTCCGCATCGCCGAAGGGCTCAAGAAGGCCGAGGAGGCCGAGAAGCGGGCCCAGGAGCTGATGACGAAGCAGGAGCAGATCCTCGACGAGGCGCGCAAGGAGGCGGGAAAGCTCATCGCCGACAGCCGGTCGGCGGGCGAGAACGTCAAGAAGGACCTGCTCACGGCCGCCCAGAAGGAGCTGTCGGACGAGCGGGAGCGGGCGAAGAAGGAGATCGGCCTCGAGCGGGCGAAGGCGGTCGAGGAGCTGAAGCGCGCGACCGTCGAGCTCACGCTCGAGGCGGCCGCCCGCATCCTCAAGCGCGAGATGCGCGACGAGGACCACAAGCGGCTCGCGCGCGAGGTGATCGAGGAGGTCGCGGCGAGGCGATGAACGTCTCCCGCGCAGCCGCCCGCGTCTACGCGAAGGCGCTCTTCGACCTCGGGGTCGAGGGGAAGGCCGTCGGCACGATCTACGACGAGCTTCACGCCGTCCACGCGGCGATCCGGGGGCTCGATCCGGAGCTGAGGGCTTTCTTCACCGCGCCGAAGTTCCGCCGCGACGACAAGCGGCGGATCCTCACGATGGCGTTCGAGGGGAAGGTGAGCCGGCCGGTCCTCGGGCTTCTTCACGTCCTCGTCCTGAAGCGTCGGGAGTCGCTCTTCGACAACGTCGTGGAGGAGTTCGACCGCTACCGCGACCAGCACGAGGGGCGCCTACGGGCCAGCGTGACCACGGCGACGAGGATGGACGACGATCTCGCCTCCGCGCTCCGCGAGGCGCTCGAGGCGCGCACGAAACGGAAGGTGGATCTCCACCAGAAGATCGACCCGGAGGTCCTCGGCGGCATCCGGGTCAACCTCGGCGACTTCGTCCTCGACGGGACGGTGCGCCGGGGGATCGAGGACATGCGGCGGACGCTCGCCGCCATCTACGCACGGGGATAGCACGCCATGCAAATCAGGACCGACGAGATCAGCTCGATCATCCGGAGGCAGATCGAGTCCTTCGACGTGGACCTCCACGTGGACGAGGTCGGCACCGTGCTCGAGGTCGGCGACGGCATCGCGCGCGCGCACGGGCTCGAGAAGGTGATGACGAGCGAGATGGTCGAGTTCGAGAACGGGTCGTTCGGCCTCGCGCTGAACCTCGAGGAGGACTCGGTCGGCATCGTCATCCTCGGCGGCTACACCGACATCCGCGAGGGACAGACCGTGAAGCGCACGGGCCGCGTCCTCTCGGTGCCCGCTGGCGATGCGCTCATCGGGCGCGTCGTGAACCCGCTCTCGCAGCCGATCGACGGCAAGGGGCCGGTCGAGACGACCGACTTCATGCCGATCGAGGGCAAGGCCCCCGGCATCGCCGACCGGCGGCCGGTGAAAGAGCCCTTGATGACCGGCATCAAGGCGATCGACGGGATGATCCCGATCGGCCGCGGCCAGCGCGAGCTGATCATCGGCGACCGCGAGACCGGCAAGTCCGCGGTCGCGATCGACGCGATCATCAACCAGAAGGGCGGCGACGTGGTCTGCGTCTACGTCGCGATCGGCCTCAAGGCCTCGACGGTCGCGGGCATCGTGGAGACGCTGCGCGAGAACGGCGCGATGGACTACACGATCGTCGTCAGCGCGACGGCGAACGATCCGGCGCCGATGCAGTACATCGCCCCGTACGCGGGCTGCGCCATGGCCGAGTACTTCATGTACAAGCAGAAGCGCCACACGCTCTGCATCTACGACGACCTCTCGAAGCAGGCGGCGGCCTACCGGCAGCTCTCGCTTCTGCTGCGCCGTCCGCCGGGCCGCGAGGCCTACCCGGGCGACGTCTTCTACTGCCACAGCCGGCTCCTCGAGCGCGCCGCGAAGCTCGGCGACAAGCTCGGCGGGGGCTCCCTCACCGCGCTCCCGATCATCGAGACCCAGGCGGGCGACGTGTCCGCCTACATCCCGACGAACGTGATCTCGATCACGGACGGCCAGATCTACCTCGAGCCCGACCTGTTCTACGCGGGCGTGCGCCCTGCGGTGAACGTCGGCATCTCGGTCTCCCGCGTCGGCGGCAACGCGCAGACGAAGGCGATGAAGAAGGTCGCGGGCAAGCTGCGGCTCGACCTCGCGCAGTTCCGCGAGCTGGAGGCGTTCGCGCAGTTCGCGTCCGACCTCGACGCCGGGACCAAGGCGCAGCTCGCGCGCGGCCAGCGCACGGTCGAGATCCTGAAGCAGCCGACCTGCGCCACGTGGCCGATGGAGGAGCAGGTCGCCTCGATCTTCGCGGTCGGCCAGGGGCTCATGGACGACGTCCCGCTCGAGGAGGTCCGGCGCTTCGAGGGCGAGATGATCGCCGCGCTCCGGGCGATGCCGAGCGCCGGGCTGAAGGCGATCAAGGGGTCGGGCAAGCTCGAGGACGACACCGCGAGCAAGCTCAAGGAGGAGATCGCGACCTTCAAGAAGAACAGCTGGAAGAGCGCGGTCGCGGCGCCCGCGAAGGGGAAGGAAGGGGGCGCGGGGGGAGGGAAGGGGGAGGCCGCGAAGCCGGAGGCCCCTAAGGCGGCGCCCGCGAAGCCGGAGGCCGCGAAGCCCGAGGCTCCCAAGGCCCCCGAAGCCCCCTCTCAACCCCCGGAGAAGAAGGCCGCTCACTAGCTAGCCTCCGATGCCCGAGCAAGCAAAGGTCATCCGGAAACGCATCAAGAGCGTTTCCGCCACGAAGAAGATCACGCGCACCATGGAGATGGTCGCGACGGCGAAGCTCAAGAGCGCGCAGCAGCGCGTGCAGTCGTCGGGCCCCTACCTCGAGAACCTCCGCGCGCTGATGCGCGAGATCGGCGCGAGCGGCGTGGACGTCTCCAGGTGGCCCGTCTTCGAGGTGCGGCCCGGGAAGCGCACGCTGCTCTTCGTCGTGACCGCGAACCGCGGCCTCTGCGGCGCGTTCAACGCGAACCTGATCCGGCTCGCCCGCGACACGTACCGCGCGAAGCAGGCGGAGGGTCACACGCTGCGCGTCTTCGTCGCGGGCAAGAAGGGGATCACGGCGCTCCGCTACCAGGGGTTCAAGCCGGAGAAGACCTGGATCGACGAGCTTGTGGACAGGCCCACGCCCAAGGACGCGGAGTTCTTCCTGAAGGAGCTGATGACGCCGTTCCTCCAGAACGAGGTGGACGAGGTGCTGGTCGTCTACCCGCACTGGGAGAGCGTCGGGCGGCAGCCCCCGACCGTGCTCCGGCTCCTGCCGATCGCGCCCGAGGAGGCGACGGAGGCGAAGGGCGTGCCGCCGCTCTTCGAGCCGTCGGCCGAGGAGATCCTCGACCGGCTGCTCCCGCTCTACGGGCGGCAGCTCATGTACTCGATCCTTGCCGAGATGGTCGCGTCGGAGCAGATCGCCCGGCGCGTGGCGATGAAGCTCGCGACCGACAACGCGTCGGACATGGTCACCCACCTGACGCGGCAATACAACAAGGCGCGCCAGGCGCAGATCACGAAGGAGATCGCCGAGATCCTCGGCGGCTCGGAGGCACTGAAGGAGTAGATGCTAGCCGTACGTTCCGCTAGCAGTTTGGAGCAGAGATGAGCAAGAAAGCACCCGCTCGGGAGAATGCCAGCGACGAGAATCGCTACGGCAAGGTGGTCCAGGTCATCGGGCCGGTCCTCGACGTCGAGTTCGAGAGCGAGGCGGGGCTCCCCGAGATCTACACCGCGCTCACGATCGACGAGGGCGAGGGCGAGAACAGGATCTCCCTCGTCGCCGAGGTGCAGCAGCACATCGGGCGCGACCAGGTGCGCGCCGTGTCCATGTCCACGACCGACGGCGTCGTCCGCGGGACGAAGGTGCTGAACACCGGAGCGCCGATCTCGGTGCCGGTCGGCGAGGAGTGCCTCGGGCGCGTCTTCAACCTCCTCGGGGAGCCGGTCGACTACGGCGGCCCCGTGAAAGCGAAGCAGCGGCGGCCGATCCACGCGGCCGCGCCGGAGTTCAAGTCACTCTCGACGAAGTCGGAGCTCTTCGAGACGGGCATCAAGGTCGTCGACCTCCTCGCCCCCTACGCGAAGGGCGGCAAGACCGGCCTCTTCGGCGGCGCGGGCGTCGGCAAGACCGTCGTGATCATGGAGCTGATCAACAACGTCGCCCAGCAGCACGGCGGCTACTCGGTCTTCTGCGGCGTGGGCGAGCGCACCCGCGAGGGCAACGACCTCTGGCTCGAGATGCAGGAGTCGGGCGTCATCAACAAGGCCGTCCTCTGCTACGGCCAGATGAACGAACCGCCCGGCGCGCGCCTGCGCGTCGCGCTCTCGGGCCTCACGATGGCCGAGTACCTGCGCGACGAAGGCGGCCGCGACGTCCTCCTCTTCATCGACAACATCTTCCGGTTCAGCCAGGCGGGCTCCGAGGTCTCCGCGCTCCTCGGCCGCATGCCGTCGGCCGTCGGCTACCAGCCGACGCTCGCGAGCGAGATGGGCGCGCTCCAGGAGCGGATCACCTCGACCGACCGCGGGTCGGTGACGTCGGTGCAGGCGATCTACGTCCCCGCCGACGACCTGACCGACCCCGCGCCGGCCGCGGCCTTCACCCACCTCGACGCGAAGACGGTGCTCTCGCGCCAGATCGCCGAGCTGGGCATCTACCCCGCGGTGGACCCGCTCGACTCGAGCTCGCGCATCCTCGCGCCGCAGTACGTGGGCGAGGAGCACTACGCGGTCGCGCGCGAGGTGCAGCGCATCCTCCAGCGCTACAAGGACCTCCAGGACATCATCGCGATCCTCGGCATGGACGAGCTCGGCGAGGACGACAAGGTCCTCGTCCAGCGCGCGCGCAAGATCCAGAAGTTCCTGTCGCAGCCGTTCTTCGTGGCGGAGCAGTTCACCGGCATCCAGGGGCGTTTCGTGAAGCTCGCGGACACGATCCGCTCGTTCAAGGCGCTCCTCTCGGGCCAGTACGACCACCTGCCGGAGCAGGCGTTCTACATGAAGGGCGACATCGACGAGGTGGTCGAGAGCGCCGCGCAGATGGGAGGGGGCGCGGGGGGAACCGCGAAGACCGAGCCCAAGAAGGAGAAGGCCGAGGGCGAGAAGGACAAGGCCGCGACCCCTGCGGCGAAGGCCTAGCGGGATGAAGGGGGTCGCGGGGGACCGGGAGGACGTCTGATGGCGCAAGCCGACCATCCGAAGGGCGCGCTCCGCACGGGCAACATCGCCGACGAGCTGGCGCACCCGCCCGGCGTCCTCGACGTCGTGGTCGTGAGCCCCGCGCGCCCGATCTTTCGGGGCGACGCGAAGTGGGTGACGGTCGCGGCGTGGGACGGGCAGCTCGGCATCTGGCCGAAGCACACGGCGATCGTCGCGGCGCTCGGGAGCGGGATCCTCCGGATCGGCGAGCAGGGCGGCAAGGTGGCCCGCTTCGCGGTCCGCGGCGGCTTCCTGAAGGTGGGCGGCCCGAGGGTCACGATCCTCGTGGACAGCGCGGTCGCCGAGGCGGAGGCCGACTCCGCGGCGGCGAAGAAGGAGCTCGACGAGACGATCGAGGCGCTGCGGCACCCGAAGAGCGACGAGGAGTTCGAGGAGCTGCTCGACCGCCGGCGCTGGTGCGAGTCGCGGCTGAAGCTCGGCTCGTCGTAGACGCCCCCTCGGGCCGAGGCCGCCCGGTGGTGGTGGGGGCGACCCCAAGGTGGCGAGGCGGCCACGCGGCGCCGAGCGGCCCGGGGGAACGGGATCTCGCCCGGTCCCAAGGCCCTCGCCGCGTGACCGGGGCCGGCGGGGGCGCTACCTCTCAATCGCCTGAAGCTGGACCGTACCCTCCGCGCGCTCTCCCTCGCGTACTTCCAGAGTGATCCGGGCGACGCGGCAGCCCTCGCGGCTGAGCGCAACGGTCCGCTCGCCTCTCTCCACCGATCGACAAGGATATGGACTGGATCCTCGTCACAGGGCTGGTGATCGGGCTACGCGGACCTGGTGCGCACGGCGACCAGATCCGTGGCCTCGACGTGGCGGATGTCGGTGACGCGGAGGGTGACGAGCGCCTCGGTCCTTCCCGCCGCGGTGACGAATTCCACCTCGACCCCGTCCGGCTCGTAGACCTGCACGATGGCACCGAGGTCGCCGGCCTTGAGACCGTGTTCGGGGAGATCCCGGGTGAGGACGACCGTGTTCGAGAGACTTGAACTTCATCAGCCTATGCGGGATACGCCGCAACGAATCGAGGTAAGGTCTCACCTGCCACCACGATCCAGATGCTCACGACCTCTGAGCCTCGCGATGGCCCAATAAGGTTAGCACGGATTTCGAACTTGCGGCCATTAGGGGGTTGCGGGCAGCTCTCGGATCGGCGAGCAGGGCGGCAAGGTGGCACGCTTCGCGGTCCGCGGCGGCTTCCTGAAGGTGGGCGGTCAGAGGGTCACGATCCTCGTGGACAGCGCGGTCGCCGAGGCGGAGGCCGACTCCGCGGCGGCGAAGAAGGAGCTCGATGAGACGCTCTCCGCGCTCCGCCACCGCGCGTCCGATCTTCAAGGGCGACGCGAAGTGGGTGACGGTCGCGGCGTGGGACGGCCCGAGCTCGTCCATGCCGAGGCTCACCGTCCGCCTCTTCGCCCCCCTGCCCCCCCTCTCTTTTTTTTCCCTTGACGCCCGACGACTTTAAGATAACCTATAGGTTATATAGCCGATGGGTTACTCAAAGACGGACCGCCTGACCGCCATCTTCGGGGCTCTTGCCGACCCGACCCGGCGCGCGATCGTCCGCCGGCTCGCGACCGGCGCGGTTTCGGTGATGGATCTCGCCGAGCCCTTCGACATGAGCCAGCCCGCGATCTCGAAGCACCTGAAGGTGCTCGAGCGCGCGGGGCTCGTCTCGCGTGGCCGGGAGGCGCAGCGGCGGCCCTGCCGGCTCGAGGGGGACCCCTTCCGCGACCTCGCGGAGTGGATGGGCGGGTATCGCCGCTTCTGGGAGGAGAGCCACGAGCGGCTCGACGCGCTGCTCGAGGAGATGAAGGAGAAGGAGAAAAGACATGGCCGCAAGAAAGACTGACTTCGTCACGGAGCCGGGCAAGCCCACCGTCGTCATGACGCGCGTCTTCGACGCGCCGCGGCGTCTCGTCTTCGAGGCGCTGACGAAGGCCGAGCACGTGCAGCGGTGGTACGGGCCGCACGGGTACGACGTCGTCTCCTGCGAGTTCGACGCGCGCCCCGGCGGCACCTACCGCATCGTCAACCGCGCGCCCGACGGCAGCGAGTTCGGGTTCCGCGGCGTCTACCGCGAGGTCGCGCCGCCGTCGCGGCTCGTCTACACCTGGGTCTTCGAGCTGATGCCCGACCACGGGGCCGTCGTGACGACGGTCCTCGAGGAGCGGCAGGGGAAGACGACGCTCACCAGCACGACCGTCTTCCAGTCGGTCGCGGACCGCGACGGCTATCTCGCCACCGGCGCCAACAAGGGCGCTACCGAATCGATGGACCGCCTCGAGGAAGTCCTCGAGAGCATTTCGTGAGAGGAGAACCCATGAACCGTGCGATCGTGATCGTCTCGATGGTGGCGCTCGGCGCGCTCGCGCTCGGGCGCGCGAGGGCCCAGGAGGGCCCGGGCCTGAGCAAGGATGCCGAGGCCGAGCTTAAGGCCTGGATGGAGCTCGGCAAGACCGGGCCCGAGCACGCCCAGCTCCTGAGGGCCGTCGGCTCGTGGACGGTCGAGGGCAAGATCTGGATGGAGAAGGGCAACGCCCCGCTCACCACGAGCGGCAAGGCCGTCTTCACTTCCGTCTTCGACGGGCGCTACGTGAGGCAGGAGTACGAGTGCTCGATGGCGGGGATGCCGTACGGCGGCATCGGCTACGTCGGCTTCGACAACGCCTCACGGCGCTACCAGCAGACTTGGCTCGAGAGCAACGGCACCGGGATCCTCGTCCTCACCGGCGCCGAGACCGCGCCGGGCAAGGAGTGGACGTTCAGCGGCACCCGCAGCGGCCCCGGCGGCAAACCGTGCAAGCAGCGCGTTGTCGTGAAGTACGTGGGCGACGACAAGCAGGTCATCGAAGGCTACGCCGACGACGGGCGCGGCGAGATGCAGTGCATGGAACTCGTCTACACGCGGTCGAAGTAGTTCTGTCACAGGGGCGCCCGCGTCGCCTTGGCGCGGGCGCTCTTTCACTGAGCGGGGGGGGCGGGGGGGGTGCACACTCTCTGCCCGGAGCGCTTCGGCGGCGATTCGCGACGGCGACACGGTCCACCTCCTCGGTGCGCCGTCGCCCGCCGACCCTCCGGGCCGCGAGAGGGGAACGCGGTGAGGAGAAGGCACGGCGGCAGGATTGGCCTCGTTTGAAGGCGTCTGTCGGCGTGCAACGGTCATCCTACCCGCCGCTTGCAGAGGATCAGGATTCAGAGGTCCTTCGCGCAGCGAAAACCGCCGTACGCGCCCCGAGCGCGCGGAAGGTCCGCGTGTCGGCACGCGCACCGCAGGGACGTCGGGGGAGAGCCCCACGACCCGCCGCGCAGAACGCGCGACGAGCGCCTCTCGTCAAACCACGAGTCCGTCCAGTCCCAGCTGTTCCCCGCCGCGTCCCCCATGCCGTACACGGACTCCGCGGTGGGGAAGGCCCCGACGGGCTCCGCCTGCGCCTCGTGGGGCCGTGACTCCCGGCACTTGCCGAGACTCGCGTCCTCGAGGTCGCCCCACGGGAGCCGCCGGCCGTCGACACCCCGGGCCGCCTTCTCCCTCTCCTCCTCCGTGGGCAGGCGCCACTGCTTGCCGGTCGTGCGGCTCTTCCACTCGCAGTATGCCCTTGCGTCGTCCCAGTTGACACCGCAGACGGGAAGGTTCCACTCGAAACCCTCGCCATACCGCTCTAGGGACCATTCCCGTGCCTCGCCCTCCACGATGATCGGGAGGGGCCGATACGTCCCGTCCGGCAACCGCTCCAGGTCCGGGCCGTCGCCGGGGGTGCGCGGCAGCCGCTCGGCGGCCTCTTCCGCGTCGAGCGCCATCAGGAACTCGACGTACTCCCGGAACGTCACCGGGTGCCTCGCGATCGCGAAGTCCTTGATCTCGATCGTCCGCGTGTCGTCGCCCTCGCCGTAGATGAACGGGCCACCCGGCACGTACACGAACCCCTCGCCGATCTGCTCGTCGGTCCGGAGCCTCACCTTCCCCTCCCACGCGCCGCCGCGCGTGATGTGGACGGGGTAGCACGTGTCGCGGAACCCCTTCTTCCTGAGAATGCAGAGGTAGGAGCCGATCGGGAGGGTCACGGGGCCGACCGGCGTCCCCCGGAGCCCCCTCTCTTCCTCGGCGACGAGGACGCCGCCATGCTCCACGTACCGGTAGAGCGTCACCTCCGCGCCGGGAGGGTCGGAGGTCAGTGTCAGCGTCCCCTCGCTCTTCAGGGCCTCCGCGTGGTAGCGGCCGATCCGCTCGAGCGCGTAGGCAATATCCGCCTCGTCACGGCGCCGCTCGGCGTCCTTGAGCCACTCCTCCCAGAGGGAGGCGAGCGCCGCCCGCGCGGAGGCGTTCTCCTCCTCCGCGATCAGCGCGGCTTCCAAGAGCTTGCTCGCCTCGGCGAACGAGAGCGCCATCTTCACGCGCGCCTCCTTCGCCCGGGCGCGGGCCTCGAGGAGCGGCCGCTTCTCCGCGACCGGCCGCCACGCGTCGTGCCTGGCCGCCTCGGCCATCGCCGCGGCCTCCGCCTCCTTCGCCGCCGCCTGCGCCCGGAGGAACCCCTGTGCCGCCTCGGCGCCCTCCTTCGCGAGCTTCTCCGCCTCGTCGTGGCGGCGCTCCTTCTCGGCGCGGCCGTCGAGCCAGCCGCGGAGCGCCTTCGCCATCTCCGCGGCCGTCGCGTACCGCTTGCCCGGCTCGGTCGCCATCGCCTTCCGGCAGGCGGCCGCGAGCGACTCCGGCACCGCCCGGCGCGGGTTCCTGGTCTCCACCGTGGCGAAGTCGCCCGACTGCTTCTTCGCGAGGAGATCCTGGTCCCGCGGGTCGAACGCGCCCTGGAGCGTCAGCGCCTCGTAGAGGAGGCAGCCGAGCGCGTAGACGTCGCTTTTCCGATCGAGCGCCTCGCCGCGCGCCTGCTCCGGGCTCATGTAGGGGAGCGTCCCCTTGATCGAGCCTTGCTCTGTCGTGAGCCCCGCCTGCGCGCGCGCGGTCTCGATGCGCCCGAGGTCGACCTCGTGGCTCGTCCCCTCGACGCGCGCGAGGCCCCAGTCCATCACGTGCACCTCGCCGTAGTCGCCGAGCATGATGTTCTCGGGCTTCAAGTCGCGGTGGATGACGCCCTTCTCGTGGGCGAAGTGCATCGTCTCGCAGATCCGCTCGAGGATCGAGACGAGCTTGTGGAGGTTGTACTCGCGCGCGACCTCGCGGCGCTTCAGGGTGAGGTCGTGGAGCACCTCGCGCAGCGTCCGGCCGGAGACGAGCTTCATCGTGAAGTACGGCCGGCCGTCGGGGGTGAGGCCCAGGTCGTGGACGGGCGGGATGCCCGGGTGCTCGAGCTGCGACGTGGCCTGCGCCTCGGCGACGAAGTGGAGGCGCTGCTCCCGCCCGATCGCCGCGGCGCGGCGGAGGATCTTCATCGCCACCTGCCGCTTCAGGTCGCGGTCGGTGACGAGGAAGACCTCGCCCATGCCGCCCTCCCCGATCGGCATCTCCACGACGAACTTCTCCTTCGCGGGGGTGAACTCGGCTCCCGCGTCCACGGGCGCCGTCTCCGCCCAGCCCACGATGCTCCGGCGTCCCAGGTCGAGGTCCATGGCAGCCTCCCTTGCGGCGGATTCTAGCCCGCGGGCCGAGCTAGGATCAGCCCGATCGACGAGATCCTCGCGGCGCTCCGCCACCCGAAGACCGACGAGGAGCTGCTTGACCGCCGTCCGTGGTGCGGGTCGCTGCTGCGGCTCGCCGCTCCCTAGGTTCCGCGCGGGTTCAGGCGCTCCCGGCAGGCCTGCCGGCCCAGCCTGAGGAATCCGGCCCCCCCGCGGCAATTCGGTTGGGGAGGGCCGAACATGCGCGCCGTCACCATGGTCCTGTTCCTCGCGGTCGCCGCCCGCGCCGGGAAGGAGAACCTCGTCGAGAACGGCGGCTTCGAGAAGGGGATGGACGGCTGGGTATTCATCGACAACTCGGGGAACACCAAGCAGGACCTGGACAGGCAGGTGAAGAAGGAGGGCGGCCAGTCGCTCCACCTGAAGAAGACCGGCGGCCCGCCGTTCGACGTGCTCCGGACCGACCTCGGCGCGCTCCGCGCGGGCGGGAAGGTCTCCGTGACCGCGTCGTTCAAGGCGCAGGGCGTCCAGAACGGCTGGCTCAAGATCTTCTTCTACGACAAGAGCGGGGAGACGATCGAGCAGGGTGCCGACGTGAAGTCGCTCGCCGGCACGTACGACTGGAAGGAGATCAAGATCTCGAACGATGTCCCGAAGGGGACCGCGAGCGCCGCCATCTTCATGCTCATCGTCCAGCCGGGCGAGCTCTGGATCGACGAGGTGCGCGTCACGGGCGCGCCGGCGGACCCGCCCAAGAAGAAGAAGTCGCAGCCCCTCGACGGGAGAATACCGAAGCGCCTCGACGCCAAGACCCGCGTCTGGCTGGACAGGAACGCGATCCAAGTGAAGACGCTCGAGTTCGGCGCGGGGACGGGCGACCTCGAGCGGCTGAAGCCCCTCCTGGAGCGGGTGCGGATCGTGCAGCTCGGCGAGCAGAGCCACATGGACGGCGCCTCTTTCCGCGCGAAGGCTCGCCTCGCGCGGTTCCTCCACGAGGAGATGGGGTTCGACGTGATCGCCTTCGAGTCGGGCCTCTACGAGTGCGAGAAGGCGAACGGGCTCCTCGCGGAGGGCAAGGGGAAGGCGGCCATGCACGCGTCGATCTTCGGGATCTGGCGCGTGGAAGAGGCGCTGGCGCTCTTCGAGTACATGGCCTCGAAGAAGACGCTCCGCCTCAGCGGCTTCGACACGCGCGGGTCGGGGGCCGCGGCCACGGAGTTCTTCCCGGACCTCTACCAGTTCCTGAAGCCCGCTGGGGAGGTCTCAGCAGCGGACCAGGAGGCCCTCGCGGTGATCGACGGGAAGCTCAACGGACACCCGTACGACCCCACCGGAGCCGAACGCGACGCGGCGCATGCCGCACTGGGGCGAGTCCGGAAGCTCTTCGATGACAGCCGGGCGAAGCTCGTGGAGAAGCACGGGGAGCCCGAGACGGAGTTCTTCTCGCGCTCGATCGACAACTACCTCGTGCGCGAGAGGTTCGAGTTCGCCATGACGCAGGAGGACAAGGATCTCCCCGGCAACATGCGCGACGAGCAGATGGCGAAGAACCTCCAGTGGCTCGCGGATGTCCGCTACCCCGACAAGAAGATCCTCACGTGGGCGGCGACCTCCCACCAGGCGCACAACCTGACCAAGGTGAAGATCGGGGGGAGCTCCGAGCAGTACGAGCGGTGGAAGAACATGGGCCAATACGTCCACGACTGGTACGGGGAGAAGGTCTTCACGATCGGTTTCGCGGCGCTCGAAGGAAAGGCCGGCCGCTTCGCGCCCATGTTCGACCTTGCGGAGCCCAAGGAAGGCTCCTTCGAGGATCTCCTCGGCCGGTACGGCCATCCCCTCGTGTTCGTGCCCCTGCGCGGGGAGAGCCCGTTCGAGGCCCCGATGTTCTGCTCTCCCATGTCCTACGACCGCTCGATCGAGGCCCCGTGGCCCCAGGTCCTCGACGCGCTCTTCTTCACCCGCGAGATGACCCCGACGAAGTGGGTGCCGGCGGACTAACATGGGCGGGAACGTGGTGCCCACCGACGCTCTCCTCCGGCACGGGGATTTCGTCCGCCGGCTCGCGCGGAGCCTCGTGGCCGACACGGACCTCGCCGAGGACGTCGCGCAGGAGACGTGGCTCGCCGCGTTGCGGCGGCCGCCGCGCCACGCGGACAACGTGCGCGGCTGGCTCGCCGCGGTCGCGCGGAACCTCGTGCGGCTCCAGCGCCGCACCGACGTGCGCCGGCTCGCGCGCGAGCGGCTGAAGGCGCGGCCGGCCGACGCGGCCGATCCCTCCGACGTCGTCGCGCGGCTCGATTGGGAGCGCCGGGTCGTCGAGGCTGTGCGGGGCCTCGAGGAACCCTACCGGACGACCGTCGTCCAGCGTTTCCTCGAGCAGATGGACCCCGCCGAGATCGCCAGCCGCACGGGCGTGCCGCGCAAGACGGTCTACACCCGGATCGACCGCGCGCTGGAGATGCTGCGCCAGCGCCTCGACCACGAGGCGGGCGGTCGCCGCGCGTGGTGCCTTGCGCTCCTGCCGCTCGCGCTCGACCGGCAGACGCTCGCTGCCGCGGCGACCGCCCCCGCCGCCGCCGCGGTCCCCGTCGCCGGGGTCGTGGCGGCCGCGGGCCTCGCCGCGGTCTCGTTCCTCGCCGGAAGGGCGCTCCCGCCCGAGCCGCGCGCGGCGCCTCGGGAGCAGGCGGCGTCCGCGGCCCGCGTGGCCTCGGCCCAGGTCGTCCCCGAAGCCGTCCCCGCGGAGGCAGCGCCGGCCCCCGAGGCCCCCTCCTCTTCCTTCTTCGTCTCGCGTGTCGAGGCGGCAAGCGCTTCCTGGATCGGCGTGATGGACATCGCCGAGGAGATCTCGCGCCTCCCGCCGGACGAGGGGCTCGCGGTCATGGAAGCGGTGTTCCGCGAGGTCAAGAGCCCGGAGAAGCGCCGCCAGATGCTCAAGGCCTTCACGATCGACGACGGCCACCCGCGCTCGCTCGAGATCCAGCACCTCGGCGCGACGGATCCGGACGAGGGGGTTCGCGAGTGGGCGCTCGCCTACCTCTCCCGGTTCGCATTCCGCGACTTCCACTCCGACCCGGCCCTGTACGCGGCCTGGCGGGAAGGGCATCGGGGCCGCCCCCTGCCCCAGATCGTGCGCGAGTCCGCGGAGGACTTCGTGCTCCGCGTGCGTGGCCGCGCGGGCGACGACCTCCGGAAGGAGCTCCGGGCATTCGAGACGTTGGAGCTCGAGAGCGAGGCGGACCTTCAGCTGGCCGACGTCATGAAGCGTGCGGGCCTCCTCGACGCCGCGACGGCGTGGCTCGACCGCGAGCCGCTCGGCCCCGGCGAGCGCAACATCGTGCACGGCTGGATCCATGCGCTCGACCCGGACGAGGCCTTTGTGCGGCGCGTCTACCTGCCCGCGCTCGCGAACCCGGATGCGGCGGAGGACCTCCTCCAGGCCGCCGCGCGCGCGCTCGGGCGCAACCGGCACCGGTGGGCGGTGGAGCCGCTGGTCGCCGCGTACGCGCATGTGCGCACCCTCGGCGGCTGCCGCGCGATCTCTCGCGCGCTCCTCGCGATCGGCGACGAGCGCGCGATCCCGGCGATGATCGCCGCCATTGCCGCCGACGACACGCCGGCGACGATCGAGGGCGTGGGCGCGAGCCTCTCGGACCTCGCGGGGGTCGAGTACCACCCCTCGCACGACGCCGCCTGGTGGATGGCGTGGTGGGAGCGGAACCGCCAGCGCTACCCGGGGCTGGTCCTGCCGGAGCGGGCGCGCTGAGGCCGCCTACCTCAGCCCGAGCGCGTACGACTCCCATGCGTGGACGACCGCGGGGTCCTCGTCCATCGGCTCCGGCGCTGCGCCGGGGCTCCTCTCCCGCGTCCACGCGCCGCTCGTGAAGTCGTACTTGCGGAGGCCGCGCTCGTCGAAGAGCCCGATCTGGCGGGGCGTGAGCGGCGTGCCGACCAGGGCGAGCACGGGGCCGCCGAGGGGAACGCGCCCTTCCGGGTCCTTGAGGAGCGCGTTGAAGAGGACGCGCCCGACGTCGCAGAGCCCGATCGGGCCCAAAGGCGCCTCGATCGCGCCGTTCGCGAGCTTCAGGAACGTCTCGTTCTGCTCGTGCGTGAGGTTCACCCCGTGGCCCAGGTACCCCTGGTCGAAGAGCTCCTCGCCGTGGTCACCGAGGATGACGACGAGCGTGTCCTCGAAGAGGCCGCGGGCGCGCAGCGCGTCGAGCGTCTGCCCGAGCACCGTGTCGACGCGGCGCGCGGCGTTGAAGTACGTGCGGCGGAGCCAGTCGCGGTTCCCGGCCGTGATCTCGCCGCGCGGGATCGGCTCCCCGCGGACCGTCACGGGGATCCCCGGCGAGGCGTACGGGAAGTGCATCTCCTGGAGGTTCAGGTAGGCGAAGAACGGGCGCTCGCCGAGCGTCTGGACCCACTCCTCGAACTTCCCGACGACGAGATCGCCGGGCATCACGAGCGACGCCAGCTCGGTGCCGGTGTGCAGGCGGCGCTCGAGCGGGAACCGCGCCGCGTCCCAGCGGACGTCGGCGCGATCCATGCCCGTGATCCGCGCGATGTCGGCGAAGTCCTCGGGCTGGCCGGAGAAGACGCCGGTCGCGTACCCCAGCGCCTTGAAGCGGTCGATGAGCGACGTTCCGCGCTCCTCCTGCGCGACCGTGCCGTTCAGGATGCCGCAGATCGCCGGCCCCGTGAACCCGAGGTGCGAGATGATGCGCAGGCGCTGGCCGGGGAGCGCCTTGAGCCGCGGCATGACCGGCTCCCCGTCCACCTCCGACTCGAGCAGATCGCGGCGCGCGGTCTCGAGGACGACGACGAGCACGTTCCTGCGCCGGAGCGCTTCCGCGTTCCACCCCGGCATCGCCTCGCGCGCGGCGACCAGAGGGAGGTCCCCGCCGATCCCGTTCTCGTCGATGCCGTTCTGCGGCGCGTCCGGGGCGTAGGGGTGGCGCGTGCTGTCGAACGGCGCGTGATCGACGGGACGCGTCATGAGGCCGTAGCCGTCGCGGTCGAAGTCCGTGCCGTAGGCGAGGGGGACGCGGTAGAGCCGGTGGGCCTGCACGTGGCCGAGCACCCGCGCGCAGCGGTCCGGCAGGAGGAGCGTGACGCCGGGAAGGGCGCAGAGCGCAAGCGTCGCGAGGAGGATGCCCCTCCGCGACGCGATCGAGCCGAGCCGGCTGCCCCCGAGGCCCCCGGAAAGCCTCGCCCCGTACCGCCGCCACGCCCAGATCCACGCCGCGGCTGCCCCGAGCGCCGCAAGCACAAGCGGCAGCATCCCCAGGAGCTCGGCCGTGACGAACGAGAGGGCGCCTCCGAGGTCGCCGCCGCCGAGGTCCCGCGCGAGGCTCATGTCGATGCCGTCCCGGAAGTAGCGGTAGACGTCGAACTCGACGGTGACCGCGACGAAGTAGGCGGCCGCCGCGAGGGATCCCGCGACGCTCGTCCACCCCCGGGAGGGCACGAGGCGGCGCAACAGCGCGCGGAGGAGCGCCGTCGCGGTGAGAACGAGGAGCACCACCTCGGCCGCCAGCACGAAGACGTAGAAGGCCTTCTCTCCCAACGCGAGCGGCTCCTGCAGGAACGCGCCGCGGCCGAAGAGGACCGCGTACTTGCGCTCGATGAGGAGGAGGTTGTACACGGCCGCCGGCACGGCGAGGGAGAGGGAGGTCAGGAGAAGGTCCCCCCGGGAGCGCCGGTCGGCTTCGTCGTGCATTCTCTGATGTCGGATCGGCCAAGCGCGGCGGATTGCTGCGCTCCGGTCCTCCGGGTGTCCCGGATCGGGACGGGCGGCGGGTAAGCTGCGCAGGTGCCCCTCCCCGGCGCCCCACCCGAATGAACGCGATCGAGGCGCTGCGCCGGCTCGTCGACGTGAACTCGTTCACCGGGAACCGCGCGGGGGTCCAAGAGGTCGCGGGGCTCGTGACGGGCATGTTCGCGGGCCTCGGCTTCCGCCCGCGGCACGTGGGGGACCACCTGGCGCTGGAAAGGGAGGGGGCGCGGGGGCCCAAGTGCCTTCTCGTCGGCCACCTGGACACCGTCTACCCGGAGAACTTCCCGTGGCGCGAGGAGGGGGGGCGGATCCACGGCCCGGGCGTCTGCGACATGAAGGGCGGCATCGTGGTGATGTGCATGGCGCTGCACGAGCTCGGCGGGACGCAGGACGTCGCCCTGCTCTTCAACGCGACCGAGGAAGGGGGCTGCGCGGACTTCCCGCCCCTCGCGCGCGGCTTCGTCACGCGCGAGACGCGCGCCTGCCTCGTCTTCGAGCCGGGGCTCGTGGCGGAGGGGGGCGCGACCACGCTGGTCACCGAGCGGAAGGGCTCCGGGCGGTTCCGGGTCTCCGTGACCGGGCGCGAGGCGCATTCCGGCCACTCGCACGAGAAGGGCGCGAGCGCGATCCGCGAGCTTGCGCGCGCGGTCGAGCGGATCGAGGCGCTCACGGACTACGCGCGCGGCGTCACGTTCAACGTGGGCACCATCGAGGGCGGCACGACGGTCAATTCGGTGCCCGGCCGCGCATCGTGCAGTCTGGACCTGCGCGCATGGACGCCCGAGGACTTCGCGTGGGGGCGCGCGAAGGCGCTCGCCCTCGCGGGGCCCGGCTCGGTCCCGGGCACGCGGGTCGAGGTGACGGAGCTTCCCGGGTACGCGCCTTGGCCCGCGAACGAAGGGAGCCGCGCGCTCGGGGAAATGGCGTGCGCGCTTGGGGCGGGGATGGGGATGAAGCTCGTCGCGCAGCGGCGCGGGGGCGGGAGCGACGGCTGCCACCTCTGGGACGTGGTCCCGACCCTCGACGGCCTCGGGCCCGTCGGGAGGAACCCGCACGTCTCGACCGGGCCGGACCCGGAGAGCGTCGATCCCGCGTCGTTCCTGCCGCGCGCGAAGCTCGCGGCCGCGCTCCTCCGGAAGCTCCTCGCATGATCCGGCTCGGGGACTTCCGGCGGGTCGTCTTCTTCACGGGCGCCGGCCTCTCGGCGGAGAGCGGCATCCCGACCTACCGGGGGAGCGGCGGCATCTGGGAGAAGTACGACTGGGAGGAGTACGCCTGCGAGCGTGCGTTCGGGCGGGACCCGGAGAAGGTGTGGGACTTCCACGACGAGCGGCGGAGGTTCGTCGCGGCCCGCGAGCCCAACGAGGGGCACCGGATCATCGCGGCGACGCCCGGGGCTACGGTCGTGACGCAGAACATCGACGGGATGCACCAGCGTGCGGGATCCGCGGGCGTCGTCGAGCTCCACGGGTCGCTCTGGCGTGTCCGCTGCGCGCGGTGCGGGACGGTCACGGAGAACCTCGAGGCGCCGATCCGGTCGCGTCGCTGCACGTGCGGCAGCTGGCGCCGGCCCGACATCGTCTGGTTCGAGGACATGCTCGACCCCGAGACGGTCCGCGCCGCCGGCGACGCGATCGCGAAGTGCGATCTTCTCGTGAGCGTCGGCACGTCCGGCGTCGTCTACCCTGCTGCCGACCTGCCGCGGCTCGCGCTCTCGCGCGGCGCGGTCACCGTCGAGATCAACCCCGAGGAGACCCCGCTCTCGCCGCTCTACACGCACCGCCTCCGCGGGAGCGCCTCCGGGATGCTCTCGCGGCTCCGGGCCTGACGGCCCCCCGCGCCGACCGGCCTTGGGTCATCGGATGACCCAAGGCCTCCCCCTCCTTCACCGCGCCACGGCGCGCCGGTGCGACAGCGCGAGCCAGAGCGCAAGCATGGCGACCGACAGCGCGATCGTGCGCGACAGGTCGATCGTCCCCCTCTCGGAGAAGCGCCAAGCGCACGCGGCGAGCACGGCGAGGGCCGCGACGAGCGTCGTCAGGACCGGCACGCGGGACACGGCCCACACGGCGAAGAGGAAGAACGCGCCCGCGCCCAGGAGCGCGAAGGGGTGCTCGCGCAGGTACGACCAGTCCGGATCAACGCCTGTGCGGCGGAAGGCCCCGACGAGGCAGGAGATGCCGAGGAGCGCCAAGGCGGCCTGGGCCCCGAGGAGCCAGAACGTGTAGGGCGTTCCGAAGCGGCGGGGGGCGGGGGGGCCTTGGGCATCGTCGCGGCGCGGGGCCGGACGGGGGGGCGCGGCGGGCAGGGCCATCCGCTTCGGCACCGCGACCGCAGCCCCGCAACGCGGACACGAGACCGTCGTCCCCTGGAGGTTCGGGTTGAGGCGGAGTTCCGCGCCGCAGCTCCCGCAGGGGATCTCCAAGAGCCCCTACTTGGCCCGGGCGAGCCGCTGGGCCTTCTTCCGCCGGCGCCGGACGTGCTTGCTGGGCTTCCCCATCCGCTTCCTGCGGTTCACCGCTCGCTTGAAACGCTGCATGGGGGAGAAGATCGACGGCTCGTCGCCAAAGGTCAAGGTTCGCGCGGTCCCGGCATGGGTTCTGCATCCCGGGAGGCTCCCGCTCAGGTCTAATGGGAAAAGGATGGCCCAGGGTCCGCTCCCTTCGGACGACGGCGGCCTCGTGGCGGCGTTCCGCGCGGGCCGCGGAGCGGCGTTCGACGCGATCGTCGCGCGCCACTACGCGGGGATGCTCCGGGTCGCGGAGCAGCGGTGTGGGTCGAGCGCGCTCGCGGACGACGCCGTCCAGACCGCGCTCGTGCGGGCGCACCGTTACCTCCGCGGCTCCGGCCCGGTCGAGAACGTGGGAGCGTGGCTCCGGCGGGTCGTCTTCAACTGCGCGACGGACCTGCTCCGGACGGAGCGGCACGGCGCGGAGCTGACCGAGGAGGTACCGGCCGTGGAATCGGATGGGGCCGAGGGGAAGGAGCTGCGGCAGATCCTCGCCGACGCCATCCTCCGGCTGCCCGAGGTCTACCGCGAGCCGCTGATGATGCGGTACCTCCACGGCCTCGAAGCACGCGAAATCGCGGAGCAGTTGAAGGATAATGTCCATTCGGTGAAGTCGCGCATCGCCCGCGGCCGGCACGAGCTGCGCTTGAGAGTCGGCGGCCTGCTCCGACGATCGGGGTACCTATGACGGCAGCGGCAAGGACGACGTGAAGCCATGAAGGACGACTGGAAGGACCGGCTCGACGAGTACATCGACGGGTTGCTCCCGCCCGACGAGGCGCGGAAGGTCGAGGAGGAGCTCGCCAAGGACCCGGTGCTCAAGGCGGAGCTCGACTCCGTGCGCAGGTTCGCGGGGCTCATGGAGGTGCAGACGCCCGACGCGCACGCGGTGAGGGGCGTCCTCGGCCGGCTGCGGGCGCGGCGCCGGCGGTGGCTCTACGTCGCAGCGCCGCTCGCCGCGGCGCTCGCGCTCCTCTTCCTCCGGCCCCCGACGCCCCCTCATGCCAAGGATGCGATGCGCGAGATCGAGGCGCAGTGGCTTGCCTTCGGGGAGCGGCTCGGGGAGATCGCGCTCGAGCGCAGGGAGGGCCGCGTCCCTCGCACCGGCGTGGGCGGCCTCGAGGTGCCGCCCGCCGCGGCCTACGGGATCGTCTTCAAGGGAGCGCTCGCGAGGCTCGCCGTGCCGCTTGAGGGCAGCGAGGCCGAGGGGCGGATCCTCGATCTCGTCAGGCACCACCACGAGGCGCTGCGCCGGCGCGGCCAAGGGCTCGAGGCGGAGTGCGAGCGGGCCGAGGCCTCGCTCCTGCTCTACCGGGAGCTCGCGCGCGTCGGCGGCCCCGCGGTCGCGGACGCGTACTACGACGTCTTCCGGCCCGGGCTTGCCGATCTCGAGACGACGGAGCGCGTGCGGCCGGACAGCCTCCAGTTCGTCGTGGCGGACCATGAGCGGTACCGCGAGGCGTACCGGCAGACGGTCGAGAACCTCGGCCGACGGTTCGGCGGGCCGAACGTGGCGGTGGTGCTCGAGCATCTCGCGCCCGGGGATCGCCGCGCGCTCTGGTACGACGCGGCCCTCGATGGGGTGGAGCGCGAGGCGGTGCTCGCCATCCGCGCCGAGCTCTACGAGGCCGCGCGCGCCGCGGGCGCCGACAAGCTCTACGTGGAGGGCTGATCCGGGCACGGCGGCCTTCCCCGGAAAGCGGCCGCTCCATCGGAAAACACGAACGCGGACGCGACCGTGCCGGTGCGGAATCCGACCCACCCGCGCGCCGGTCTGTGCCAAAATCCACCGCGCGCGCCCACGGCGCGGCGGAGGGAGACATGGCTGGCACGGTTTCCGAGCGCGAGCAGGGCATCCGGCGAAGGGTCGAGGAGGAGCGGGCGCGGCGCCTCGGCGAGGCGGGGCTTCTCGACCGTCCCGACCATTTCCGGCGGCCGGTCGAGCACCCCTTCACCGCGGCGCAGAAGCCGCACACGACGATTCTCATCAGCGGCCTTACGGTCAAGCACGAGAGGCTCGTCCTCGGGACCCTCGAGGGGTTCGGCTACCTGTGCGAGCGCCTCGGGACGCCGGATGTCCGCTCCTTCGAGCTCGGCAAGGAGTACGGCAACACCGGGCAGTGCAATCCCACGTACTTCACGGTGGGGAACCTCGTGAAGCACCTCCAGGGGCTGCGCGAGAATGGCCTGCCGAAGCAGAAGATCCTCTCCGACTACGTCTACCTGACCGCCGGAGGCTGCGGCCCGTGCCGGTTCGGCATGTACGAGTCGGAGTACCGGCTCGCGCTCCGCAATTCGGGCTTCGACGGGTTCCGGGTCCTCCTCTTCTCCCAGACCGGCGGGCTCGAGCAGGCGCAGGTCGAGGCCGGGCTGAAGATGGACATGGACTTCTTCCTGACCATCATCTCGGCCCTCGCGGTCGGCGACCTGTTGAACGAGGTCGGCTACCAGATCCGGCCCTACGAGGTCGAGGCCGGCGCGACCGACCGGGCGCTCGAAAGGTGCACGGAAATCATGCACGCCGCGATGCGCGACCGCTCGTTCGCGCGGACGGCCGACAAGCTGCGCCGCGTGCCGGTCGCGGGCCTGATGGCGCGCTTCCTCAAGTACTTCTTCACGCGCCAGCACACGGACGCGCTCGCGGAGTGCGCGAAGATCCTCGGCGCGATCGAGGTGGACCGGCTGCGCGTGAAGCCGGTGGTGAAGGTGACCGGCGAGTTCTGGGCCCAGACGACCGAGGGGGACGGCAACTACCGGATGTTCCGGTTCCTCGAGGGAGAGGGTGCGGAGGCGCTCGTGGAACCCATCCTCACCTGGCTCTGCTACCTCGTCTGGCAGGTGAAGCAGAAGGAGAAGAACCGGTTCGGCGCCAAGGGGAACCGGAACCCGTTCGGGCTCGCCTACCAGGTCGGGCGCATCGCGCTTCTCGAACGGCTGCTCGCCCGCACCTACGACCGGTTCCGCAAGGCGCTCGGCGGCACGACGCACAAGCTCGTGAACCAGCTCCACCTCCAGCGGCTCGGCCACCCCTTCTACAACGCCAACTCGAAGGGCGGCGAGGGGCACCTCGAGGTCGCGAAGAACATCTACTACTTCCACAAGAACCTCTGCCACATGGTGCTCTCGCTCAAGCCCTTCGGCTGCATGCCGTCCACCCAGTCGGACGGGGCCCAGGCGGCGGTGGTCTCGAAGTTCCCCGACATGATCTACCTGCCCGTCGAGACCTCGGGCGAGGGCGAGATCAACGCCCACTCGCGCGTGCAGATGGCGCTGGGCGAAGCGCGGAAGAAGTGCAAGGAGGAGTTCGCGCGCGCGCTCTCGGACGCGGGACGCACCGAGGCGGACCTCCGCGCGTACGTCGCCGCGCACCCCGAGATGCGCTCCGGCCTCTACCACGTCCCCGAGGACCCGCGCTACGCGGGCACGGCCGCGCGGTTCGTCGCGCACGTCGCGCAGCGGATGGGGAACGGCCGGTGATCCGGTTCCGGATCGGCCTCGACGTCGGCTCGACGACGGTGAAGGCCGTCGTCGTCGACGCGGCGCGCGACGCCGTGCTCTGGAAGGACTACCAGCGGCACGAGACGCGGCAGGCGGAGAAGGCGCTCGAGTTCCTTCTGGCGATGGGGGAGGCCATGGGGAACCCGCCTCCGGACGACGTGCGCGTCTTCGTGACCGGATCGGGCGGCGCCTCGCTCGCGGGACACCTCGGCGCGAAGTTCGTGCAGGAGGTCAACGCGGTCTCGCTCGCGGTCGAGAAGCTCTACCCGGAGTGCAACTCGGTGGTCGAGCTGGGCGGGCAGGACGCGAAGATCATCATCTTCAAGGAGGACAAGGAGACCGGCCGCAAGCGCAAGATCCCCTCGATGAACGACAAGTGCGCCGGCGGCACCGGCTCCGTGATCGACAAGATCAACCTGAAGCTCGGGATCCCGGCCGCGCAGCTCTGCGCGATGGGCTACAAGGGGCTGAAGCTCCACCCGGTCGCGGGCAAGTGCGGCGTCTTCGCCGAGACCGACATCAACGGGCTCCAGAAGCAGGGGGTCCCGCCGGAAGAGCTCATGGCCTCGCTCTTCGAGGCGATCATCCAGCAGAACCTCTCGGTCCTCACGCGCGGCAACACGCTGCGCCCGAAGGTGCTCCTCCTCGGCGGCCCCAACACCTTCATCAAGGGGATGATGGAGGCCTGGCGCACGAACATCCCCAAGGTGTGGGAGGAGCGCAAGGTCCCGCTGCCCGACGGGGTGGACCCGGAGTCGCTGATCGTCGTCCCCGACGACGCGCAGTACTTCGCCGCCCTGGGCGCGGTCGAGTTCGGCAAGGAAGAGCCCGAGACCTCCGGCGCCTATCGGGGCGTCGAACCCCTCCGCGACTACCTGAAGAACGGCGCCGCGACCGGCCAGAAGAAGAAGGCATCGGGGAAAGGGCTCGCGCGCGAGGCGAAGGACCTCGACGGGTTCAAGGACCGCTACCGGCCCGAGCCCTTCACGCCCGCGCGGTTCCAGCCTGGGCAGCGCGTGGGCGCCTTCCTCGGCGTGGACGGCGGATCGACCTCCACAAAGGCGGTGCTCCTCTCGCCCGAGCGCGAGATCCTCTTCAAGGCGTACGGCCTCTCCGCGGGCAACCCGATCGAGGACACGAAGCAGCGGATCACCGAGCTTCGGAAGTACGTCGAGGGGCAAGGCGCGGCGCTTGAGATCCTGGGCGTCGGCACGACCGGCTACGCGAAGGACATCCTGAAGGACGTGCTCAAGGCGGACGCCGCGATCGTGGAGACGGTCGCGCACACGGAGAGCGCGCTCCACTTCTACGACGACGTGGACGTCGTCTGCGACGTCGGCGGGCAGGACATCAAGATCATCGTCCTCAAGAACGGCAAGGTGAAGGACTTCAAGCTCAACACGCAGTGCTCGGCGGGGAACGGCTACTTCCTCCAGAGCACCGCGAGGAACTTCGGCGTGGACGTGCGCGACTACGCCGACGCCGCCTTCGCCGCCGGCAACTACCCCGAGTTCGGCTACGGCTGCGCCGTCTTCATGCAGTCCGACATCGTGGACTTCCAGCGGCAGGGATGGGCCCCGAACGAGATCCTCGCGGGGCTCGCCGCCGTGCTCCCGAAGAACATCTGGCTCTACGTCTCGCGCATCCCGAACCTCGCGAAGCTCGGCCGGCGCTTCGTCCTCCAGGGCGGGACGCAGCACAACCTGGCGGCGGTGAAGGCGCAGGTGGACTTCATCCACGACCGCTTCCGCGACGACAACGGCACCGTGCCCGACGTCTTCGTCCACAAGCACACGGGCGAGTCGGGCGCGATCGGCGCCGCGCTCGAGGCGGCGCGCCTCTACGACGCGGGGACGCGGACGCAGTTCATCGGCCTCGACGAGATCTCGAGGATCGGCTACAAGACCGCGCGCAACGAATCGACGCGCTGCTACTTCTGCAAGAACAAGTGCCTGAGGACCTTCATCGACGTCAACCTCTCGGGCGCCCCTGCCCCCGAACCCCCTGACCCCCAGGCGCCGGTCGTGCCCGGCGACAAGCTCGGCGCGGACACCCGCCGCCTGATCATCGCCACCTGCGAGAAGGGCGAGGTCGAGAACATCGACGCGATGCGGAAGATCAAGGCGGGGATGGACGAAGTCAAGCGCACGAACCCGAACCTCGTCGAGCACGCGGCGAAGCGCGCCTTCGGCGACTTCAAGCCGGCCTTGGTCGCGGACCCGCCGCCCGCGCGGGCGTGGACGAGGGCGGCGAAGCAGCGCGCGGAACTCATCCGCCGTCGCGCGACGCTGCGCTTCGGGATGCCGCGCGTCCTCAACATGTATTCGCTCGCGCCGTTCTTCACGGCGTACCTGCAGAGTCTCGGCGTCCCGGCGAAGAACCTCCTCTTCTCGGACGTGACCTCCGAGGCGCTCTACCGCGAAGGCGCGCGCCGCGGCTCGATCGACCCCTGCTTCCCGAGCAAGGTGTGCATCGCGCACGCGCACAACCTGATCTACGTGCACCACATGAAGGAGCCGCTCACCCACATCCTCTTCCCGATGGTGGATGGGCTGCCGACGCCGCTCCGCGAGACGCTGAGCGCCCGCGCGTGCCCGACGGTCACCGCGACGCCCGAGGCGGTCAAGGCGGCGTTCACGAAGGAGGGCGACGTCTTCGCGGAGCACGGGCTCACCTACCTCTCGCCCTTCGTGGACTTCGCGGACGAGGAGCTCCTCGAGGAGCAGATGCGGCGCGGCTTCGAGCCGGTGCTCGGCGTCTCCCGCGAGGAGAACGGGCGCGCCTGCGCGGAGGGCTGGAAGGCGCTGCGCGCGTTCGACAAGGACCTCCGCGACCGCGGCCGCGAGACGCTCAAGGAGCTCGAGCGCGACTTCCGGATCGGCATCGTGGTCCTCGGCCGGCCGTACCACAACGACCCGGGCATCAACCACGAGATCCTCGTCGAGCTGCAGAAGCGCGGCTACCCGATCCTCACGCAGGACACGCTGCCCGTGGACGACGAGACGGTCATGCCGCTCTTCCGCGAGGACATCGAGCAGGGGCTCATCAAGGACCCGCGCGACATCACCGACGTGTGGAAGAACTGCTACAGCGAGAACACGAACCGCAAGGTGTGGGCGGCGAAGTTCGTGGCGCGCCACCCGCTGCTCGTGGGACTCGAGCTCTCGAGCTTCAAGTGCGGCCACGACGCGCCCATCTACACGGTCGTCGAGGAGATCGTGGAGAAGAGCGGGACGCCCTTCTTCTCCTTCCGCGACATCGACGAGAACAAGCCGACCGGTTCGATCAAGATCCGCGTGGAGACAATCTCCTATTTCCTAACGAGGTACCGCCAGGACCTCGTGCGCGACCGCGACCACCGGCTGAAGATCGAGGACGAGCTTCGCGCGTTCGAGGCGCGGCTGCGGGAGGAGGAGGGGGTGCGCGCGGGGGAGGAGGAGGCGGCGGTCGACGAACCGCGTCAGGTGCACGCGGGATGAACGGGATGGACGCGACGCACACCGGCAAATCCGAGGGCGCCTTCAAGGGCCTCGACTCGATCCGCCAGCGCCTCTGGCACGGCGAGACCCTCTGCCTCCGCTTCGGCGAGGGCGTGGGCTTCGACACCTGGGTCGAGAAGTTCGGCAACCCGCCCCAGCTCTTCTTCGAGGGGCGCGCGCGGCCGATCGACGACTTGGACGCGGTCATGGCGCGCATCGCCGACTACCTCGCGCAGGGCGAGGTCCGCGTCTCGTGGAACGCCGAGATCCCGACGAAGCGCGACCGTCCCGGGGCGTAGACCGCCATTCCGTGGAGTACCGCCGGCTCGGGAACTCGGGACTGAAGGTCAGCGCGATCGGCCTCGGGACGTGGCTCAACTTCGGCGGCCACCTGGGCGACGGGAGCGCGAGCCGAATCGTCCGGCGCGCGCTCGAGGGCGGCGTCAACCTGATCGACACGGCCGACGTGTACGCGGGCGGGAACGCGGAGAAGCAGCTCGGACGCGTGCTCTACGGCGTGCGGCGCGAGAGCTACGTCCTCGCCACGAAGGCCTTCTTCCCGATGGGGCCCGGGCCGAACGACAAGGGGCTCTCGCGCAAGCACCTCTTCGAGGGCGTGCACGCGTCGCTCAAGCGCCTCTCCACCGACGCCATCGACCTCTTCCAGTGCCACCGGCACGACCCCGAGACGCCGGCCGAGGAGGTCGTGCGCGCCTTCGACGACCTGATCCGGCAGGGGAAGATCCACTACTGGGGGGTGAGCGTCTGGGGCGCCCGGCAGATCGAGGAGGCGGTCAAGGCGGCGAAGGAGATGGGCGCCGCGCCGCCGGTGTCGAATCAGCCCCCGTACAGCCTCCTCGACCGCGAGATCGAGGCCGAGGTCGTCCCCGCGTGCCGGAAGCACGGGCTCGGCATCCTCCCGTTCTCGCCGCTCGCGCAGGGTGTCCTGAGCGGCAAGTACCTCGACGGCGCCCGTCCGGCGGACTCGCGCGCGGCGGATCCCCGGCGCAACCAGTTCATCCAGCGCTACCTGGGCGAGGAGCCGACGAGGCGGGTGGCGCGCCTGCGCGAACTCGCGAGAGCCGCGGGCATGCCGATGGCGCGTCTCGCGCTCGCGTGGGTGCTCGCGAACCCCGTCGTCGCGAGCGTCCTCGCCGGCGTCACGACCGAGGCGCAGCTCGCGGAGAACCTCGCGGCGGCGGGGACCGCGCTCGACCAAGGGCTCAAGGCCGAGCTGGACCGTCTCTTCGCCTGAGAGCTGATACGCCCGGGGCCGCACGATTCGAGCAAGGAGCGCCTGCCGGGGAGGAGGCTCAGAAAGCCCTCGGTCTCAGCCCATCACGCGGCGCACGAGCTCGTCGCGGCGCTGGTCGCGGACGGGACCCCACGTGGCGCGCGGGGGCTCCGCGCTCACGAGGGCGACTTGGCCGTCGGCGAGCGGCTCCTGGAGTTCGCGCAGGAGCGTCTTCGCGTGGAGGAGCCCCTTCGAGAGCACGGCGACCGCCCGGTCGCCGTGGTCGAGCAGGCCGGCGAGAGGGCGGTGGCCCGCGATCCACTTGACCCCTCCCTCCCCGATGAGCCCCTCCCTTCCCGCCACCTGGAGCACATAGGGGCCCTCCTCGCTCTTGAGCTTCGCCGGGAACTCCGCGTCCTTGACCGTGATCACCCGCACCCCGAGCGCCGCGAGCGCTCGAAGATCCTCGATCTCGTGCTCGATCACCTGCCGGGGGAAATCCGAGGGCTTCGGGCCATCGCCGAACGCGATGCGCGAGGCTTCCGCTGTCGGCAACGCCGTGCGGAAGGCGAGCGCGAGCCAAGCCGCGAGCTCTTCCATCGGGCGAACATCGTACAGGCTACTTCATCCACGGACGCAGCAGGCGGTATCGGGAAAGCTCCCGATTCGCGTCGTCCGTGCGGCCGTCCATCCGGTAGAGCGTGCCGAGAAGGAAGTGGACGTCGGCGTCGTCGGGCCGCTCCTTCGCGCACTCCTCGAGAACGCGAGCGACGCGGCCGCGCAGCTCCGCGCGGCTCGCGATGAAGTCGTAGTCCGTCCTCTCGCGACGGCTCGCGAGCGCGATCGCCGCCGCGCGCCGCAAAGCGAGGCTTGCATCCTTGAGCAACGGCTCGATGGCATCCGGGTGCCGCCGCACGACGCCCTCGATCGCGGCACGCCGGACCAGCGGGTGCGCGTCCAGGAGCGACGGGCGCAGGTCCGTGTCGTACCACGCGAGCAGCGACGCGGCGCCGGCCCGGTACACCGGGTTCGGATCGGCGAGGAGCTCGAGGAGGGGACCCTTGGCCTCGGGTCGCCGCGCGCGCCCGCCCGCGATGGTCCGCGCGAGCGGGACCCGGTGGTTCCTCGCGTGCGCGTCCGGGTACCACGCCTCGAAGTGCGGGTACTCCCAGCCGGGGAGCTCGGTCAGGTGGCAGGTCCGGCAGGCGTTCGGCAGCCCGAGCCGGCGCGTGTTCTCCACGGACGGGATCGACATCGTGTGGTCGCGCACCCGCCCGTGGCCGCCCTCGATGACGAGCGGCGGCATGTGGCAGTTGACGCACCGGCTCCCCGCGCTCTCCGGCGCGTGGTGGGTGTGCGCCGCGAGGTCCTTCGCGACGCCCTCATGGCACTGCGTGCAGGTCCAGTCGTCGTCGAGCGGCCGCATCAGGTCGCCGGGGATCGGGCGGCCCCCCGCGTCGGCGTGGCCATGGGGGTCGTGGCACTTCGTGCAGCGGATCGGGCCGCAGCGGCTCTCGAGGACGGGGATGTGGTTGTGGATCAGCTCCTTCGCTCGGCCGTCGGGATGGAGGTGGCGCTCGTCCTCGAGCCCCGCGACTTCGAAGCTCCCGTAGAAGTCGCCCCCCGGCCGGAACCCGGTCTTCACGAGAAGGTTCTCCGAGTGGCACTGGGCGCAGGCCTCGTTCGCCCGCTCGACGGCGAGCTTCACCGGGTTCACGACGGGGTCCCGGAGGTCGCTCAACCGCCTCCACTTGTCCGCGTGCAGGGCCGCGGGCCCGTGGCACCCCTCGCAGCCGACGACCTGCTCCTTCCAAGTCGTCGCGTAGGTGCCGGCGTCGGGGTCGTACCCGATCGCGTAGTCGGTCATGTGGCACATGCCGCAGCGGCTCGAGTAGTTGCGGTGGGGCCCGTACCACGAGTACGCGCTGTCCTTCGGGATCTCGAGCTTCGACGGCCCGCCGAAGATGAAGTCCGCGTAGTCGAACCACTTTCGCGGCGGGACCTCGACGAAGACGGGGAGCACCTGGATGCGGCCGCCCGGGAGCGTCGTCGTGAACATCTGCACGCGCCGGATGCCGATCACCTTCTCGACCGGGAACCTCCCCGTCTCTCCCCCAGGCCCCTCGCACTCCATCACCGGACCGGGGCCGAGCCTCTGCTCGACGTCGCGTGCCGTGAAGATCTCGCCGTCGAACGGCCGGGCCGATTCCGCGCCCGTGAAGTCGCGGATCGTGAGCGCGTGCGCGGTCTTCGACCAGCGCGCGTGGAGGTCGCCGTGGCACTCGGCGCAGGCTTCGCTCCCGGCGAACTCGTCCGGCCCCGGCGGCGCCGGGAGGGGAGGGGGCTTCGGGGGCCGCGGCTCGTCGCCCGCGACCGCAGTCTGCCTGCACGTGAGCCATGCCGCAGCGAGCGCGGCGAGTCCGAGGGCGAGGGCGGTCGTCCGCACCGCCCGATGATAACGCGGCTACTTGCCCGCGAGGCCCTGCTGGTACTGGGCTTCGGTGATCTTGTCGACCTGCGAGGACTGGAGCGTCACCTTGGCGCCGGTCTTCGCGTCCTTGAAGTCCACGGCGCCCGTGCGCCTCTTCGTGTCCACGTCCCTCGTGTAGTAGATGCGGCCGGACGCGGGATCGGTCACGCGGTAGTAGTGGCCGCCGCAGCCGGCGGCCGCAAGCAGGATGGCGATCAGGAACGTGCGTCTCACGGGATGACCCTCCCTTGGTCCGGGAATCCTACTTCGCGCCGACCTCGCGGGCGAACTCCTCCTCGGGCAGCTTCTCGACCTTCGAGGAACCGATGGTCACTTCCTTGCCGGTCTTCGCGTCGACGAGGCGGATGTCCCCGCTGGTCAGTCCGCGGCGCATCTCCCTCGTGTAGTACACGCGGCCGGAGTCGAGATCGGTCACGCGATGGGGCTCGTCGTTCGCGCACGCGGCCACGAGGAGGATGGCAGGAAGGAGGGCGCGTTTCACGGTACCGAGGATACGCGAGGCCGCGCGTTTCCGGCCCCCGACGCCCCCTCCCCTACGGCGCCCCGACCTGCCTTGCGTACTCCTCCTTGCTGATCCTCTCGATGACCGACGACTGGAGCGTCACCTTGGCGTTCGTCTTCCCGTCGGTGAACTCGGCGGAGCCGGAGTCGCGCTTGTCCACGTCCCGCGTGTAGTACACATGACCCGTGCGCGGGTCGGTGACCCTGTAGCGGCGGGCGCAGCCAAGGCAGAGGGCGAGGACGGCGAGTGCGAGGGCGATGCGCTTCACGGGCAAGAGCATAGCGGGTGTCCGGGACATGCTCACCCGCCGCGCAGACGCTCCTCGAGGCGGAGGCGCACGGCGGGCCACTCTTCCGCGACGATGCTGAAGTAGACCGTGTCGCGGACGCGGCCCCGGCTCGTGACCATGTGGCGCCGGAGGATGCCCTCCTCGGTCGCGCCGATGCCGAGGATGGCTTCCCGGGAAGCGGCGTTCAGGACGTCGGTCTTGAGCTCGACGCGGTTCAGCCGGAGCGTCTCGAAGGCGTGGCGGAGCATCTGGTACTTCGCCTCGACGTTGATCCCCGTCCGCTGCCAGGCCCGCGCGACCCAGGTCCAGCCGATCTCCACGCGGCGGTGAAGGGGCTCGAAGGCCAGGAATCGCGTGGAGCCGACGACGGTGCCGCTCGCCCGCTCCACGGTCGCGAACGGGAGGACCGTGCCGCCCGCCTGCCGCTCGAGGGCCTCCTCGATGTAGTCGCGCATCTCGTCGGCGTTCTCCACGTGGCCGGCGGGCCAACGCCAGAGCTCGGGGTCGAGGCCGACGGCGCAGAGGGCCGCGTGGTGGTCGCGGCGGAGCGGCTCGAGCCGGACGAGCCGGCCCTCGAGCGTGACCGGATCGAGGCGCACGCGCCCATGGTAGCCGGCGCTACTTCGTCTCGCCCTTCAGGCGCCACTCCGCGGCCTTGTCCGGCTTGCCCCACGCGTCGTAGAGGCGCACCACGCGCTCGAGCGACTCGCGCTTGTGGCGCAAGGCGCCCTCGGACGGATTCATCTTCTCGTAGCCCGTGAGCAGGAGCGGCTCCGCCTCGTCGTACCTTCCTTGGCCCGCGAAGCTCCCGCCGAGCAGGTTCTTGGCCCAGTGGTGGATCCAGACGCTCTCCGGCAGATTGGGCACGACGTCGGAGAGGATCGGCTCCGCTTCGGCGAACCTCCCGAGGTGGACCAGGATGGAGCCCAGGAACAGGTGGCTCAGCTCTCGCTGCAGATGCCCCCGCGGGCGGTGTTTGAGCTCGAGGCCCACGAGGTCGCGGGCGGGCGCCTCGGCCTCCGCCCAGCGCGCCGCGCCGATGAGCGCGATGACCGCGCCTAGCTGGTACGTCATGTGCTCCTCGGGCAGCGCTCCGTGGACGATGGGGATGTCCGGAAGGGCCTCAAGGAAGAGAGGTGCCGCCTCCTCGAAGCGGTCGAGGCGGTGGAGGACGAACGCGAGGTCCAGCCTCGTCTGCCGGAGGAGCTTGTTGCCCTTGTCGGCGTCCTTGAGCGCCTCCATGGCTTCCTCAAAGAGCTTCAGGGCCTCTTCGTCGAATCCCGCGAGTGTGGCCATGTTGCCCGCCGCCGCCGCGTGCTCGGTCTTGCCGGGGAAGCGCGCGCGGGCGATGTCGAGCGCCTCGCGGGTGATCGCGCGGCCTCCTCGATCCTGCCCAGTTGGCGCAGGGCCTGCCCGTGCCCGAACATCAACCGCAGGACGGCCGGGCTCGTCTCCCCCTTGGCCCGCCGCGTGGCCTCGAGCGCCTGACGGAACAGGACCTCGGCTTCCGCGTTCTCGCCCAGCTGCCACTTGACCTGGCCGAGGTTGCCGAGCACGGTCGCGGTTTCGGGATGGTCCTCGCCGAAGTTCCTGCGGTCGAGGTCGAGGGCCTCCTCGAAGCACCGGAGCGCGCGTTCGTGGTCCGCGAGCGCCTCGTAGGAGAGGCCCAAGGAGTTGACGATCACGGCGAGGTCGACGCCGCCGGGCACCAGCTCCCTCAGCACCGGCTCCGCCTCGCGCAGGAACCCGAGGGCCTCGTCGTACCTGCCTTTCTCGTTCATCGCCGCGCCGAGCTGTCCGAGCACCCTCGCCGTGCGCACGTGCCGGTCGCCGTACACCGCGCGGCTCAGTTCGAGAGCCTTGCCCAGGGCCGCCTCGGCCTCGTCGAAACGCTGCTCCCTCTGGAGCGTCTCGCCGAGCTCGCGGAGAGCCTCGATCGCGAGCGGGTTCGCGTCGCCGACGGAGGCGCGTGTGACACGGACGGCTTCCCGCGCCGCGCGCTCCGCTGCGGCGAAGTCGCCGCGCGTCGTGTGGATGCGGCAGATGTACGTGAGGGTCTCTCCGATCCCGCGGTGCTCGCCGCCGAGGGCCGCGTACGTCGCGCGGGCCTCCTCGTAGAGGCGGAACGCGCCATCGTAGTCGCCCAATTGTCCGCGGACGTGCCCCAGCATGGTGAGCGCGCGCGCGACGTCCTCATGGCGGTCGCCGAGGATCCGCCGCTGGATCGCAAGCGCCTCGCGCAGCAGCGCCTCCGCCTCGTCGTGGCTCGCCCGGTCCTCGAGCACCTGGGCGAGCGACAGCATGTCCATCGCCACCTCGCGGTGCGCGGGGCCGTGCAGGCGTCGCCGCATCTCGAGCGCGTCGCGCGCGAACCGTTCGGCGCCGTGGAAGTCGCCGCGCTCGTCCAGCACGCATCCCTTGCTCCGGAGCGCGTCGGCCAGCACCTCGTGCTCGGGCCCGAGGGCCGGTCCGCCGATCTCCAACGCGCGGTCGAGGTGAGCGTTCGCGCGTTCGTAGAGGCCGAGGTTCACGAAGGCGCGTCCCATCGCGGTCCGGACGGTCGCCTCGACATCGGGCTGCGTCGCGAGCTGGCTCTCCATGCGCCGGTCGAAGTCGTCGAGCAGCTGGCGCACCGTGTAGTTGGGGCCGTTGTCCAGGTTCGGGTCGGCGGCGGCCACCATGTCGAGGAGGAAGGTCTGGATCGCCTCCGCGCGGCGCGCCTCGGCCCGCGCCTGCATCCATCCGAGGAGCGTCGCCACCAAGCCGCCGACGAGAGCGACAACGATGAGCAATGCCGCCACCACCCCGAAGCGGTGGCGCCGGACGTACTTGCGGACGCGATAGGTCACCGCCGGCGGGGTCGCGAGGACCGGTTCGTCGCAAAGGTAGCGCCCGATGTCCATCGCGAGGCCGTTCGCCGTCTCGTACCGCCGGGTGCGGTCCTTCTCGAGCGCCTTCATCACGATCCAGTCGAGGTCGCCGCGCATGAGCCGGCCGAGGAGGCTCGGTTTCGTGGCGCGGCTGTGCGCGACGGCTTGGAGCTCGTCGCCCATCGTCGACACCCGCGTGCTCGGCTTCGGCGGATCCACCTCGCGGATCGTGCGCAGGATCGCGCCGTAGCCCTTCGCGGCGAGCGTGGAGAGGTCGAAGGGCTTCGTGCCCGTCAGGAGCTCGTAGAGCAGGACGCCGAGCGAGTAGATGTCCGCGCGTGTGTCCACGTCGAGGCCGCTCAGCTCGGCCTGCTCCGGCGCCATGTACTCGGGCGTTCCGATCATCTGCTGGAGCTCGGTGAAGAGCGTCTTCTCGGTCAGCCGGTGGTCCGTTGCCTTGGCGACGACGAAGTCGATCACCTTCGGCACGGGCCGGCCGTCGTGGAGGGTCACGAGGATGTTCGACGGCTTCAGGTCGCGGTGGATGACGCCCTTCTGGTGGGCGTGCTGGACCGCGTGGCAGACCAGCTGGAAGAGCTCGAGCCGCCCGCCCGTGTCGACGTGGGTGTGGTCACAGTACTTCGTGATCGGCAGGCCCTTCACGAGTTCCATCACGAAGTAAGGGCGCCCGGTCGCCGTCGTGCCGGCGTCGAGGACCTTCGCGATGTTCGGGTGGTCCATGAGCGCGAGGGCCTGCCGCTCGGCCTCGAAGCGGCCGATCACCTGCTTCGTGTCCATCCCGAGCTTGACGATCTTCAGCGCGACCTTGCGTCGGACCGGCTCGGTCTGATCCGCCATGTAGACCACGCCGAATCCGCCCTCGCCGATCTGCTGGAGCAGCTTGTAGCGGTCGAGGACGGTGCCAGGCCCCTCCGCGAGCGGCGTCGCCGGCTCGGCGAGGAAGTCGCCCATCGCGCCGTGCATCTGAAGGAGCCGCGCCACGCGGTCGCGCACCGGCCCGCCCCCGCACACGCGGTCGAGGAACGCCTTGCGCTCCCCCGCCGGCTTCTCGTGCGCCTGCTGGAAGAGCTCCTTGGCTTTCTCCTCGAGGTTCATTGCAGTCTCTCGTAGAGGAAGGACCTCGCGTACGTCCAGTCGCGCTCGGCGGTCCGCAGCGGCACGCCGAGCGCCTCGGCGATCTCGGGCAGGGCGAGCCCGGCGTAGAGCCGGAGCCGGACGACGGACCCCGCTCGAGCGTCTGCCTCCTCTAGGCGACGGATCGCCTCGTCCACCGCCAGGAAAGTCGTCGGATCGTCCTGGGCGACGAGATCGGCCAGATCCGCGGTGACCCGGGCCCGGCCGCCGCCCCTCTTGACCCGGCCGCGGGCGCGGGCGTGCTCGACGAGGATCCGCCGCATCGCCTCGGCCGCGGCGCCGTAGAAGTGCGCCTTCGAGGACCACGCCAGCGGCTGCGATCCCACGAGCCGGAGGTACGCCTCGTGCACGAGCGCCGTCGGCTGGAGCGTGTGGTCCTTGCGCTCGCCAGCCATCTGTCGCGCGGCGATCCGGTGCAGGTGGTCGTAGACCAGCGGCAGGAGGCCCTTGAAGTCCTCGGCCGTCCTGGCTTCCGTCAGGATCCGCGAGACCTCGCGCGACTCGTCCTCCTCGACCACGGCACCATCTTGCGTCGGCGGGGAAGGCGGCGTCCAGCCCGTGGGATGCGGGGGGGGTGGGGGGGCCGGTCCCCGCACGACCGGGGCACTCGTGCGGCGCGGCCGGGTCCTAGGGCGTTGTCCGCCGGCCGGTTGTGCCGACCCACGGCAGCGCCCGGCGAAGGTCACGGCGTCGGGACCGCTCGCACGCTCCGGATCTCGAACCGGCCGAACGCCGCCGGGTGCGGACCGTCGTGCCGCAGTCGGCTGTCGTAACCCGTTGTCGCGCCGAGGGTTGCGCTGACCGGGTGGCGCAAGGGTTGCTTAGGGAAGGAAGGACTTGGGGTTCTTGAGCTTTGCGGGCAGGTACTTGTCCATCACGTAGTTCAAGTCCCACTTCGCGAAGGCCTGCTGCTCGGCGCGGACGCCCATCGCCATCTGCTGCCTCACGGCCTTCTGCCACTTCGGTTGCATCTGGAAGAAGGGATCGTTCTTGAGCGCGTCCTTCGCCCGCTTGATGTCCACCTCGAGCAGCTTGTGCGTCGCATCCATCAGCTTGTGGTCGAGGATGTCCTGCGGCGTGACGCCGAGGAAGGTCGCCTGCGGAACGCAGAAGAACCGGCTGATGTGCGCCGCGTTGCCCGAGCCGACCTTGAGCGTGCGGTAGATGTTCGCGAACGCGTAGGGGTCGCAGTCGGTGAACGCGTAGACCGGGATGAACGGCTTCCCCCGGTGCTCGGAGAGCCGCCGGATGAACCGGCGCGTCGCGCGCGTCGGCACGCCGCCGAGCTCCACGAGGATGCAGTTCGCCTTCTGCCAGTACTTGTGGTAGTTGAGCCGCTCGAAGATGCCGCCTGTCTCGATCGCGAGGATGAACCTCGCGTCGGTGCGGAACCCCAGCCCCTCGACGCTGTGCGGGATCGTGTAGGAGCCGGAACCGAACCTCGTGCAGTCGATCTCGATCGTCTCGCCCGTCTCCGAGTCGGCGTCGAGGACGACAAGCTGGCCCGCGACCGCTCCGCCGTGCTCTTCCGGGTGGAAGCGCAGGTCCTCGCGCGAGACGTCGTACGTCGAGAAGAGCGCCTCGACGTCGTCCATGACGGCGTCCGACTCGGGCTGCTCGTCGAACTTCGCCTCGCCCCAGTTCTTCGACTGGTAGTACGCGTCCCTCTTGGTCGCGAAGTCGTTCCGCTCGATCATCTCCTTGCTGAGCGCCATGAAACGCAGCGTCTGCGCGAACGTCTTCACCGTGTTGTAGGTGAGCGCGCGCTCGACCTTCTGCTTCCCGATCTCGAAGTAGCCCTGCTTCTCGTCGTAGACGACGTTCGCGAGCGTGCGCGACGGGAAGTCGAGCCGCGGGCTCCCGCGCTTCCCGATCGTCCCGTGAAGCGAGCCCGCGACGTCCGTGATCTGGTCGATCACGACCTTCGCGCGCGCGTCCTTTCCCTTCTGCGCCGCCGTCGCCTTCCTCTTCGTAGCCATGCCCCCGAGCCCCCTGTTCTTCTAGTCCGCCTTGCGCGTCTTCTCGAGGATCGCCTTGAGATCGGTGCAGGTCTTGTTGCGCTCCGCGTCGCTGAGCTTCAGGATCTGCTGCAGCGCGATGCCGATGTGCGGCAGGTACATGTCGATGTAGCCGCGCTTGCGCGCCTCGTCGGCCGCGCGGCGGCTCTTGTTCACGTGAGTGCCGACGCGCCGCCCGCACTCCTGGAGCGCGAGCTTGATCTCCTTCAGGATCTCGTCGTAGCTCGCGATCGCCTCCTTGGCCTCCGACGTGAAGGGCACCCAGACGCTCGCCATGTGCACGACGAGCACCAGCGGTCCGATCGGCGGCGAGCCCTTCGGCTGCTGGAGGTTGTAGTTGCGCCACGACGTGCCGACGACCGCCTTCGAGATCGCGCACGCGCCCGCCTGGTAGAGGAGCGGGACGCGGTTCGCGAACCGGAGCACCTGCGCCGGCTCCTCGGCCGGCAGCTTGCCGCCGAACGCGAGCGCGGCCTCGATCTGGAACGGGTTCCCGCGGTAGACGTCCGGCGGGCGCGTCGTCGACGTGTAGAACTCGGCGTCGAACTCCTTCTTGAGGCCGGCGACCAGTTGCGCCTCGCCGATCGGCGCGAGGCAGTCGGTCGGCGGGGCCATGAGCCGCGTCTGCTGGATCCCCTCGTAGAGGCGGTCCGCCTGGTCGCGCGCGATCGTCTTCGGGTGATAGCCCTCGCTGATCCCCGCGTGCTTCAGGATCTGCGCCGCCTTGTCCGGGCTCACCCGGCTGAAGTCCGTCTGGAGGAAGCCCTTGACGGTGCGGCTCCCCGTGTCGCGCATCATGTTGATGAGCACGCCGAGCTCGACGCCGTACGGGTGCGGCTTGATCTCCTTCGCGGGCGGCGGCAGCTCCTTCGACGCGCGCTCGTGGACCGTTTCGTTCCCGTCCGGGTCCTTGAAGACGATCTTGCTGTGCGGGTTCGCGACCGCGGTCTCCTTCAGGTACTCGTCGACGCTCTTCCCGTGCTTCTGGTAGCGCCCCTCGATCTCGAGGACGACCTTCGTCCCCTGCGCCACCTCCTCCTTCTCGCCGATCTCGGCGTCGCGCGCCTCGGGCGCGTTCTTCGCGAGGTCGATGCCCACGCGGAACCGGTGCGGCTTCGCCCGCCCGCCGGTCCGCGACGTGATCGTCGCCTGCTGCCCCGTCGTGAGCTGCGAGTAGAGCGCCGCGGCGCTGATCCCGATCCCCTGCTGCCCGCGGCTCATCCGGAGCCGGTGGAACTTCGACCCGTAGAGCAGCTTCCCGAAGATCTTCGGGATCTGCTCCTTCACGATCCCGGGGCCGTTGTCCTGCACGGAAACGATGAGCCTGTCCGCGCCCCCGAACCCCCTCTGCTTCTTGTTGCCGTTGGCGCCCTCGAGGAGGAGCTGCTGCCCCTCCTTCCGGGCAGCGACGTTCCGGATCTCCACGTGGATTTCGGGAAGGATCCCGGCCTCCTCGCACGCGTCGAGGGAGTTGTCCACCGCCTCGCGTACCGTGGTGAGCACGGCCTTGGCGGGGTTGTCGAATCCGAGCAGGTGGCGGTTCTTCGCGAAGAACTCCGCGACGGAGATCTCGCGCTGCGCCGCCGCCATCTCCTCGGCGGTCGCGTACTTGCCCTTCCGGATCATCGTTCTCGCGGATTCTACGGGCGGGCGGCGACGGCTCGCGGTCCTCTTCCTGCTGATCGGCTGCGCGGGCCCGGAAAGGAGGGGGGCAGGAGGGGAGGAAACGATCGTCGTGGACGGGCGGCCGATCGCCATCGGCGCGCGCGCCGTGCTCTGGTCCGAGCCGGGCGGCTTCCGCGCGACGCAGTTCGGCGAGCGCAAGGGCGCCGTGCGCATGATCGTCCTCCACTACGACGCTGCCGGCACTTCCGCGCAGTGCTTCCACGTCCTCGAGCGCCGCGGCCTCTCGTGCCACTTCCTCGTGGATCTCGACGGCACGATCTACCAGACGTGCGACACAAGGGCGCGTGCGTACCAGGCGGCGGAGTTCAACGACGGCTCGATCGGGATCGAGATCGCGAACATCGGCGCGTACCCGAAACGGGAGGAGCTCGAGCGGCTCTACCCGTTCCCCGCGGGCGCGCGTCGCGGCGCGCTGCCGAAGTGGTTCGTCCCGCGGCCCGCGCGACCTGGGCCGCTGCGCGGCCGGATCCACGGCACCGAGCTCTGGCAGCACGACTTCACGGACGCGCAGTACGAGGCGCTCGGGCGTCTCGTCGCCACGCTGTGCGGCGCACTCGACGTCCCTGCGCGCGCGCCGGGCGGTTCGGGGATCCTCGCGACGACCGGGACCTACCGGGGCATCGTGGGCCACTACCACCTGACCACGAACAAGCTCGACCCGGGTCCGGCGTTCGACTGGGACCGGTTCCTCGCTCTCGTGCGGGCGAACCTCGCCCCAAAGCCGTAGCCGAGGTGGACACGGCCCGAGAGCTTGTGAGAAATCCCGGCGTCGGCCCGAGGCCGGCCGAAGCCAGCAGGGATTTGTTCACAAGCTCTGAGGGCACGTTAGACTCTCGCGTTTCCGCTGCCAGGGTGGCGGAGTGGTCAATCGCACCAGACTGTAAATCTGGCGGCTTCGGCCTGCGGGGGTTCGAATCCCTCCCCTGGCACCAGTTTCTCGCGTCGGGGCGGCCCTCCGCCACGATACCGCGGCTTCGGGCGCCACCGGCGACTGTCCGTCGGGGCTCGCAACGTGACGCGAGCTTGCGTCTCGCCCGCTTGGCGTGCTGCGTGCTCGCCGGCTGCGGCGGTCCCGCGGACACCAAGGCCGTACGCGCCGTTCCCTACCCTCGCCTGACCCCGAGGCGCTCGGCGCCGCCGCGGTCGCGTGGGCGGCGAAGGAGGAGGGGGCGCGGGGGGCCCCGCACCCCCTTTCCTGGTCAGAAGATGTAGAGCAGCTCGTCGAGGTCGGGCGCCGAGGCCCGGTAGTTGTAGTCCCGCGAGAGGCGCGCGAGCGCCGGCACCTGCTGCGGGTCGCCAATGAGGCCCAGTCCCACGGCCGCGAGCGCGCGGACCGGCGCGGGCTCGTTCCGGCTCTCGAGGAAGGAGACCAGCGGCGCCAGCGCGCGCTGGTCGCCGATCGCGCCGAGCGCGCTCACGACCTGCCCCTGTACGACGAAGGACGAAGCGGTGCGCAGCTGCTCGAGCAGGTGCGGCACCGTCGCGGCATCGCGCAAGAGCCCGAGACCGGTCGCCGCGTCGCGGCGGAGATCGACGTTCGTGCGCTCCGCGAGCGCGAGGTAGAGCGCGTCCTTCACCGCCGGGCGAGCGTCGCCGAGGAGACCCAGCGCGACGCAGGCGAACCCGCGGAGCGTCGCGTCGCCCGGACGCGACACGATCTCCACGAGGTCGTCCCGCGCGTCCAGGTCCTTCACGAGCCCGCGGGCAAGCAGGAACGCGGCCCGCGTCTCGCTGTCGTGGATCCGGGCGGAGAGATCCGCGAGCTTGGCCACGATCCGCCGGCGCAGCGCGGGATCGAGGGGCTCGACGCCCAGCGTCTCGGCCGCGCGGTCGGCATACCAGACGCACGTCCCGAGACCGAGGGCCGCGAAGGCGCGCGCCCCGGGGTGGCCGTCCTCGGCCTCCGCGAGCAGCGCGAGCAGCGCGTCGCTGGTGCCGATGCGGCCGAGCGAGACCAGCGCGAAGTTCCGGGTCGTCGCGTCCGTTCCGGCGCGGCGGATCGTCTTCAGGAGCGTGGCCACGGTCTCCGCCTTCATGTCCTCGCGCGCATGCTCGCCGAGGGCTCCCGCCGCAAGCGCCGCGGAGCGCTGGACGAGCGCGCCCATCCGCCGCGAGGCGAGGGTCCGCATCAGCGCGGGCAGCGCCGCCGCGTCGCCGAGCTTGCCGAGCGCGTAGCCCGCGAAGGGCCGGACGCGCGCAGGTACCTCCTTGCCGCGGAAACACCCCTCGAGCAGGATCTCCTCGAGAGCGGGCCGGGCGCGGCCGTCGCCGATGAGCCCGAGACCCACGAGGATCCCGGCCGGCACGTTGTCGTCGGGATAGCGAAGGGGGAGGAGCTCGAGGAGGGGGGCCACCGCCTCCGTGTCGCGGCGGAGTCCGAGCGCCACCGCGGCCCAGGTCCGCTCGCGCGTGCGGAGCGTCTCGTCGGCGACCGCCGCGAGCAGGATCCGGCGCACCTCCGCGCGCGCGCCGTCGTCGAGGTCCGGCAAGAGGCCGAGCGCGAGCACGGCCGACTCGCGGGCCTGACCGCCGAAGTCGATCCGCTGGCCGCTCTTGTCCTCGTGACGATTCCTCAGCACCGCGTCAAGGAGCGGGACGATCGCACCGGTGCCGAGCTTCGCGACCGCGATGAGCGCGCCGCCGTGGACGTCCTCGTTCTCGTCCCGCCGGTCGATGCAGCCGCGGAGCGCCGGGATGACGCACTTCTGGATCTCGTGCTGCGTCGCGCGCCGCGGATTGCGCCGGTTCTCGCGGTCGCCCCTGCCGGCGGCCATCCAGCCCGTGTCGGTCACGATCCCGCGGTCGGGCGACCGGACGTTCAGGATCTCGTCGTTGTTGTAGGCCCACCAGAAGCGCCAGCTGTCATATCCCACCGTCTTCGTCGTCCGCGCGCCTCTCGCGCCGCCCGGCGGCCCCGACGGGCCGGGCTGCGGCGCGCCGCCGCCGGGTGTGTCCTGGCCGTGCTCGGAGTGCCCCGACGTGGGCCCCTGCGGATCGGGGCCGCCGGTCTCCGGGGTTCCTCCCGGGGTCGGATCCGTAGGCGGGGGCGGCGGGGGCTCGGGATCGCTCGGCTCGCGCAGCCCCGGCGGGACGCCGCCGTTCGGGCCGCGGAACGCGCCGCCGTGGCCGACGGCCAGCGGCAGCGGGGCGAGCAGGAGGGCCAGGAGGGCGGGCACGAAGCGGGCGAGATCGAGCACAAGACCGCGGGGGCGCATGAGATCTCCTTTCGATGCGTCCCATCGCACCTGGCGTGCCGCGCGTCGCCGCCGGATTCCGGAGGAGACAGTCAATCGAAATAATGCAAATAAGTGTTGCAAATCAGAGGCAGGAGGAGCGGCGCGCCGCGCGCGCGAGGAGGGCGGGCGGGTAACGGCGTTACGGCAGGGGAACCCACGCCTCCGCGTCCTCGGGGCGCGTGTCGCCGCGGGAGCGGACGCGCGCGGCCATGGCGCAGCCGAGCAGCGCGGTGAGCGCGGGGAAGGAGGCGACCGCGTAGTCGCGCCGGGCGACGTCGACCCGGAACCCGAGCGCGCCTTCCGCGAGCGCGGTCAGGATGCGCGCGCGCCGGTCGACCGCGGCGGGGGACGTGCCCGAGAGCTGCGCGTGGGGCAGCCCGAGCTCGCGCAGGACGGCGGCGGCATCGATCTCGAGGAGCAGCGGAAAGGCCGCGTCCCGGAGCAGGGGAAGTGCAGCGAGGAAGAGGGGCAGGCGGCGCCGGTCGAGCGCGGGGATCGACTCGTGGGGGACGCGGAGCGGGTGCTTCGCGCCCCGCGGCGAGGCTGCGGCGAACTCGCGGGCGCGCCGGAAGAGCAGGTCGGGCGGCAGCGCGACGTCGAGCGAGCGGCGGAGGCCCAGGAAGTCCAGGAAGGAAGCCGGCAGCGAGCAGGGCGCGGCGAGACCGCACGGGGAGGACACCGGCGGCGGCGCCTCTCCCTCCTCGATACGGTGCACGTGCAGGTGAAGGGCCTCCAGCGCGCCCGCTGCCGCCCACCAACGCGCCGGCCCGCGGGGGCGTGCAGGAGAGAGATAGGGGGCGAGTCCTTGGACGTCGGCCATCCCCGCCCATGGTACTGGACGCTGCGCGGCTCTCGCGGAGGGCGCGGATCGCGAGCGCGCGCCGCGTCGGCCCCCGCTGGCCCCCCCCTGACGGCCGCGCGCCCACGGCCGACGAAAAAACCGGCGCCGCCCGAGGGGGCGGCGCCGGCCGATTTCGTGCTGCCCTCTCGTCCCTAGAGGATGAAGAGCAACTCGTCGAGGTCCGGGACGGAAGAGCGGTAGTTGTAGTTCTGCGAGAGGCGCGCGAGCGGCGGCATCTCGCGGAGGTCGCCGATCATGCCGAGACCGACGGCCGCCATGGCGCGCGTCGCCGTGTTCATCGACGTGTCGTCGAGGATCTGCACCAGCGGGGCGATCGCGGTGTGGTCGCCGATCGTGCCGATCGCCGTGATCAGCTGGCCCTGCACCGCGAAGGACTGCGCATTGCTGAGCATGTCGAGGAGCAGCTTGACCACGTCCGCGTCGCGCAGGAGGCCGAGGCCCGTCGCCGCATCGCGGCGCAGGTCGGCGTTCTTGCGCTCCTCGAGCGCGATCTTGAGAGCGTCCTTGACCGTGTCGCTGGCATCGCCCATGAGACCGAGCGCGACGCAGCTGAACCCGCGGAGGACCGGGTCGCCGCTCTTGCTCGAAGCGATGGTCACGAGCTCCTCGGTCGCCGTGACGTCGCGCACGAGGCCGCGCGCGAGCATGAAGGCCGCCTTCGTGTCGGCGTCCTTGTACTTCTCGGAGAGCTTGGCGAGGCGCTCGACGATCTTCTTGCGGAGGCCGGCGTCCATCTTCTCCGCCTTGCCCTCGGCCGCGCCGCGGTCGTTGTAGAACACGCGCGTGCCGAGGCCCAGCGCCGCGAAGGGACGCGTGCCGTACTGGCCGTTGTCGGCGAGGTCCATCAGCGTCTCGAGCGCCTTGTCCGTGCCGATCTGGGAGAGCGCGATCACGGCGAAGTTCTCGCCGGTCGCGTCGCCGCCGGAGTTGTTCAGGTACTTGAGGAGGGCCGCGACCGCCTTCTCCTTGTTCGCCGGGTCCGGCTCGATTGCGGCGAGCGGGCCGATGGCGATCGCCGCGCTGCGCTTCACGAAGCGACCCAGCTTGCGCGAATCGAGCACGCTGAGGAGCGTCGGCAGCGCCCTCGGATCGCCGATCTTCATCAGCGCGTAGCCGATGAAGGAGCGCATCCGGTCGGAACCGGAGAGGTCCTGGCCGAAGAGCGTGCCCTTCGCGAGGCCTTCCTGGAGCGCCTCGCGGATCGCCTGCGTCTGCTCGCAGTTGCCGATGAGGCCGATGCCGCAGACGATGCCCGCCGGGATGTTCTCGTCCTTGTAGGTCTTGCCGAGCCGCTCGACGAGCGGCCGAACGGCCTCCCCGTCGCGCTGGAGGCCCAGGCACACCGCCGCCCACGCGCGCTCGCGCGTGCGGAGCCCCTCGTCGTCGATCGCGGCGAGGCAGATCCGCCGGATCTGCTCCTTGGTCGCGTCGTCGATGTTGGGCATGAGCCCGAGCGCGATGACGCCGGACTCGGTCGCCTGGTAGCCGAACTTGATCGACTGGCCCTTCTCGTTCTGGTAGCGGTTCCAGATCGTCGCCTCGAAGAGCGGGAGGTACTTCGCCGTCCCGATCTTGCCGAGGGCCGTGATCGCGCCGCCCTGGACGTCCTCATGGTCGTTGGGACGGTCGATCGTGGCGAGCAGCGCCGGGATGATCGTCTTCATGACCGCGCGCTCGGTCGGGCGCGTCGCATTGCGCCGGTTCTCCTCGTCCTTCTTGGAGGAGAAGAAGATCGGCGAGGAGGACGACGTCCGCGCGGAGTAGATGTGGCTCTTGAGGTTCAGGATGTCGTCGCTGTTGTAGCCCCACCAGAAGCGCCACGACTCGAACGTCAGGCTCTTCGTCGTCGCACGCTTCTGCTGCGGGCCGCCCGTGGGGCCGACCGGAGTCGGCGCCTGGTCGCCGCCCGAGTTCTCACCGCCAGTGTCCTGGGGCGTGGTCGGCGCGGGGGCCGGACCGCCCGGCGTCGTCGGGCCACCGGGATCACCGGGGTCGGACGGGGGGGGCGGCGGGGGCTCGGGGTCGCTCGGCTCGCGCAGCCCCGGCGGGACGCCGCCGTTCGGGCCGCGGAACGAGCCGCCGTGCGCGCTGGCGTCGCCGGCAACGTAGCCGACCACGCTGAGCACGAGGGCCAAGAACAGGATTCGGTTCATCGAAACTCGCCTCCGTTGGGGACTTCTCTTGCCGGGAAGACCTCTTCCCGCGGGGGGATGCTAGGCAAAGACCGTACCGGTCGTGATTCACGTTCGCGTCACCGCGAACGCCGGCCGGCGCAGGGGCCGTAGATGCCCTAAGTATATGGCAGAAAGCGCTTTGCCGCCAAAGCGACCTCCACCGCCTCCGTGCGGGCCTGGTTACGTCAAGGTAACAGGCCTTACCTCCCGGTTTCGCACAGCCGGGGTGATCCAGACCCCCGCGACTCGCCGCCGGTTGATCGACCCGCGTCGATCCTGTCCCTTCGTCCCCTTGATGCACAATGAAGAGTTGTGCCCTATCGCGAGCGCGTGCGCTGGCCCGGCTGGTTCCTCGTCTCGCTGGGGTTCGCCGTCGTCGCGGGCTATGTGACCCTCTGGAAGAGCGTGGCGCCCACATGGGGGTTCGCGCTCGCGGCGCTCCCCTTCCTCCTCGCGGCCTACGCGCTCTGGCGCCTGCGCTTCCTCGAGATCGAGTTCGGGCCCTCGGGCATCGGATACGGCTTCGGGAGGGTCACGCATCGCGTGCCGAGGGATCGGATCCTCGACGCGACGGCAAGGGACTACTCGGTGGCGCGCTACATGGGATGGGGCTACCGGCTCGGCTGGGAGCGAGGCGAGAGGGCCTACTCGGTGTTCGGCTTCCCCCGGGGCGTGCTCGTGCACTTCACCGACGACCGGGGACGCCGTCGCACGGTGTTCCTCTCGAGCGGTGCCCCCGAGGCGGCCCTAGCCGCGCTTGGAGCGTAAAGTTTCCTTCCGATCTCGATCATGCCGGTGAGAGTGCCTTGGGCGCGGGACTTTGGCGCTCGCAGACCTGTAGCCAGTAAGAAAAAGCTACGATTCCGGAAAGCGTCGTCGGGGACTCTGCAGCGGGAATCCGTGGACGACAGCGTCCTAACTTGTTTATTTACAATGTATTACGTCCTAGGATCTATCCCGCCAACAGGCCTCGGCTCATCTTGGCACGGGCTGTGTTATGTATCCGAGTGCCCAACGCAGGTGCAACGCCTGCAAGTCTCTCTCATACCTACCTCCACTTTCTTGCCGAATGGGCCCGGCGCCGCCAGGCGACCGGGCCCAACCTTTTTCCGCCCGGCTTCGAGTGAGGGACTAGCCGCCGCGCCCGGAGGCCAGGCGGCGCAGCAAGCCCTCGCGATTTGTCCACAAGCTCACGGTCCCCACGTCGCCCCCTGGCGTATCCTTCTCGCCCATGGTGCGTCGTGAAGCAGGCGAGGAATCCCGCAAGGAGACCGAGCCTGTCCGCTGCACTTCTCCAGCGGGTGAGAGTCCCGTCCCGGAAGGCGCCGGAGCACCGGGTAGCAGGCCCC
>Ga0187892_10000234_pt1 | contig 146107 bp, 120 predicted proteins | sample MA1701073metaG_FD_139345 | JGI IMG/M metagenome (GOLD analysis project Ga0187892, IMG submission 139345) | Bio-ooze microbial communities from a basaltic lava cave in the Kipuka Kanohina Cave System on the Island of Hawaii, USA - MA170107-3 metaG ...
GGCAACAGTAACTTCTGCTCCGGATCGTAGCTCAGGTAGATTCTGCTCATAGCCCTCACTATAATCCGTCTGGCTTTTCTTTGAACACGAATCTTTAAACATTATTCCGACAGACTCCTAGCTTTATCAAAAACCTGATACTTTCAATTAAGGACAGCCAACTCGTGCAATTATCGAGAACCATTCTGGTGGCTGTAGAAATGCACGAGAGCCTATCATGAAACTTATTATTCTGGCCGCCGGATACGCCACGCGCCTTTATCCGCTAACATTAAATCACCCTAAGCCTCTCCTGGCCGTTGCCGGCAAACCGATGATGGAACACGTGCTCGATCGTCTCAGCCCGATTCAAAGCATCGATAAAGTCTATGTCGTCACCAATGCCAAGTATGCAGATAAGTTTCAGGAGTGGGCCGACAATTATCAATCTCGTTTTGAATTCACCGTGGTTAATGATCAGTCTACTGGCGACGCAAACAAGTTAGGGGCGATTGGCGATCTGAACCTGGTGTTGCACCAGGAACAGATTGACGACGACATCATCGTGATTGCAGGAGACAATCTTTTTTCTGAAAGTCTTTCAGGGTTTGGCGGTTTTTGCCGCGAGAAGAACGCTCCCGTTCTGGGGGTTTTTGATATTGGTAATCTTGAGGACGTAAAGAAGTTTAACTCGATTGAGGTGGACTCTGAGGGTCGGATTACCTTTTTTGAGGAGAAGCCGGCCAATCCAAAGAGTTCTCTAATTGGAATTGCGCTTTATTACTATCCGCGCCAGTCACTTGATCTAATTCGGCAATACATCCAGGAAGGTAATAATCCCGACCAGCCAGGACGTTTGGTGCAATGGATGTATAACCGAACGCCTTTCTATACGTGGCTTGTACCCGGAATGTGGTACGACGTGGGGTCAAAAGAAACACTCGAGGAAGCAAATCGCGTTTTCGGAAGCTGATTCGCTCGCACAGACTACGATTCGAAACTCGCAGTCGCTATTTGTAAACCGCCCATTGGAAAACCATCAACATGAGTGATCAAAAACCATTTTCAGGTCGCACAGCAATTGTAACTGGCGCCACGCGCGGCATCGGACGGGCAATCGCGTTGGAGCTGGCCCACCACGGCGCTGATGTCGCCTTCAACTATGCCACAAGCGTTGAAGCCGCCACGACGCTCTCCAAAGAAATCGAAGCCCTTGGCGTTCGTGCGCTGCCCGCTCAGTGTGACGTTGCGAATACCGATAGTGCCGCTGAGATGGTTAAGCAGGTAAAAGAGACTTTCGGCAGAATTGATTTCCTGGTTAACAATGCAGGTATCACCAAAGACAACCTGATTCTGCGCATGAAGGAAGACGACTGGGATCAGGTAATGGACACTAACCTCAAAGGCGCCTGGAATTTTGCCAAAGCCGCCTTGCGCGTGATGCTCAGACAGGAAGGCGGGGGATCGATTTTGAATATTTCGTCGATCAGTGGCAGCGTCGGGATGCCGGGGCAGTCAAACTACTCTGCTTCGAAAGCAGGAATGGTTGGCTTGACCAAGGCGCTGGCAAAGGAGGTAGCCAGTCGCAAGGTCACAGTCAACGCTCTGGCGCTCGGGATGGTCGCTACAGATATGTCCAGCGCGCTCGACGATGTCTACCGCGCGAAGATCATGGAACAGATTCCACTGGGCCGGTTTGCAGAGGCCGATGAAGTCGCGCGCATCGCATGCTTCCTGCTGTCGGACGATGCTCGGTACATCACCGGACAAGTGATTCAGGTAGACGGCGGGCTGGCGATGTAGTCGTCGGACGCGGGGACGCGGAGACGCGGAGATGGGGAGACGAGGAGACACTGAGATGGGGAGACGGGTTGATGGATGACCGGAGAGGCAAAGGTCCAGTTGCATCAACTCGTGTTAGGAAGGGCAAGCTCAAGGTTCATAAGCTTGTGTTGGGAAGGGGGCAAGCGAAGCGCGCCCCCGCTCAAGATTGATGAGAATTCAAGCTTGGGTCTCACTGGTAAGCCTTGTCGACTCAATTTGAATTGAAGCGAGAGTCAGCGGGGGCGCGCTTCGCTTGCCCCCTTCCCAACACGAGCTTATGAACCTTGAGTTTGCCTCTTCTGAGTCGCCCCATCCCCGCGTCCCGATGCCCCGCCTTGCAAATCTCTCGGGATACCTGCAAACCGAGATGGTGAGGAGTTTCCTGGCCTCCATCGAATATCGACGGAGATTCGCACCCTTAAGCAGAAGATGTGGTCCTCTCAGTCTTGCTCAGTTCGTGTTGATTCGTGTTATTTCGTGGACCGCCGTCTTTTCTAAACAGCAAACGATCCACTAATTCACACGAACCGACACGAAGTGTCTTGGTGCTATTTCGTGTGACGCGCGTGGATCGTTTTTGCTTCGAATCAGCAGCAAACCAACCGTTGCCCAAGCCCGCTCGACTATTTACGATTCATGCTATTTGAATCAGAATCGCTGCCATGAAAGCCATTCAAGTTGCCGATGTCGGAGGACCTGAAGTCCTAAGGCTTGTCGACCTTCCTACTCCCGAGCTAAAACCCAACGAAGCCGTGGTTGAAATCAAAGCGGCCGGCGTCAATTTCATCGACGTGTACTTTCGCGAGGGTCGTTATCCGGCGCCACTCCCTTTCGTAAATGGTCAGGAAGGTGCGGGCGTCGTTACCAAAATTGGTTCGGAAGTGAACACCGTGAAGTCAGGCGACCGCGTGGCATATACCGGAGTCCTGGGAAGTTATGCTGAATATGCCGCCGTGCCGGCGGATCGCCTGGTGAAGATTTCCGACGAGCTTGATTTTACTCAAGCCGCTGCCTGCATGCTGCAGGGGATGACGGCACACTATCTCAGTCACAGCACCTATCCAATCAAACGAGGAGACACGGTGTTGATTCACGCGGCTGCCGGCGGCGTGGGTCTCTTGCTGGTGCAGATGGCTAAAAAGCTGGGCGCCCGGGTGATTGGCACCGCCGGCTCCGATGAAAAAGCAGGCTTGGCGCGTGAGGCCGGCGCCGATGAAGTAATTGTTTACACTAGCCAGGACTTTGAAACTGAGACACGCCGCCTGACTGACGGCAAGGGCGTCCATGTTGCGTTCGATGGTGTTGGCAAGACAACTTTCGAGAAAGACTTGAACGTAATGCGTCCGCGCGGTTATGTGGTTTTGTTCGGGGGCGCCAGCGGTGCCGTACCGCCGTTCGACCTGATGAAACTCACGCCGAAAGGCTCGCTCTACGTCACCCGACCGAGTTTGGTCCATTACATTGCAACCCGCGAAGAACTCGACTGGCGCTCGAGCGACGTCATGCAGATGATTATTCGGGGCGAACTCAAGTTGCGCATACACAAAACCTATCCACTCGCCGAGGCGCAGCAGGCGCACCGCGACTTGGAAGGAAGAAAAACGACTGGGAAGCTGCTCCTTGTTCCTTAGCTAACCCTTGTTTAAGATGCAATCATGATTGAACCCTGGCCTCAATTGAAGTATTCCGAATGGAAAGACACGCTCGCCACCCTGCACATGTGGACGCAGGTGGTTGGCAAGATCCGTCTGGAACAGACGCCGTTGATTAACCACTGGTGGAATGTCCCGCTTTATGTCTCTGCCCGTGGCCTCACTACCGCTGCGATGCGTTACCAGGATCGCGTCTTTGAGATTGAGTTTGATTTCATCGATCACAAACTGTTGATCGAGTGTAGCGACGGCAGTACCAAAACTCTCGCGTTACGGCCCCAGTCAGTGGCCGACTTCTACAATGAAGTGATGAATGCGCTTCATGAACTTGGTATTGAGGTGCAGATCTGGACTATGCCCGTTGAGGTCCCGGATCCGATTCGCTTCACCGAGGATCATCAACACAAATCGTATGACCCGGAGTATGCCAATCGCCTTTGGCGTGCACTGACGAGGATGGACGAAGTATTGACTGAGTTTCGAGCGCGCTTTGTCGGGAAGGTCAGTCCTGTTCATTTCTTTTGGGGCAGCTTTGATATGGCGGTGACTCGGTTTTCGGGTCGACCGGCGCCTCCTCGGGAAGGTGCAGATCTCATTACTCGCGAGGCTTATTCACACGAAGTTATCAGTCACGGCTTCTGGCCCGGCAACAAAGATATGGAGGCAGCGTTCTATTCTTACACTGCGCCGGAACCTGCGGGCCTCGCGCAAGCTCAAGTTAAACCCGCCGGGGCTTTCTACAGTTCCGAGATGAAGGAATTTTTTCTACCTTACGAACATGTGCAACAGTCTGCGTCACCCGAAGCAACTCTCATGGACTTTTGCCAGAGTACATATGAAGCGGGCGCAGATCTTGCGAAGTGGGACCGATCCAATCTGGAACGGCGCGACGATCCACGAAGTTGAAAGACTACGGCGGTGGGTTGGGGGCTCAGTTATCATAACTTCTTATTAGCACCGCCGCTTTAGCGCGGTGGCTGGAATCGGCGAGACGATCCGAAACCGTTTAAACGGTTTCGGTTGCCTCGCCCAGCTCTGAATCACCGGGCTAAAGCCATGGTGCTAATGAGAGAAGAGCAAGATTCAAACTGACTCACTACCCGACGGTGAATAGTCTTGACAGAGCTGATCCCCTTTGCCTATAGTGAACCGTCGCTTCCGAATGAAGCGATGCAAACTCAAATGAACAGCACCCGCACATTTTTCTATTTCGCCTTTACTTACCGCTTCTTCTTTACGGAGGAGGGCGGGCCGGCGAAATGTAGGCGAGAAGTGCTAAAGACCTGAGCTAAGCACAAAAGCTTTCAAACAAGCCAGCCACGACTCCTGATTCGGGACTCAAGTCGTGGCTGGCTTTTTTGTTTGCCAAATCAACGTACGAAAGGACAAAGAGGTCATGAACATCGAGTATTGGCGCAGCGAAATAGACGAAGTCGACCGGGAGATTCTGCGACTACTGAACCGGCGTGCCCGCCTCGCCATTAAAGTAGGCGCTCTCAAGCGTGCAGCCGGATTGCCTTGCTGCGATCCGGAGCGCGAAAACACGGTCATCATCACCCTGCAGCAAGCCAACACGGGCCCGTTAGACCAGGTGGCAATCACCAAACTATTCGGCCGCATCATCCGGGAGTCGAGACGGGTCGAAGGACAAATGGCGGTCAGCCCGGTCAGCAACGGCACCCGGCCGCAATCGCCAACCCTAGCCCATGAGGTCACTTTGTGACCGCCGGTGCTTCTAAGACAGCCGAACCAAACACTTCGGCGCGCGTAGCACCGGGAAGAGTTGCTTTTCAGGGAGAGCACGGAGCGTTTAGCGAGGAGGCCGCAATCGAGCTTTTTGGCCCTGACGTCAAGCTGGTGCCATGTCCAACCTTCGACGCACTCTTCGAATACGGTGATGCAGATTTGGTGGATTACCTTCTGGTGCCTGTCGAAAACAGTCTGATCGGGTCGATCAAAACAGCCGTTGACCTGGTTTCTGCCAGATCGTTCGCCGCCGTCAAAGAGGTGCGTCTCAGGATCCACCAGTATTTGATTGGCTGCTCAGGTGCTCGGTTTGAAGGAATCGAAACGGTGGAGTCTCATCCGGCAGCGTTGGACCAGTGCAGGCGTTTCTTTGCTGAACATCCGCGAGTTAAGCGAATTGAAGCCGAGGACACCGCCGGAAGCGTCAGGCGAATAGTCGAAATTGGTGACCATAAACGGGCCGCTATCGCCGGCAGACGCGCGGCGGAAATTTACGGTGGAAGCATTCTTAAAGAGAATCTGGAAGATGAGGCGGAGAACTACACGCGATTCGTGTTGCTCAGGATCGCCTCTAACGGAAGAGCCGAGGTAGAAACATCATGATTATCAACATGTCGTCACTCGCCACTACGGAAGAGATCAATCACGTGATCGAACGGATCAAGGAGTGTGGCTATCAGGCTCACGTGATACACGGTTCGGAGCGCACGGTTATTGGAGCGGTAGGCAGCAATGGACGGCGCGCTGAGATTGAAGCACTGCGGGCAGCTGCCGGGGTAGAGGCAGTCATCCAGATTGCGCATCCATTTAAGTTGGTGAGCCGTCAATTGCGGCAACGCCCCACGATTGTTGAGGTCGGGAGAGTGAAAATCGGCGCCGGCAATCTGGTAGTTATTGCTGGTCCGTGCTCCGTTGAGTCTGCCGAGCAGCTGATGGAAACCGCGACCGCCGTGAAGGCTTCGGGAGCGAATATGCTCCGTGGCGGTGCCTATAAACCACGTACGTCGCCCTACGATTTTCAGGGTTTGGGAGTAGAGGCTTTGCGACTGCTACGCGAGGCCAGTGAAGAGACTGGATTGCCGATCGTGACTGAGGTCATGAGCGAAACGGATGTAGAAACAGTCGCCGAGTATGCCGACATGCTGCAAGTAGGCGCGCGTAACATGCAAAACTTTTCGTTGCTGAGAAAGTTGGCTGTAGTGCCGCGCCCGATTCTCCTTAAGCGCGGCCCTTCGGCGACCATCAAGGAATGGTTGCTCGCGGCTGAATATCTGTTGGCGGGCGGCAACCCTAATGTGGTCTTGTGTGAACGAGGCATCAAGACTTTTGAAACGGCGACTCGAAACACTCTGGATCTGGCGGCCATCGCGCTGGTCAAAGAGTTGTCGCATCTGCCGGTGTTGGCTGATCCATCGCACGGCACGGGCCTAAGGAGTTTGGTGCCGCCGATGTCGAAGGCTGCAGTTGCCGCAGGCGCCGACGGCCTGATCATTGAGGTGCATCCGTGTCCCGAGCGGGCGCTTTCTGACGGGCCACAATCACTCGATCTGCCGGGCTTTGCTGAGTTGATGAAGGAGCTTGGTGCCGAGCGGTTGCGAGAGATAAGAGCCGCGTGAAACGCTTTGTCCGACACACTTTAGGAAGCTCTGATTAAGTTGACAATGCAACTCTTTGGAGTGCGCTGACCTGTCAGCGCTTTGGCCGTACGCGACCTGTCGCGGCTACCGCGGCATGCATTCTAGCGAAACAACGGCGTCAAGCCGCCTCGGACCAAAGCGGCGACAAGGCGCCGCACTCCAAAGGGTTGCGCGGCTCCGTTGAGATCGACGCTGACGTCGCCAACGACAAACTAGAGTGTGTCGGACTCCGTCTTTGAGTGCGTCGGAATCGGAGCAGCGACGGCGAGTCTCTTAGATCTTCTTGATGTTCTCAGGCTTGTTGAAGAGAGAATCGGCAACCGGTCGATTGTATTCGATGGTGTCGTAGTTGATGCGGCTGGTCTGTTTTCCGTCGATGAAGTGATCGATGACATACATTGACGTAATGCCATTGACGGTTAAAGGTTTTGCCAGACGATCCTCTTCCGCAATCTCCTCGGTTTGATCCGAATCGGCAATCTTCCGATTACGTTTGTAGATTACCTTTGCAGGTAAAGAGTCTTTGGCTCCAAACTCATACTCAACCCAGAAGCCATCCGGATAAGTCAGTCGTACGGTCTCGTTGCGTTTGGCTAAACCCGCCTCGCGCCGTCCCGCATAACTAAGCGACGCACCTTCTTTACGCCACCACCCGCGCAGCAGATTATCGATGCTGGTGCGCACCCCGCGCTTAAAATCTTCAATTTGATTTGGCTTCAAATCGTTGATGCTTTTCGTGGCGCCATCGAAGAGCCAGCCGGTGGCGCCGGTATTCGTTTGCACGACGCGAATTCCGGAGCTGGTAAACTCAGTCCGTTCTTTGTCTGGATAGACTATGTAGTCAAGAAACTTCGCGGGAACCTGTGGCACACCTTCATGGAAGGTCGAAAACAGACCATTACTGACCATGGTGCGGATGTTCAGGTATTGCGTCCCTCCGGCCGCCTCGATGGCCCGGTCGATAATCAGCTGGGCCTTTTGGTCCGGCGTCGGCGAAGGGTTTGTGAGATTGGTTTGGGCGCGCGCCGACGGAGCGAGACAGAAGGCGACTATGAGAAACAGTGCGAATCGTCGGTAATAATAAATCATCTTCTTAGAAATTATCACAAAGGTCCGAAACAGAAAGAAAGGGTTTCAATGAAAGCCTTTCACTGAAACCCTCGACTATGTGACTCCCGGTTAGTTCAACTCTGGTTTACTACCACTGACGGGCTTAACGACTGTCTCGTCGTTTTCCACGTCAACGAGGAAGTTCGCCGCGGTTTTCCACATTGCGGTGATTGGTAGTTTCACCTTTTCGTCAATATGCCGTTTAAGGAAGCGCGCGCCATAGGCAGTACTGTAACCCTTTTCGGTCAGGTGGTTGAGCGCGGCCTCTGTAATTTCAATCGACTTACCCTGGCGTTCCATTTGCCGGCGCAACCTGTCCATATAGAGCTTGGCAATCTGCCGGACTTCATCCATGGTCAGCGGCGCGAAAACGATGATCTCGTCGATGCGATTGCGAAACTCGGGTGAGAACCGTTGCTCAGCCGCCTTCATGACTTCGTTCTTGACGACGCGGAAGTCCGAGGCTGTCTTCGTGCCAAAGCCCAGGGGCTTCTCAAACCTCTTGAAACTGTCAGAGCCAAGGTTGGAAGTCATGATTACGATGGCGTCAGACAGGTAAACTTTCTTGCCGCGACCGTCCGTCAGCCATCCTTCGTCAAAGGCCTGCAGAAACAGGTTCATCAAATACGGTGAAGCCTTTTCAACCTCATCAAGCAAAAGCACTGTGTAAGGATTCTCGCGCAGCTGTTCAGTCAAGATTCCACCGCGCTCGGAACCGACGATGCCTCGCGGCATACCGATCAGCTTCTCGATACTTACCGTGCCGTCGCTGTATTCCGACATGTCGATGCGGACCATCTTCTCTTCGTCGCCAAACATGAATTCAGCAACCGCTTTGGCCAGCTCGGTCTTGCCAACGCCGGTGGGTCCGAGAAACAGCAGGACACCGTCAGGCTTGTAATGCGATTCTTTTAGTGGACCCTTGTTCAGTCTGAGACGTTGCGCGACGGCCTTGATCGCGGCCTTTTGGCCAATCACCCGCTGGCCCAGCATCGCCTCAGTCAGCGCGAATCGCTCACCGGTGTCGCGAAAGATCATATCGCGCGGAATGCGCGACTCCTGGGAAATCACATCAATGACGTGTTCGGGCTGAACAATCATTGTTTGTGGCTCATTGATCTCGACCTTCACGGCAGCGGTATCCAACCAGCCGATGGCTTTGTCAGGAAGGTGCAGGTTTCGAATGTACTTGGGCGCCATTTCCAGCGCGGTGTTGATTGCGTCATCCGAGATCTTGACTGAGTAATTCTTCTCCAGGCGCGGACGCAGGCCGAGCAGGATCTCGCGAGTTTCGCTGATGGATGGTTCCACCACCTTCACTAAACGGAACCGTCGAGCCAGAGCCTCGTCTTCCGCGATGTATTCCTTATATTCGGAGAGCGTCGTGGCGCCAATCATACGCATGTCGCCACGCGCCAGAGCCGACTTAAACATATTCGCGGCATCGGACGATGTACCGAGGGCAGCGCCGGCGCCAATAATCGTGTGCGCTTCGTCAATGAACAAAATCAAATTGTCGCGCTCTTTTACTTCATCGATAATGCCCTTGATTCGCTCTTCGAACATTCCGCGCAACATCGTGCCGGCCACCAGACCACCCATTTGCAGTTGAATTACATGCGAGCCACGTAAGCGAGCGGGAACCCTCTCCGGCTCAAGTTCAATCAAACGAGCGAGACCTTCAACCACAGCGGTCTTTCCCACGCCGGGCTCGCCGACAAGCATGGGTGAATTTGCCCGTTCGCGATGGCAAAGAATCTCGACCATCTGCTGGATTTCTTTTTCGCGACCAATCGTCGGCGGAATCTTGTCTGCACGGGCCAGGCGATTCAGCGAAACGCCGAAATGCTTTAGGTAGGGCGGTAGCTCAAACTTCTTGCGAAAGTGCTCCTCTTCCTGTTCTCTCTTTTGGACCTGCGCGCGGACGTTTTCGACGACTGAATCCGGATTCGCGCCCATTCCCCGGAGCACGTCGACAAAGAGGCTGTCGTAGTTTGTCAGCGCTTCAAAAATGTCAGTGGCTTCGATTGTCTTGCGGCCTTGAGTTCGCGCGCGCTCCATGGCGCGCTTGAAGAGGTCTGTCGTATCTGGGGCAATCCGGAAACCTTTTCCTACATGCTGCTGCCGTGTGGTGTCGAGTCGCTGAGTGATAGCGATTTTGACTACCACCGGATCAAGCGACAGCTCACGCATCGTTGAGTTGAACATATCGGGTTCCTCATGGATGAGGGCCTGAAGGATATGTTCAACCGAAACGTAGTTCTGATCGCGCTTTCGCGACTCATTCATCGCATACTCGAGTATGCGTTGGCCGCTTTCACCAAACTTGTCTTTATACGCGCCAAAATCAGCCATATTGCTAACACCTTTTACTTGCCGCGAATTATTTCGCGACGTGCAACTTTGACCGGTTCCTTTTCAAAACTACCGATCCAACCGGTGGTTGGATGTTTCTGAGCATATGCGGCGTTGCGTTTCAATGCAACAACATTTACCCGTGTAGTCTGCTAGCAACTTTCCGGCCAGCTATCCGCACGTTGTACGGTCACTTTGGCAAACATCACCTGTCGCTTCTCAGTAGTCGTAATCCTCACCGCCCCCCGGCATTGGCGGAGTCGCTTTCTTGGGTTCAGGAGCGTCTGTAACAGCAGCGTCAGTGGTTAGCATCAGTCCAGCTATTGAAGACGCGTTTTGCAGTGCAGTTCGGACAACTTTCGTGGGATCGATAATGCCGGCTGCCGACAAATCTTCATAGTCTCCAGTCGCGGCATTGAATCCTCGATTGCCCTTCATGGCTTCGACCCTGCCGATCACTATAGCGCCATCTACTCCGGCGTTTTCGGCAATACGTCGCAATGGTTCTTCCAGTGCTCGCCTAACGATTTTTATGCCCGTTTCAACGTCCGAATCTTCGTCCTCTAACTTGTCCAACACTTTTGCAGCTCGAAGCAACGCCACTCCACCGCCGACGACTATGCCTTCCTGGGCGGCCGCCTTGGTAGCGTTAAGCGCGTCTTCAACACGCATCTTGATCTCTTTCATAGCGGTCTCAGTCTGCGCACCCACTTTCACTACGGCCACGCCGCCCGCCAATTTTGCCAAACGCTCCTGCAATTTCTCTCGATCGTAGTCGGAAGTAGATTCCTCAATTTGTTTTCTGATCGTCGCCACGCGACCTTGAATTGCTTTGCGCTCACCGGCGCCTTCCACAATTGTGGTGGTATCTTTGTCGACGATTACTTTCTTGGCGGACCCAAGATCAGATGCCGAAACGTTCTCGAGTTTGATTCCCAAATCTTCTGTTATCACCCGCCCGCCCGTCAGCACCGCCAGATCTTCCAGAATAGCTTTGCGACGATCTCCGAACGCCGGCGCTTTAACTGCACAAACCTTGATAGTGCCGCGCAGCTTGTTGACCACCAGGGTCGCCAACGCGTCGCCGTCGATGTCCTCGGCAATAATCAACAGCGAGCTACCCATGCGCGCTGTTTGTTCCAGGACGGGTAGGAGTTCGCGCATCGCCGAGATTTTCTTCTCGTGGAGCAAAATCATCGGCTCATCAAGAATTGCTTCCATGCGATCGGGATTGGTAATGAAGTAGGGCGAGAGATAACCGCGGTCAAACTGCATTCCCTCAACGATGTCGAGTTCGGTTTGCAGCGTCTTCGACTCTTCCACGGTCACCACCCCGTCTTTGCCAACTTTTTCCATTGCTTCAGAGATCAGTTTCCCTATTTCGCGATCGTTATTGGCTGAGACAGTAGCTACGTTGGTCAGATCCTCTTTCGTCTTAACTTTCTGCGAGATTCTCTGTAGTTCCGCGACCACCTTGTCAGTTGCAATCTTAATGCCCTGTTGCAAAGCCATCGGATTAGCGCCCGCGGTAACGTTCTTCACGCCCTCTCGAAAGATCGCCTGCGCCAGGACGGTTGCGGTCGTAGTGCCGTCGCCGGCGGTGTCGTTCGTCTTCACGGCAACTTCCCGCACCATTTGGGCGCCCATATTCTCGTAGTTGTCTGGCAGATTAATTTCCTTGGCCACGGTGACGCCGTCTTTCGTGATCACTGGGGAGCCGAATTTCTTTCCCAGGACAACGTTGCGGCCCTTTGGTCCGAGCGTCACTCGTACAGTGTTCGCAAGGGTGTTCACACCTCTGAGCATCGCCTGGCGGGCATCCTCACTAAACTTCATTTCTTTAGCTGCCACTCTCTTCTTCTCCTTCGGTGTTTAGTACGATCTTATTCGGCCGCGGTTCTTGCCTGATCGGAAAATCGTCCGACCTTCACTCGTGCGGGGCGCAACAAACGATCACCCAGGCGATACCCGCGTGAGTATTCGGCTATTACCTTACCCTCCAACTCTGGCTTCACCTCCGCCGTCTCGACCGCTTCATGTAGTTCCGGATTGAATTCCTGTTCGACAGAGTCGATCGCCTCAAGGCCGGCCGCGGCGAGCACATTGCCGAAGCTCGTGGCGGTGTGACTCACGCCTTCTGAAATCTGTTCCGCAGTGCTGCCGGAAGCGGCCGCCTCAGTTGCCCTCTCCAGATTATCCAGCACGGGAAGCAAACTGGCGATAAAGTTGGCAATATCACGTTGGGCACGTTCATCGGCTGCGCGGTTCAAGCGCTGCCGAGTTTCGTCGGTCTCCTGTTGTAGCTTGGCCCGGAGTTGTTCAAATCGTGATTGCACTTCCTGCGTAAGCTTTTCAGCGGCCTTCGTACGGGCCTCAAGCTCTTCCACGTAACTGGGTTTCAGACTTGTTGGTTCGGCTGGGCCGGCATCAAGCTCGCCTTCATTATTCAGGTAAACACGACGCCGATCCGTTACGCGTATGTCACTCGGATCGTCGACGTCGCGTTTGTCTTGGTTCTTTCTTGATTCCCATGGATTCATCTCAATCTACTCCCTGGTTCTCTCTTACGCTATGAAACCTTGATTTCGATTCGTTTGGCTTTCGGCTCCTTGCGTTTCGGAAGCTGAATCTCAAGGACACCGTCCTTGTAATCCGCTTGGATCTCTTGCCGCTCGATGGTGCCGGGCACACTGAACGTGCGTAGAAAGCGTCCAAATGGCCGTTCAGCTGAAGATGACGAAGTATCGTTCAGAGTTCTGGCACCTTTGACGATCAGTTGTTCGCTATCGATGCTGATTTCCAGCGTCGATCGATCGACGCCGGGCAAATCTATAGCGATCAGATACTTTCCATCGTTGTTGTAGACATCTGCCAGCGGATACCAGTCGGCAGCTTCTGTCTGGTCAGCTTCGTTGTCAACATGTGACCGGCGCTCCGTGGCCTCCTCGAACAAACGGTTCATCCTGTCTTGCAACAACATCAAGTCTTGCAACGGATTCCACGACTTAGACACGTCCATCCTCCCTCATCAAGCAACTGCGGCTGCTGCTTCAGTGCTAAAAGTCATTTCATTACCTTTGGCAGACACGTTCACCGTCTGACCTGGCAGAATCTCGCCCCGCAGTATTTTCACCGCCAGGGGGTTTTGGACCAACGTCTGAATTGCACGCTTAAGCGGCCGCGCTCCGTAGGCTGGGTCGTAACCTTCACGCGCCAACAATTCAAAGGCAGAAGCGCCAAGTGAAAGCGAGATATTCCTGTCAAGCAACATCCGACGCAAGCGCTCGATTTGAACCTGGACGATCTGAGCGATCTCCTTCTGCGAAAGTTGATGGAAGATCACTATGTCGTCAATGCGATTCAGAAACTCCGGCTTAAAGTTAAGCTGCAACTCTTGAATCACGGCTTCCCTTATTTGCTTCACGTCGCCTTCAGCAGCTTGAATCTCACGTGAGCCCAGATTCGAAGTCATGATTAGCACGGTATTCTTAAAGTCGACCGTGCGTCCCTTCGAATCGGTTAATCGCCCATCGTCCAGAATCTGAAGTAACACATTGAAGACGTCCGGGTGAGCTTTTTCTATCTCGTCAAACAGCACTACTGAATACGGCCGCCGGCGCACAGCTTCGGTAAGCTGACCACCTTCTTCATACCCCACATAACCGGGCGGGGCGCCAATCATTCTTGCTACCGCGTGCTTCTCCATATATTCAGACATGTCGAGACGAACCATCGCCCGCTCATCGTCAAACAGAAACTCAGCCAGTGCGCGGGCCGTTTCGGTTTTGCCGACCCCGGTCGGACCAAGAAAGATGAATGAGCCAACGGGTCGGTTCGGATCCTGCAATCCCGCGCGCGCGCGTCGCACTGCGTTGGCGACAGCTGTGAGCGCTTCATCCTGTCCGATCACGCGCTGGCGCAGACGCTCTTCCATGGTGACGAGCTTTTGCATCTCGCCCTCGAGCATCTTGGTTACCGGAATGCCGGTCCACTTTGCGACCACCTCGGCTACGTCTTCCTCGTCGACTTCTTCTTTCAGCATTACGCCATCGCTTTGGAATGCAGCCAGTTTTTCCTGCTCCGCGGCGAGCTGTTGTTCAAGTTCGGGAATCTTGCCGTATTGTAGTTCTGAGGCGCGTCCGAGATCGCCGGCATTGCGTGCCTGCTCCAGTTGGAGCCGCAGTTGCTCCAATTCCGCTTTGGCAGTGCGCATCCGCTCGATCGCCTCTTTTTCCGATTGCCACTTGGCCTTCATACCGGAAGATGTTTCCTTCAAGTCAGCGATGCGCTGTTCAATCTCTCTGAGGCGCGCCTTTGATTTGGCATCTTCTTCACGCCCGAGTGCCTGGCGTTCGATCTCCAGCTGAATGATCTCGCGCTCCAATTGGTCAATTTCCTGCGGCAACGAGTCAATTTCAATTCGCAACCTCGACGCGGCTTCGTCGATCAAGTCAATCGCTTTGTCGGGGAGAAACCGATCGGTGATATAGCGATTGGAAAGCGTCGCCGCGGCTACGATGGCGGAGTCTTTTATCCGCACGCCGTGGTGCACCTCGTAACGATCTTTCAACCCGCGCAGAATGGCGATCGTGTCTTCAACAGTTGGCTCACCGACATAAATCTGCTGGAAGCGCCGCTCGAGAGCCGCATCCTTCTCAATGTACTTCTTGTACTCATTGAGGGTCGTGGCCCCGACACAACGCAGTTCTCCGCGCGCCAGTGCAGGCTTCAACATGTTCGACGCATCGATCGCCCCTTCCGCGGCGCCCGCGCCTACTAACGTGTGAAGCTCGTCGATGAACAGAATGATGTGGCCCTGCGCGTTCTCGATTTCCTTCAGAACCGCTTTCAGACGGTCTTCAAACTCACCTCGATACTTAGCGCCCGCCAACATCGATCCAAGATCCAGACCCACCAAACGTTTGTTGCGTAACGTCTCCGGCACATCGCCGGACACGATTCTCTGGGCCAGACCCTCGACGATTGCAGTTTTTCCGACGCCCGGTTCGCCTATGAGTACCGGGTTGTTCTTCGTGCGCCGCGAAAGCACCTGAATGGTCCTGCGAATCTCATCATCGCGGCCAATCACCGGATCCAGTTTTCCTTTCCGCGCGAGGTCGGTTAAGTCACGCGCATACTTGGAAAGAGCCTGATAGTTCTCCTCGGCATTCTGATCGGTGATTCTCGAGCCCCCGCGAGTTTGCTCAATGACCTTAATCAGGTCGTCACGTTTGACGCCGTGCTGACGGAGAATCTTTCCCGCGTCGCCGTCTTTTTCGTCAGCCATGGCAACCAGCAGATGCTCGGTAGAGATAAACTCATCCTTCATCCCATCTGCTTGCTTTTGCGATGCGGTAAATAACTGACTCAATCGCGGGCTGAAGTATTGTTGGCCACCCTGAACTTTGGGAAAACGGGCAATAGCAGCTTGAACGTCGTTAAGAACCACCGGGACGTTTACCGTCAGTTTCCCGAGGATTGGTCGCACAATACCTTCTGGCTGCTCGAGCATCACCGCCAAAAGGTGTTCCGGTTCTACCTGCTGGTGTTGATTGCGTTCCGCCAGCTCGATGGCTGACTGAATGGCTTCCTGTGCTCGTAACGTAAATTTATCTAAACGCATTGTCGTTCTTATCCGTGGTTCTGTTTGGCAACGTGAGCGGGGCTACGCCTCAACTTAGAGTCGGCCCCGCTCACGTTAACAAGTCTGTCTGATCAAGCTCAACTTCCAGCTGCGCCAGCCTCTTTCGACTTTTCAGCCTTAGTTTCGATCGTCTTCCGGCTGGCGGTGCCTCCCTCGGCACTGATCTCGATCTTTCGAGCTTTGGTTTCCTCACGCTTCGGTAAGGTGACGCGCAACACTCCATTGCGGTACTCCGCTGTCGCCCCTTCAGCCGAAACCGTCTGGGGTAGCGTGAATGAACGTGTGAAAGAGCCGTACGAACGTTCTACGCGGTGGTAGTTATCCGTATCCTCTTTCTTTTCAAACTGTCGCTCGCCGCGGAGAGTTATCACATTGTTCTCAATTGAGAGCTCGAAGTCCTCTTTATTCATGCCCGGCAGTTCAGCCTCGAGCACGATCTGGTCCTTGTTCTCATAAATGTCGACGCTTGGATTCCAGGCTCCCCGGCCGATGCCTTCCTCGCCAAAGCCCCTGGTTAGATTTGAAGAAAAAAGGCGATTAACCTCCTCCTGAAGAGTGCGCAAATCACGGAAAGGGTCGTAACGAACGATACTCATTTCTTACTCTCCTTCTTAGTATTTCTGGCCGCCCGTCAACTCATGAAGTCACTTCCGCAGCTGTGATTATAAAAGGACGGAAGAGACTGATCCGAACCGCTGAGCGTATGGGGATAATAAAGATTGAGTCCATCACTGTCAAGTACGACGGGCTTGCTCTTTTTCGTGGCCTTAATGGGGATTTTGAAGGCATTTTCGGCGGCCTGGGCTGAGATTAGTTCAGGCCAAAGAACCGCTTGATGGCCGAAAGAACTCCATCCGAGCCATCCTCTGGACTTTCAGACAGGTGCGCCTGGGCTTCGAGGCCTTGTCTCCGCTCAGCAATTATGTGACCCAACGACTCTACGAGGTCAGGGTTAGTTTCGAAGAGCTTCTTCATGGCAGGATGACCAATCTCGAGGACCTCAGTTTCCTCAACGGCGATTACGTTTGCGGCTCTGGGTTCGCCAGTGAACAATGCCATTTCACCGAAGAATTCCCCGTCGCTTAGCGTAGCAACGGTACGAGAGCGTCCATTCTCGTTAACCTGCACACTCACGCGACCGTTATGCACCACGAACATAGAAGAACCAGGATCACCGGCTCGAATCACAGTTTCGCCGGGAGCGAAAACGTGGCTCGTCGCTGCTCCAGCCAGAGTGGCCGTTTCTTCAACTGAAAGCGGGGCAAAAATATCGACAGCCGCCAGCCGCTCAATAATCGCTCCACTTCGCCCGTCCTGGGCGGTTGCGATAGCTTTGCGCTCGACATGAATAGTCCGCGTCGGGTATGCGAAACTGAGGCCTGCGCGCCGAAACGCATACCAGATGCGTTGCCGGACAAGCGCGTCCGTGTCGTTATACCTGGCATAGTCATCAAGCCAGTACTTCACTTCGTAATCCACACCGTTGTCACCCAAGTTCCTGATTCGGACGACCGGTGTAACCTTGCTCGAAACATTCTCAGCTTCTCTTACGGCTTCTCTGACGACGTGAATCGTCTTTGCAGGTGAGTCAGTGTAGAGGGTATTAAAGAATACCAATCGCGCATTCAGATTGTTCCGGGGGCAGACCTCAATTGGTTCCTTGGCGGCCGTGCTGTTATTAATCTCTACGACATGGTTCTGGAAAGTTCTAATTGAGATCGAGCGCCAACTAATCTCTTCGATCACCCCCGTATACTTTTGTCCCAAGGTGATGACGTCTCCCACTTGAAACGGCCTATCTGCCTGAAGTGATACTCCAGCAAAGAAGTTTCCCAGGGTGTCCTGCAGTGCAAGTCCGAGGATGACGCCGAAGATCGCTGAAGTCGTAAAAAGGGCGCCGAGGTTCACGTCACGAAATATTTGGGTAAGGAGCAGTAAGAAAAGGATGGTAAAGGCGACAATCGAAAAAATATTTCGAACGAGCGTCGGTGCTTCGAAGCCTCTTCGGAGGCGGAACGCGAGGCCAAAGACCAGAGAATTAAGACCCCGAACGAAGAGATACGCCAGCAGCGACAGTAGTATCAGCTTGAGTATCTTGATCAAGGACGTGGGAGCCGTCGCGCCATCTGGCGGCAACGATCCAGACATCTGCACCGCGAAAAATGTTTCCAGCCCTTTGGCGAAGTGAAAAACCAGGTAGGTCGCGAGCAAGGCGATGGCGGATGCTGCAGCGAAGATTATGAACTTGTTCTTCTTAGAGTGTCGACGATTCACGGCTGGCAAACCTTCAGAAAGAGGTTGCAGGAGTTTCTGGTTTCCGATGGTTATCCTTTTATCATCGATTGGGTTTATTGGCGAGAGGAATACCGAAACTCCTCGGGCGGGTCGACACCTTCACCGCCCACCGATAAGACCAGGGAAAATACTCACGAGTATAAAGGTTAACGATAGGCCAGTGACTACGGCGGCGGTCAACCAGGCGGCCACATTGTAGAGCCGGCCATTGACGTGCGCCCCCATTAACTCCCGATCGTTCACCAAACGCAAAACGGCAAAAAGCATGATCGGCAGGACTAATCCGTTCATCACCTGAGTCACCAACAAAACCCGGATGAGAGGCAGCTCAGGAATTACCGCGATCGCGGCACCAACCGCAACCAGAAAGGTGAAGACACCCAGAAAGATCGGAGCTTCGCGAAAACTCCTCGATACACCCTTCTCAAAGCCAAGCGCTTCACTCACTGAATACGCGGTTGCGAGTGGCAGCACACCCGCCGCCAGCATTGAGGCACCAAACAATCCGACGGCGAACAAGGTCTCAGCGTAGCCTCCGGCTAACGGCTGCAGGGCGCGCGCAGCATCGGCCGCGCTCGTAACATGGATCCCATGTTTGTGAAGGGTCGCGGCCGTCGAGATGACAATGAAAAAGACAATGAGAACCGCGAATACTGTTCCGGCCCAAACGTCAATCCGGGTCCGCTGATAGTCTTCAGGAGTAACCCCTTTCTCGACCACGGACGATTGAACGTACACCTGCATGTACGGTGAAATGGTTGTACCAACGATGGCCACGATCGTGAACAAGTAAGCATGGTCCAAGCTAAAGGTAGGCGTAACCAATCCGGTCGCCGCGGTTCCCCAGTCCGGTCGCGCGAGGAAAGCCGAAACGACATATCCTAAAAAGACGAGAGACATTAAGAGGAACACACGCTCGACCCGCTGGTACGAACCCTTGACTACCAGCCACCAAATGCTAACCGCGGCGAGCGGGACCGATATGAATCTTGGGATGCCAAGTATTTCGGTGGCGGCTGCTATCCCCACAAACTCCGAGACGGTAACGCCGCCGTTAGCTATCAAGAGGGCCAGCATGACCAGGGCCATCCAGCGAACACCGAAGCGCTCGCGAATCAAATCAGCCAGCCCCTTTCCTGTGACCGCGCCCATGCGCGCGCACATCTCCTGGACCAGCCCCAGACTCAAGCCAAGCGGAATGAGAATCCAAAGTAAGCGGTAACCGAATTCTGCACCAACGGAAGCAAAGGTGGCGATACCGCCGGCATCGTTACCGGCATTTGCGGTGATCATTCCTGGCCCGAGAATAGCCAGATACATCAGCAGCCTCCGGCGCGCAACGGTCCCCGCACCTCGCCGACCTCGTTGCATTAAGCGACGTCCCGCAGCTTTTAGCGCTGTACGTTTTTCCGCCACTTGGAGGCTCTCCATCCTTCATGGTTCGAAAAAGTTACTGCTACTCCTTAACCGAACAGCCGTGGCAATCGTTGTCGCCAGTCCTTCGGCAGAAGGATCTCCATAGCATCGTCAACCGTGACGATGCCCAAAATGTCACCCGACTCATCCACCACCGGCAAAGCAAGCAAGTTGTAGTCGGCAATCCTTTGAGCAACCTCATTCGCTGATTCATTTGGCTGGGCTGTCTGGACCTCGGTGCGCATCACGTGATCGAGAGGCGCTGTCGGATCAGCCAGGATCAAATTCCGCAGAGCGATAACGCCGGAGAGTTTCCATGAGCCTTCGTTCTCCACTACGTAGAGGTAGTAGATCATGTTTGGCGTTTCGGCCATTTCGCGCAAACGAGCCAATGCTTCGCCAACGGTCAGCTCTCGAGGCAACGTGACAAACTCCGTAGTCATCAGGCCGCCGGCCGTATCGTCTTCGTAAGGCAGCAGCTCAACCACGTCCGCTTGTTCCTGATCTTCCATCAGGCCAAGCAACTCTTCTGCTTTCTCTTCCGGCAGATCGCCGAGCACATCGGCAGCTTCGTCGGGCGACATCCACTCAAGAATGTCAGCCGCACGCTCTCCATCCATGTCAGCGAGTATCTGCGCTTGTCGTCCGGCAGGCATCTCCTCGAGAGTCTCGGCAGCCGTTTCGTCGTCGAGCGATTCAACCACTTCAGTGCCGTGATGATAGGAGAGTGCTTCAGCGAGACGGGCGATCTCCACCGGGTGCAAACGGGCGAGCTTATCGCTTGACGACTTCAGTTGAACCATTGCCGTGTCCGTTGCGAGGTAGCCAACGTTCGACCAATCAATGACCTCGACTGCTTGTCTCGTGCCCACGAGACCTGCGGGCGCCAATCGGCGCCAAAGACCCTGTAGACTCACGTCCGCACCCGTAACTCGCCAGTCACCAGCTACGCCAATTATTTGAACGTCGTTTACACGCACCACGCGCTTGCCATCAACATCGATTAGTTGCTTATCTAGCACGTCGCGAGCCAGAAGCACCTCGTTTTCGCGACGCACAAATGGTCGCAGGTCAAGGATGTCAGAGTTGAGGCGAGCGCCTTGCTCGTTGAATTCAGTTATTCGCCAGCGCGACACAAAGAAATCCCGGCGACGATAACGCGCCACGAGTCCCATGACCGGAGGATGGTCGTCTTCACCAAGACGCACGATCACGTCTTTGATAGTTGCCACACGTTCGCCTTCCAGGTCGCGAATCGGGCGACTCAGTACTTGTGACAGGTACAGCATTACTCCACCTGTTGATTGATTTATCCCGAAATCATAGCACGGAGAAAGGAACTGGCAGACGAAGGAGGAAGCCGCTTTGTAAGCAAAGTTTGAAAGAAAATTCGATCCACGAACCAACACGAATTTACACGAACCGTTTCGTGATCGTTCGTGTGAGTTCGTGGATCGTAACCCCCAATACCCAATACGGTTGTTTATCTCGCGGGCTTGCGGAAGTTGTAGCGCAACAGCACCCGAAGCGGAATCGCAGTTCCTTTGCGCATCGCGGGGAAAAAATGTAGTCGTTTGACGGTGTCAACAGTCGCTTCGTCCAACCCAAAGCCCGCCCATCGCGCGAGCTCTACCTCGATCACTTCTCCGTTAGCGTCGAGATTGGCGAGAACATCAACCGTCCCCTCGGCTTCAGCCTTAGCGGCCGTCTCGGGATATGGCGGGACCAGGCGCCGATATGGGCGTGGCAAACGCAGACCCTGAAGCTCCGCCACTTTTTCATCGTCAGGCGCGACCTCAACGACCGGAGTCGTGTTGTCAAACACAATTTCGCGATGCATCCGCTCTTCTTCCTGCGCTCGTCGAATTGTAGCGAGATAGCGATGCTGGGTATCGGTGTTTGCCAGGCGATCAAGTAACAACTTCTCCGCCGCGTTTCCTGTTGGTGCCTGGAAACTGGGCCGCTCCCAGCTAAGTAAGCGTCCTGTCCTGGAGCTTACGATAAAGATGGAGGCATACGATTCAAAGTAGACCGCGCCAGTAGAAGGTGATCGCCGGAGGGTCTGTACGTCACCAATGAAATAGTAGTCACAGCCTATCGACTCACCCAGGCTTCTAGCTTCCTGGACTGACATGTTGAGCGATGCGAGGTATCCCGATCCTCTGGCTGCACTACGCGCTTGATCCTTATCGAGAAGATTCAATTCTGATTCTGCGCCAAGACCCGAGACAACTGTATCTCTCGCGCTTTTTGCGACAATTGAGTCACCGAAATCCAGCACCGCTATCTGCATCCGACGCTTTTCGGATTGACTCTCAACTGGAGCGAACAGGGAGATGAAGAGGATGATTAGGAAGCGGATCTTCAATGATGAGCCTGGCAACCCCCGTTACTTGTTTTGCCTTTTCCACAACTGCTGCGACGGCACCCGCAGCGCTCGATTGAATTTACTGGATGCGTTTTCCCAGGCGGTGGTGGCAGTTAACTCCACGATTGCGTCATCCGAATAGAACTGCCTTAATCTGGCGAACAGCTCGTCACTGACCTCGCGGTTGGTAATGGTCATGCAGTCGGCATATTCAAGCGCGACCCGTTCTGCCTCAGTGTAGTGGCTACTCGTCTGGTATTCGGGGAGCGAATCGATTTTTTCGTTTGAGATTCCCAACTCGCTGCTCACGGCAGCGTTGATGTCTTGTCAAAACTCACAGTGGTTAATCGAAGCCACGCGACGGTTGATCAGCGACCGCAAGCCTGCGTCGACCAAGCCTGACGCATCAATACCGGACCACATGCCGCGGGCACCTCGGAAAATCGAAGGACGCCTGGCATAGATAAGATGATTCAGTAACGGCGCGCCCCAGGACTTCTGTTGCGCATTTAGGACGTCAGTGACGTAACGGTCAGCGCTTTCAAGATCGACATCGGGGATTCTCGCCATACGTTAGTCTCCCACAGCATGTGCACGATTTCCCGCAGCCGGCGTTTCGCTGGTTGATCGGCTGTGGTAAAGCGAATACACATCACTCTTCACTTCGGCCGGGAAGCACACGCGGTGCAGTTCATAGCCTCGCTGCAGTCCGCGAACAACTTCGCTGATCTCGCTGATCTCGCGTATTTGCGGACGCGCGTAACCGTCCTCAACGTAGATGCGCGTCTTGGGTTCAGAGCCTTCCGCGGTGTAGTAGTTGTAGTAAGGAACATCACTCGCTCGATCTTCGATGAAGTAGTACTCGGGGTCAAAACCGGCTTGCGTTACGCACTCGCGGGCGGCGGAAAGAAAACCTGCGCGCTCAGATTCAGGCATATCGAGATCAATTGCCTTGAAAAGCCTGCGACCAGTGAAGCGGCGACTCAGGTCGCTGAGGATTGCATCGGAAGAGCGCTGCCACTGCTTGACGTGAAACAACACGTCAGAATCGTCAATCTCTAAATGCTCAGTGGTGGTGAGAGTCTCCTTACGCAGTACTTTCTGAAAAGCAGTGTCGGGAGCACACCAAACTTCCTGGTCTGAATCAAGAAGTTTCAGTGCGCGTCGAAGGATTGACCTCAGCACGGCTTCGGCCGAGCGCAAGGTGCGATGGAAATAGACCTGACGAAACATGTAGTAACGAGCCTGCAAGTATTCTTCGACCGCGTAAAGTCCTCGGGCCGCAACATAAATCCGATCAGACTCTTCATCGATGGCCAGCGCATTAATGATCCACTCAAGATCGTAGATGCCATACTTCGCGCCAGTCATTAGTGAATCGCGCAACAGATAGTCCATGCGATCCACGTCCAGTTGAGACGAAACCAATTGGCCCAGCGCTGCCGGTCTACACTTGCCCTCGATTATGGCAGCAACTTTTTCCGGCAAGTCCGGCGAATAGGATCTCAAAAGTTCACCGACCTCGGTTTCAGAACTCAAAACAACCTGCACCGTCCAGCGTTCGTGATGAAAGCCAAGGACTTTTTCCATCACGTGTGAAAACGATCCGTGGCCAACGTCGTGAAGCAACGCGGCGGCGCGAGCTGCGGCGCGATCATTTTCTCGAATTTGGTGTTTTTCAGAAAGACGATCAAGCACTCGCGTCATTAGATGAAAGGCGCCCAACGAATGGGTAAACCGCGAGTGTTCTGCTCCCTGGTAGGTATAGAGGCCGAGCCCGAGTTGTTTGATTCGACGCAGCCTCTGAAATTCAGACGCGTCTATCAAACGCATCATGAGCTGACCTTCGGCGTTGTCAGTGCGGAGCCGAATTATGTTGTGAACGGGATCGCGATAGATTCTTTCAGACATTGTTATTCTAAGGACTCGTTAATACTCGTAAAAGCGTTTGAAGGCAACCGGCTCAAACAAGGAGTTGTTGTTTTTCGCTTTCTGCATTTCAACCCTCCCTTTTTTCAATTCCGATGGTTCCGTCCTAAGCCAGCAGGCTGATCGAAGTCTCTGATACTTGCATGACCCGCCTAAATGGACGGTTCTGTGGCCCATCAAGGCTACTCCAAAGGCCTACAATTATGGATGGATTCTGTGAACGGATTTTTGGATTTATGGGTAGGCAGAGAGGTGCCCAAATAATCCAATGTCTCGGATTTCTGGGAATATAGCGGTCCCCGCTATAGGCATAGGAGTTGCAAAATCAACACCAAAACAAAGGGTGCCTCCCGACTACGGTTTTTCCTTGGCCGAGTTTGCCTAGTAACAGAAGGGTCACAGCCACGAATTCTCGAATCCCGATGAAGCGAAACCTACTCAAAAAGAAAGGGACGGGCATGAAAAACACCATGCGATTCATCGTTCGGTCGGTACTTACACTGTGCTTAGCGCTTGCGACTTCAAATGCCATAGCACAGCAAACAGTTGGTTCAATCGAGGGTACAGTAAGAGATCCTCAAAGTGCTGTGGTGCAGAATGCAGAGGTCTCCGCGCGGAATGTGGCCACGAATCTGACGCGCACTACTACAACGAACGACAGCGGGGACTATCGTTTCTTGGATCTCCCTCCGGGAACTTACGAAGTGAAAGTCTCAGCCGCTAATTTCAAGCAGACACTGGTTTCGGACGTTGTTGTTCAGGTCAATACCGGGACACGGCAAGACATAAAGGTTGAGATCGGCGGCGCGACTGAGATTGTTAACATCGAAGCCGGGGGTGAAGAACACGTCAATACAAACGACAATGTTGTGGCAGGCGTCATAGGTACAAAGCAAATTCAGAGCCTGCCTCTGAACGGTCGCAACTTCCTCGATCTCGCGCAGCTTCAGCCAGGAGTTGAAAAAGTCGAAGGAGGACACTTCGATCTTACCAAGGCGAACTATACTGGGATTTCAATTGCTGGTCAGGCCGGGCGTTCGGCCCAGATCGCAGTCGACGGCGCATCCGTTGTTGACAACGTCGTCGGCACAACGACTCAGAATTTCTCACAGGAGATCGTTCAGGAGTTCCAGCTGGGCATCTCGAACTACGACCTTTCAACCGGAGCGTCATCCACCGGCTCTGTGAACATCATTTCCCGCTCGGGCAGCAATGAGTTTCACGGCAACGCGTATGGCTATTTCCGAGATTCGTCGTTTGCGGCTTTCCCCGCACTGGCGCGCTTCGACGCAGCCAATGGCGTGCCTCCCAGCGCACGAGCTGAAGAGGTTCCGTTCGACCGCCAGCAATTTGGCGGCACCATAGGCGGCCCGATCAAAAAGGACAAATTGTTCTTTTTCACGAACTATGAATACAACAATCAGGACGGCTCGGCGGTGCATTTGACCACGATCGCGCCGAGCTATAGCGGCTTTACCACCAACCCGTTCAACGAGACGCTGTGGACGACGAAGATTGACTGGAACATCAACTCCAAAACGAACAGCTACTTCCGCTACTCGTATAACGACAATGACCAAATAGTGCCGTTCCCGCCTGGGTCGGGCATTGTTCCAAAGCCTTCCACATCGGGCATCTTCGATTCGAACGATCAGGTGGTGGTTAACACGACTCACGGATTCGTCTTCGGGCTGACGCGTAACTTTTCGCCGACCGTGACAAACAACTTCGTGTATAGCCTCAACGACTTCCACAATCGGGTTGACCCGTTGGTGCCTAATAAACCGGAACTTCGCACCATTCCTGACGGCCAGATCTTCCGATCCGGTACCAACGCTATTACGCCTCAGGTGACGGATCAACACCGCAATCAACTTCGCAACGATCTCACTTGGCTACGCGGGGCACATACATTCCGGTTCGGCGGCAACTATGAGCGAACTTCGATCACGGGTTTGTTCGTTTTCGCCACTCCCGTTCGCATCCGAATCTTCGCTCCCGCTGGAGAAACGGAAGCTAGTTTCTTGGCCGCATCGGTACGAGATATCTCGATGGGGATAGGTGACGCGGTGTTGCCCTTCAACACGCCGGGAGGGAAGACCATTAACCACCGCTTCCAGTTCTACGGGAGTGACAGCTGGAAGCTGACGAATAGGTTCACGGCCAACTTCGGTCTTGCTTACCGCTATGATTCGAACTTGTGGAACCATGACCAGCCACGCCCAGCGATCGTAGCCCCGGTGTTCGGCAAAGGCACCGCGCCCAGCCCGCGAGACACCAACAATTTCGCGCCTCGCGTCGGTTTCGCGTGGGACATTGCCGGCAACGGCAAAACCGTATTACGTGGCGGTGCCGGAATTTACTACGACAATACGTATTGACAACCTGCGTCTGTTTGAGCGCGCCGACCTGGGCCCGCCGGGAGCACAGCTTTTCCTGGTTGGTGCAGACCTACAGAGCGCCTTACTCCCAAGTGGCGACGGCCGTTTCAATGCCGGCCAGATTACGCTGGGTCAGATGCTTGCGCTTTTTCCGGCAGTTCGTGCCGATGTCGAGTCGCGTGCTTTCAACTGCACGCTCCCAACCTCGATCGAGTGCTTCGAGGCGATCTCAGGCCCGCTCTTCTCAACCGAGTTCGAGGTGCCTTACTCCATCCAGTTTGCCGGCGGCGTCCAGCGTGAACTGCCCGGCAATATGCTCTTGCAAGTTGACTACAACTACCGTAAGGGCGTGCACGAAGTTCTGGTCTACGACATTAATCAAATTGACAACGCGATAACCGGCCCACGGACGTCCTTCCCGAATACCATCTTTTATGCAGACTCGTCGGCGTACTCAACTTATCAGGGGTTGCTGGCTCGTTTAGATCGCCGCTTCTCTAAAGGCTTTCAGATGACCACCAGCTACTCATTGTCGAGGTTCAAAGCTTTCGGCGGTGACGTACTCGGCCTGGGCTCGACGGTTACTGACCTTAACGACTTCCGCAAGGAGTTTGGACCAGCGGGATTGGATCGAACCCACCGGCTGGTTATCAGTGGCTTGTGGGAAATGCCGTTTTTCAAGAATAGTGAAAACTGGGCGAAGCGAAACTTGCTTGGCGGCTGGACGGTCTCAATGATCTCGACAGCCTTCAGTGGCCTACCGCAGTCGGCGTTCCTGCCTGACTTTGTAGACCTCTCGGGTACCGGTACGTTCACAACGTATCTGCCGGGCACAGGCCCCGGCGACTTGGGTCGTGGCATTAAGAGCGTCAGTGATTTGAATGCGGTGATCACTGCATTTAACAACAGCATTCCTTCTTTGGGCTTTGCGTGCCCAGGTGGGAGTGGGACTGGGCGCTGCGATATTTTCGGCGATCCAATTGAGCGTTTGGCAACGTTGCCAGCCAATCAGCCGATCGGTGGCGACTCCGTGATTTCGCAGGATCTTCGCCTAACCAAGACGTTCAGTTTTTCAGAGAACCTAAAGCTCGATCTGATCGGCGAGGTGTTCAACCTTTTCAACGTCGCGAATCTGAGTGAAGTTCACGACTTTGTCGTCCCACACGAGGGCACGCCGGCGAACGAGATCACATTCCTGCGACCAACAGCAAGAGCTACCAGCGTGTTTGGCACCGGTGGTCCGCGGGCCTTCCAGTTTGCGGCGAAATTCCGGTTCTAGACAGGCTAGTTAATTTAGCGTTACTGCGTTTTGTTAGGTGGAGTTCACAGGGTGCACTCCACCTTTTCTTTTTCGATCAGACAGGATTACTCTTGCTCAATGTGAAGCTGCATTTCGACCCTAAGAATGGAGCACTGATGTGAAGTTGGATAACTTAGGTCTGACTGTTGTTCTTTTGCTGATTCTCGGGAGCGGTGCGGAGAGCTTGGCGCAGGGTCACATCTTGCGCGGCAAGGTTCGGAATGCAGCTGGAAGTAATCTATCGCAGGCAACAGTAACACTGGAAAAAACGGAGCCCTGGTGGATCAGACAGTGACTAATAACGAAGGTGATTTTTTGTTTTCCGGCCTTACGGATACAAGTTATATCGTGATTGTCAGCGCTCCTAACTATGAACCCGGTCGGGAAAATGTCGAGTTTGTCAGATCTGTCGGTCCAGGAGATCCGGGCGAGTCGCGTACAGTGGAAATCACGCTGACGACGAAAGAAGGTGTGCGAGCACCTCGGGCCGGACTTAACTTTGTCCAAGATGTACCAAAGGCGGCCCGCGATGCTTTTGACTCAGGAGTAAGATTCACGCGCGAGAAACGTCGTCTCGAAGCCACTGCTGCATATGAGAACGCACTGGCAATTTTCCCCGACTATTTCGACGCTCGCTTAGTTCTTGCAAACGAGTTGGCCGCCCAGGGGAGGTTTGACGATGCAATCGTTCACCTCGACAAAGCTCGGAACATTAACCCGAAGGACGATCGCGTGTTTGATTTGTTTGCCCGCATCACGATGCAGCAGGGAAAGTACGCGGTGGCCGCACGTGTCTTTGGCGAAGCAGCCCGACTTAATCCGACCGAGCCGCAGTACCCTTTAGCTCAGGGCACGGCGTTCATAGAACAGGCGTCGATTATTGATCCTTCGAAATCAAGCGCCGCCGCTGCTGATCGTAAATACGCTCTCGACGAAGCTGAAAGAGCACTCAAGCTAGCGCAGCTGAAGGGCCAGGCAATGGTGGCGCAGGTTCACCGTCAACTAGCACGTTTGTATGAACGGAAGGGCGACCGAGCCCGGGCCGCTTATGAACTGGAGCAATACTTAAAGAGGAATCCCGGCGATCCAAACGCAGTAGCTATTCGCGAAGCCATAAAGAAGCTTCGCCTCCCCCAGATTAAGTGAACGACCGACTTTCCAAAGACGCGGGCCCTCGCGGAACGTTTCTTCATCTGAACCGTTATCCTTTCTGCCGCAGATGTGATGGCTTGAGCGCACGCCGACGCCACCCATTACATTGCAAAACTTTTGTGACAGTTCGGATTAGCCCGAGCATTTCTGGACAAGTCCCCATTTTTTTGAATTTTCTTGCAGAAGCTGGATACGAAATCCAAAACATCGCACTCCCACCCGCGCCCTTGCCCCAACATAAACGGTATCCCTTCAGCAAGTTATAGGAATCTCGCGTTCGTTTGGGTCAGTGAGCCACCGGTGGGAATGGGTCTTGCAAAGTCTGACGATGCTCAATATGGAGAATACACTCCCCAAACAAAGTTCTAATCACTTAAACAGGAGAATCTGTATGGAAAGCTTTCGCAAGATCGCACAGGTTTTGAGCGTATTTGTGTTCACGCTCATCTGTGTAATTTCAGCGCAAGCGCAGGCTACCACTGGTAGCGTGCGTGGCGCCGTGGTCGACCCCAACAACGCAGTTGTGGTGGGCGCCAAGGTATCGCTGACAAGGAAAAACACTACTGAGGTCAAGACTACTCAAACGAATGATTCGGGAGTCTTTGAATTCAACAACCTGGTTCCAGGCACGGATTACCAGGTAGCAATTGAAGCGCCGAATTTCAAAACCTTAACGCTTACTGACGTAAGTGTAGGTTTGAACCAGGTCGTAGACCTGCCGGCGCAACTAACAGTCGGTGGAGTTGGTGAAACGGTTGAAGTCACCGCAGCTGGTACTGAGCTGGTTGACACAACCACGACCAACCTCTCGAAGGGTTTCAGCACGCGCCAGGTTGTCGAGTTGGCCCAAACGAACGTCGGCGGCGCCTTCGGCGGCGGCGTTAACAATCTCGCATTGATTGCGCCGAACGTATCCAGTTCCGGTGGCGTAGGCGTCGGCTCCGGCGGTTCGGTTGGCGGGCAGCGTCCTCGCAACAACAACTTCATGCTCGACGGCGTTGACAACAACGACAAGTCCGTGACCGGCCCACAGGTCTATGTGTCACCGGAAAACGTGTCGGAGTTCTCACTGCTTCAGAACCAGTTCTCAGCAGAGTATGGCCGTTCAAACGGCGGACAGTTTGTCACCATCACCAAATCGGGAACCAACGAGTACCACGGATCAATCTACGCGTTCAGCCGGAATCGTTACCTGAATGCGCTTGATACCAGGAAGATTGAAGAGGGTTTCACGCGCGAAGGCCCCAAGAAAATAGAACGGTTCGACTTCTTCCGTGGCGGCGTCAACGTTGGTGGACCATTGCATTTGCCAAAATTCGGTGAGGGTGGCCCGTCAATCTACAACGGTAAGAACAAGCTGTTCTTCTATGTGGCTTACGAGCGGCTGCACGTTGGTTTCGCTTCGGTGCCGGCTGGCATCCAAGCCCTGACTGCAGGCTCATTGGCGATCGTCGGCGCGAGGCCAGGCGTCTCCGCGACTAATCTCGGCATCTATCGCTCGTTCGTACCCATCGCGTCGACGGACAGTGGAGAAAGAATCAACTTCTGTGGTGTCCGTCCCGACCTCAACGGCCTGTGCCCCGCCGGACAAAACATACTCCTTCCCGTCGGCACAATTTCACTGCCGCCTCAGCCGCAGTTCAACAAGCAGAACAACGTAGTGACCAACGTTGACTGGACTCAGAGCACGAAAACGCAGCACCGATTTCGCTTCAACCTGACCAACAACAGCGGCGTTGGCCTGGCCGGGCTGCCTATCTTTAATGAGCCCGTGCCAAACCTGCAGCGCTTGTTCTCCTATACGTTCCTGCACAACTTTACGTCGAACGTGACGAACGAGACGCGTCTGGCTTATCGGCGTTCAGAGGCCTCGTTCCCGGTTACCACCGCCTTCCGTTTTCCAGGCTTGAACGACACCACGTTCCCGAACATCGGGTTGCTCGACCTGGGTGTGGATATCGGACCTAACGGTAACTTCCCGCAGACGGGCATCGAGAACAACTACCAGGTTGTCAACAATATAACTTGGCTGAAGGGTAACCACTCATTCAAGTTTGGTGGTGACTTCCGGCAGGTGATCTCGCCCCAGACGTTCACACAGCGCGCCCGCGGTGATTATCAGTACTCCGAGGCGCAGTACTACTTCTACGATCTACGACCCGATTTCACCGCCCAGCGCAGCGTTGGCGATGTGGTTTACTACGGCACGCAGAAGATTTTGTATGCGTTCATTCAGGACGACTGGCGCGTCCGGCCGAACCTGACACTCAACCTGGGCGTCAACTATTCGTATCAGGAACCGCCCAAAGGCACGCAGCTTCAGGCGCTCAATGCGATTGCGTCCGTACCGGGGTTGATTGATTTCCACGCGCCAATTGCGCAGAAGAAGAACTTTGGGCCCAGAGTGGGTTTTGCCTGGTCGCCGGACTACAATTCGGGAATGCTGGGAACGCTTTTCGGGGGCAGCGGCAAGAGCTCTGTCCGCGCCGGCTTCTCGATGGCGTACGACTACATCTTCGACAACCTCTACATCCTCTCACTGCCGCCGCAGGCGCAACAGACGATTGACGAGACGGTCGTGGGTGGGGACTACACGCCGAATTACCTGGCCAATGGTGGAATTCGGAACATTCTGGTGCCGACCGGCACCAATCCGATAGCGGCGCGGCAAAACACAGGCTCGTTCATGCCGGATCAGGAAGTGCCGTATTCGCTTACGTGGACGGGCAGCTTCCAGCGGCAAGTCGGAACGAACTGGTCGTTTGAAGCTCGCTACCTCGGCACGCGCGGCATTCACTTGTTAACGCAGAACCGGATCAACCGGCAGGCGAGAGTCGCGCCTGAAGAAGGCCGATTTGGCTTGCCCACATTCCTTGCGAGGCCGTCTCAGGCGCAGCTCGACGCCCTGCAACTGACGCTGGCTCAGATCAATGCCCGCTCGACCTTTGTACCCAGGTTTGCGGCTGCTGGCTTCAACGGCGCCAGCGTAGTCGGCTTCCTGTCAAACGGCAACTCGACCTATCACGGAGCGTCCGGCCAGCTGACTCGCCGGTTCTCCGAGGGGTTCCAGTTGACGGCGGCTTACACGTGGAGCCACTTGATTGATGACACCACGGCAGAGGTCTTCTCCACCGTGCTCAGCCCGCGTCGCGTCGAGGACTTCCAGAATTTGCGACGTGAGCGCGCGGATTCGGCGCTAGATCGTCGTCACCGCTTCGTGACGGCGTTCCTCTACGAACTGCCCTGGTTCCGGAATGACAGTAACAAGTTCGTCCGCACAGTGCTCGGCGGGTTTAACTTCTCCGGCACCTATACCGCCGAGTCTGGCCAGAAAGCGACCGTGCTTTCCGGTATCGACTCGAACGGGAACGGCGATGCTGCGCCGGACCGCACCATCAGAAACCCCAACGGAGTGCGTGGTACTGGAAGCACCGTCACGGCCCTTACCCGAACCGATGGGCAGATTGTTGGCTATTTGGCTTCTAACCCCAACGCCGAATACATCAGAGCAGGCAGTGGGGCGGCATCAAACTCAGCCCGCAACACGCTACAACTGCCTGGCATTAACAACATTGACTTCTCAATCTTTAAGAACTTCCGTTGGGGAGAGTCGCGCCGGATTCAGCTCCGCGCCGACTTCTTCAACGCCTTCAATCACCCGCAATACATTCCGGGTTCGCCCAATGATGTTCAGCCAGTTGGGACCACCGGAGTGGGGCAGGTGAACACGGTCAATTCGTCGACTTTCAATCAGCCAGACCGCGTATTCAGCAGCAACCCGCGCACGATCCAGATGGCGTTGCGGTTTGACTTCTAACCACTTCGTTTCGTGGCTTCCACGAAATCTGACCGAGGTGGCGGATTACTTCCGCCACCTCTTTTTTCATTCGGAACGTGAATTCCAAAAATTCGGTTTAAAAAATATTGGTGGTCTGCAGCGTAAGTCTTTATTTGGCGGCTGGTTTGTTTTAAAATTCCCTCATTCTCGTACCTCAGTAGTTCCCTTCGGAGTCAGTTAAGTAAAGAGGAGTAGCTACTATGTACTCAAGTCCCTTCCGCAAGAACAACCGATCAAAGTTGGGTATTACTCTGGCGTTAGTCCTACAAGCGCTGATGTTGACACTCGCTTTAGCTGTCACAGCTTCTGGTCAGCGGCCCGGCGTAAGTCAGCCGGCTCGTGACATGGTCCTTGCCATTGGACGGAAAGAAATGGATCGCCTGCTTCTGCTCAAACCCCTGCCGCCATTGAGTAAAGATCCGGCCCGGCGAGCAGTTCTAAGGCAAATTGGCGAAGACTTTAGGGAATTGCAGAGTCTGAACAACAAGATGATGGCTCAGGCTTGGTCTCAACCAATTCTTGATTACCGGTATGTTTCCGACATGATTTCTCAGATAAGAGGTAAGGCCACACGCTTAAAGATTAACCTCTCATTCCCCGAAGTCAGTGATGAGGAGCCCAAACAATCCGACGCGAAGTTTTCCGACCACGAAAAGTTTCGAGCCGGTCTTCTGCTTCTCGATCGGAGAATCATGAGCTTCGCAACCAATCCGCTCTTTCAGAAGCCGGATGTAGTGGAGGTCGACTTGGCAAATAAGGCAAGTCGTGACCTCGAGGTTGTGATTGAGCTGAGTGCGAAGCTTCGAAAAGAAGCGGCAGCTCTAGGTAAGACCGCCAAGACAACGCAGTGAGGGTTTCCCAGCCTGTCGTCGTCCAATCATCTCCCAAGAACCCCATGAAACGTGTCTCTGCACTTGCCAATCTTCTGGCAAGTCAGCGCAGAGACACATCCCCGCCGAGACCTATTCCCCAAACCTTGTTGTTTCATTTTTTCTTCGATGGGAAGAGATCAGTTAACGGAGGTTGCCGAAGTACCTTTGACTTTGCGCCTACTCATGCGATTTGAAATCGAGAAGATGTCCGAGCTTTTCTTTCTTGGTTCGAAGATAGCCAGCGGCTTTTTCGGTCGACTCAACCTGAATAGATACGCGCTCGACGATATTTAGACCGGCCTCTTCAATCGCCTTCAACTTCAAAGGGTTATTCGATATCACGCGCACCTGGCAAAGACCCAAATCAAAAAGGATGTCGGCGCACTGCTTGTAGTCGCGGAGATCCACCGCAAGTCCCAGTTGCTCGTTCGCCTCCACAGTGTCAGCGCCTTCGTCCTGTAAGGCATAGGCTCGGATCTTATTCAGAATCCCAATCCCTCGACCTTCCTGTTGCTGGTAAACAATCGCGCCGCGGCCTTCCTCCTGGATCATCTCAAGAGTTCGATGAAGCTGTTCTCCACAGTCACATTTGGTCGATCCGAACACATCACCAGTCAGACACTGTGAATGAATACGAACCAGTGTCGGGATATCCGGCTTCAGGTCGCCTTTGAAAAGCACGACGAATTCCTCGTCGCTGACGAGCGAACGATAGCCGGCAATCTTGAACTCGCCCCATTCGGTAGGTAGGTTGGCCACGGCCACTCTTTCCACTGAAAGAACCCTGGCGTCGGAACAAGATGCTGCTGCTTCCTCTGTCAAACCGAGCTTCACTTTCTGGTGTTCAATTTCTGACAACCGAAGTATGTTGGTAGTGGATTTCGATCCGATTATAGAAGCAAGCGTTAGTAGCCACAAGCAGCCTCACTTAATGATGCCGCGATGGTGGCCAGGCGCTTACCAATCAGTTGCGACGCCAAGTTGTGCGCGATAATATGCAAGCGGGTTTGCAAACTGCGATTATTCTGACACTTAAGAACCCTTTGGCGCCCTTCCTGCGCTGTCCGCGATGACTAGTAACGATCCCACTATAGATCTCTCCGGCAGAACGCAACCACGTCGTGAACCTCAAGCGTCCGACCCGGTTCCGGGAGAGCGACGCCCGGCTCTGGTGTCTCTGCGCGGTGAGTTGCTGGCCGTACCGATCCCATTGGAACGTGACGAAGTCACACTCGGGCGGGCGCTCGAGGCCGACGTAAGGATTAACGATTTTAGAGCCTCGCGCTTACATGCTCGTATTAGTGCCGAACGAGATCCACAAGGTGGCGAGGTTCGCTACAAGATTACCGACCTGGGATCCACAAACGGAACCCTGATTAACGGTCAGGTTCTGACAGAAAGGGTTCTAACTGAAGGCGACAAGATAGCGATTGGCGACCACCTCTTTCGATTCGACATGCTTGACGACATCGATCGAGAGTTTCAGCAGCAGATTCACCGACTGCTGGCGCACGACGAGCTGACGGGACTCTTGACCAGCAAATCGTTCTTCTCTGAGTTGCGGCGGGAAGCCGCGCGGGCCGAAATGGAAACTAGACCTTTCTGTGTCTTAATGATGGATCTCGATCACTTCAAGGCGGTTAACGACACGTATGGGCATTTAGTCGGTAGCCAAACCCTGGAGGCGATAGGAGGAGTCATTAAGAAGGGCCTCCGCGCAGGTGATGTCGCCGCCCGTTTCGGAGGGGAAGAGTTTGCGGCGTTCCTCCTGGATGCGGACTACGCTCAGGGCCTGGTGGCCGCTGAGCGAGTACGTTCAGCAGTTGAAGAGCATGAATTCAAAGCCACTCGGCAAGACTATCCGGAAGTCCAGACACATCACATCACCATCAGTGTCGGAGTTGCTGCTTTCCCGGACGATGCGACAGATCCAATACACCTGGTGGAGCTCGCTGACTCCGCTCTCTACCGCGCCAAGCGCAGCGGTCGGAACCGCATCTGTGCGTATCGACATTCGATTGCCTTAACTGAAGGGCCCTTACCGCCGCGGCGCGGATAACTAGGCACTCCCTTTATCTCCTGCAGTAATTTTCTGAAACAGACGTGGCTTTGCTGCGTGTGAGATAGAGCAGCACGGACTGCAGCTAATCAATGGGCACGGTTGCACGCCTTTAGGAGTGGCGTGTATGCTTCTCCGGTAAGACCGGTCGTATTTGGCGGGTCAATCGAGATATTCAACCTCATGACTACGAAACTCAATCTGGCGGGCAAACCCTTTACAAATCGGGCCCTACCGTGGGCCGTAACCACTCTGCTGATACTGGTTTCTCTGGTGGTTTTTGTTTTTATTATCCGCGCGACTGGGCAGGCTAATGCGCAAGCCAATGCCGTTCAGCAGGACATCAATAACCTCAGTCAGCAGGCACAATCCCTTCAAAAGCAAGTCGAGGCGGTGAGGGAGTCGCTAACGCTAGAACAGAAGCAAACCCTTAATGCGGCGCATGGGCTAGTGGATCGAAAGGGATTTTCCTGGTCGCGCCTGTTGGCCGACTTGGAATCAGCTTTGCCGGGAGCGGTGCGAGTCAGCAGAATCAGTGTTCGCGATATTGCGGCGAGAAGAAATCAGACATTTGTCGAACTCGACCTGGCGGTATTTAGTAAGTCTCCTGCCACCATTATCGAAATGATCGGTCAAATGAATAAGGCGGGGATTTTCCAGGCCGAGTTGCGTTCCCAGAATCTGCAAAAAGGAAGAGGTGAGAGCGGGACAGAGTATGAAATCTACGTTCTCTATCAGCCCCGTGCTGGTGCTTCCTCCGCTGATGATCAACCTGCGTCTGTTGCGTCGGTTGAAAATTCGGCGCAGGTGGCCAATGGAGGACCCAGATGAGCGCAGAAGTTCAGGGAAATAGTCGATCGCGTCGGGCGCATGAAATTAGAGCCAGGCTTCAACGTTTCCGATCTTCGCGTCAGACTGGAATGTTTGGTGTAGCAGAGATCCTTGCGCTGTGTGGCACTGCGGTAATCGTACTGACCGTTTTCTTGAGTTACGTCTATTTCCTGGCGCCAGCGCGTTCCAGGCTTCAAACTCTTCAGTTGGAGCGGTCGAGACTCCAGAATCAAATACGCACTCTTAATGAGGTAACTAAGAACGGGCAGAGCACCCAGGCTACAGTCGACACCATCGCGGCGAGCCTTCAGAATTTCGAAGACAAGCACCTCGCGGAACGCAGCTTCGGACGGATAGGTTTATATGACGAACTGAATCAGTTAATCCGCAAGAACGGCTTGCGCAATACTTCCGGTCCTTCTTATACATCTCTTGATCCGGCCGGCTCAAAGACCAGTTCAACCGGCTCGAAGTCGGCCAGTACGAAGTGGCAGAGCGTCTACCCGGGAATCAGTGTCAGTGTAACGGTTGAAGGCCCCTACCAGAATCTTCGACACTTTATTCGAAACCTGGAAGCGAGCAATCAGTTCATCATTATCAACGCTATCGAGTTGGAACGCGCTACGGAAACGAACTCGCCCATATCTGCGGAGGGTGGGGTCAATGCTGGTTCTCGCAATTCCCTCGTGAGTTTACGGTTGGACTTGGCGACATACTTTCGACGTAACGAGAGTGAAAGCAACTGATCTAGTTGAATTTGAGTATGCAGATTTCCGATATCAACAATCCTCAGGAGCGCAAGAAACTGATCTTGGCCGTCGGCCTAGGCGTGATAGCTCTCATCTTCCTTTGGTGGACCTTTATTGGCTTTGGTGGCAGCACCCCGCCTAAGCCAGTCCAAAGAACCTCGAACCAGGGCCCTCCATCGAACGGCAGACCGACAACCACGACGCGGCCGCAAAGACCTGAGGACTCGCAAGTCTCCTTAGCCAATTTGGGACCGCTTCCTCAGCTGCGAGTTCCGCCGCCAGTGGGTGACCCGAAACGGAATATTTTTGCTTACGTAGAAAAACCCGTCCAGGTAGTGGCTTCAGTGCCAACTCCGACACCTACGCCGACACCTCCAGTCTTGCTGGCTGCCCTGTCTCCCTCAAACGTCTACGCCCGCACTGCTGATTTTACACTTGAGGTCACTGGCGATAAGTTTACCCACGAACTGCGTATCAATATTGATGGCCGTGAGTTACCCACGAGATTTAGCGGTCCGCAACAATTATCGGCGACAGTCCCAGCCTCAATGATCGCGTCCGCCGGTACTCGCGAGGTTGTTGTGAAGTCGAGCGACGGCAAGATCTATTCCAACTCTGCGATGCTCAATGTCGGCGCCCCACCAACACCGAACTACACGTATATCGGGATAATCCAACCACGTCGCCAGCCCGAGATCGCCATTCTCCAGGACAAAGGTAATCGCGAAGTTCTTAATGCGCAGCGCGGTGACGTTCTGGGTGGACGATTTCGCCTGACCAGCATCTCCCTGAGTGAGTTGGTTTTCGTTGATACGAATCTAAAGATCAAACACACCCTCCCATTTAGCACTGAACGTGACAGAGGAATTGGTCCGCAATCACGTCCCACTCCCAGAGTCGATAGCGAAGATGACGAACCTTAGGTCTGACTCCAACCACAATATATGCTGTCTGTCATCGGAGCTCTGTCAATCAGCACTTTTGCGTAAGTCGTGGTCTCCGAGGTCGTCAGAGGCCGGTTATACGCTTGTCGCCCTCCTCGCGCTGATGACGGTGCTCGCCCTCTTTGCTCTTGCCGCGGCTCCGAGTATTCGGCAACAGTCGCAGCGTGAGCAGGAAAAAGAAATGATCTTTCGTGGTGAGCAAGTAGCCGATGCGATTCGCGCCTACTACATCAATCGGCTCACCTCAGGTGGCGGTATCGGTGATCAAGCTTTGCCTACTTCAATCGATCAACTGCTTGAAGGAATACCGGTACGTGGTGGTTCGAAGAAGCGTCAGATACTTCGCGTGAGCGCGTCTCGCGATCCTCTTTCAGCTTCTCATGAGTGGCAGTTGATCTTTCCCCGTTCGCCGGCACTGGTTGACTTTCAGCGGTCAGTAATTCTTTATGCCGGCAATTTCCTGCCACCTCCACGGGATCCGCAATTGTTGCAATTGCAGCAACTTGCGGTTCCCCAGCTGGTAAATGTAATTGATTCAGGTTCAGCGCGCTTGTCGTCGAGCACCTCTGAATCCTCGGCCGATACAAGCGGACCATTCGTGGGCGTTGTCAGTCGCAGCAAGATGAGTTCAGTCCTCTACTACTACGGAATCGATCGTCACGACCTTTGGATATTCACCCCTCTTTTTCGATGAACACAGTTTCTATGTGTTCGGTGTTCACAACGCAGAAAAGTTTTTTCAAGCGCACAGCATCGACGCGCTTGTAGTCCTTTACTAGATCCAATTTCGAGCAGCCAGATTCTTTTCTCGAGCGACGCGATCAAGTTTGTCGAAGGCGAAAGCGCGGTTTGCTCTTCAGTCTGAGAGCGAGTGCGAGTCGAAATATTTTTCACTGCGAGTGTAATAAGTTGTTGACATCTGATGGATTTGCGTTTATATAGCAAGATGTTGTGCGCCGTTTACGCTAGCCCACAAGAGGAAACAAAGCACAGCATCTTGTGGTCGCGAACTCCAAACCAAACTTGAAAAAAAGGAGCACATAGAAGCTATGGCAACTAAAAAAGGTGGAAAGAAAGCAGCGAAAAAGGGTGCCAAGAAGGGCGGAAAGAAGAAGGCCGCCAAGAAGAGATAGTTCGAACCAGCAGGTCTCAGCAACGTTTAGTTGGCGCACACCAACTTCTGAGGCTTCAGGGCCTCTCAAAGGAACGACGAATACTTCAGTGAAGTTCGTCGTTCCTTTCCTTTTGGTCGAAGACACGTTTGTGATTTCACAGAATCCCAGAGGCTGGAGGAAGCGGTATCCTTGCTTATGCTAAGCGTAGCTTTGGTCGAACCGGAAATACCCCCGAACACTGGGAATATTGCGCGGCTATGCGCCGCGAACAGAGTCCCGCTTCACATCGTAGGCGTTACAGGATTCCGCCTGGATGAACGTGCCGTGAAGAGAGCTGGCCTGGACTATTGGCCGGAAGTTACTTTGCTTCGCCATCCTGACCTCCCTTCGCTTCAGCGGTCGCTACCCCAGGCGCGGTTTCTCTACTTCACGACGAAAGCGGAGATCTCCTATTCCGATTGGCAATTTGACGACCATGACTGTCTAGTCTTTGGTCGGGAGACTGGCGGACTGCCATCTGATGTGCTTCGACAGAACTGGGAAAGGTGTCTGACTATTCCCATGCTCAACCCAAACGTCCGCAGTCTCAATCTATCAACGTCAGTGGGGATTGCTCTCTATGAGGCTCTGCGCCAGACTGGCGCCTTCAAGCATCATTTCCCGCGGGACATCCATTCTTAAAAAGTCAGCGAAACCTGACCCACTCAGACGTGCTTAGCTTCCGTTGGCTGGAGGACCCAATTGAGCGAGTTTCACTCTAGCCGCTGGATTAGGTTAGTGTACGAGTATGACAGTTCAGGGAATGAGCATACGCAATATCGCGATCATAGCTCACGTTGACCACGGAAAGACGACCCTGGTTGACGCAATGCTGCGGCAATCGGGGACCTTCCGCGATAACGAGTTGGTGCGCGAGCGGGTAATGGACTCAATGGATCTTGAACGCGAGCGCGGCATCACGATCATGGCCAAGAACACTTCGGTGCATTACCGCGATGTGAAGATCAATATCGTAGACACCCCCGGTCACGCAGATTTCGGTGGCGAGGTTGAGCGCGTTTTGAAAATGGTTGACGGTGTGATGCTACTCGTAGATGCGGCGGAGGGCTGCTTACCTCAAACACGATTCGTTCTGCGCAAGGCCCTCGAAGCTCGGCTGCCGGCGATCGCGGTCGTGAACAAGATTGATCGCCAGGACGCTCGTCCGTCTGAGGTAGTGGATGAGATCTACGAACTGTTTCTGGATCTTGATGCGTCGAATGAGCAAATCGAATTTCCCATACTCTATTCAGTATCGCGCGAGGGGATCGCCAAAAAACAGATCACCGATTCGTCTGCTGATCTTCGCCCCCTATTCGATCAAATCATTGAGACCATTCCCGCGCCCAGGCAGCTTCGTACAGATTCGTTGCAGCTGCTCGTTGCTAATCTCGACTACAGCGACTACGTGGGACGGCTGGCGATCGGCCGAATGTTTTCGGGAGAGATAGCGATCGGGGATCAAGTAGTAGTAGTTAAACGCGACGGGACAATAAAGAAAGTAAAGATTTCGCAGCTCTATGTTTTTGAAGGCCTCAAAAGGGAGGCAGTCGAACGTGCCGGTGTTGGCGAGATTGTGGCACTGGCGGGTGTGGACGACATTGAGATAGGCGACACCGTTACATCAGCGGAGAATCCGCAGGCGTTGCCGGTAATTGCTGTCGACGAACCAACAATTTCGATGATCTTCGGGGTCAATAACTCTCCGTTCGCCGGGCGAGAAGGCCGGTTCGTTACTTCGCGACAACTTAAAGAACGGTTGGACAAGGAAACGCTGGGAAACGTTGCGATTCGGGTAGAGGCAACTGAATCTCCCGATCAATTCAAAGTTTCGGGAAGGGGCGAACTCCAGCTTGCGATTCTTATCGAAATGATGAGGCGTGAAGGGTATGAACTTCAAGTTTCGAAACCCGAAGTGATCACCAGGAATTTGGAAGGCAAGACTGTCGAGCCAATTGAAATGGTGGTGGTTGACTGCCCGGAAGAGTTTATTGGTGTAGTTACCGAGGCGCTCGGACGCCGTAAGGGTCAAATGACAAAGATGGTGAATCACGGAACGGGACGAGTGCGTCTCGAATTCGAAGCGCCTTCCCGCGGCCTGATCGGCTTTAGGAGTGAATTCCTGACTGAAACAAAGGGCACGGGCCTGTTGAATACCCTATTTCTTTGCTGGGACGAATGGCAGGGGGCGATGCGAGCCCGTTCCACTGGTTCGTTGGTGGCGGATCGGACTGGGGTGACGACCACCTACGCTCTTTTTAATCTTCAGGAGCGGGGATCGCTTTTCATTCGTCCGGGCACCAGGGTCTACGAGGGGATGGTCCTGGGGGAGAATGCCCGCTCGGTCGACCTTGATGTGAACGGAATTAAGGAAAAGAAGCTTACCAACATGCGAGCTTCGTCTGCGGACGAGGCAATGCGTTTGGTTCCCGTGAAGGAGCTTTCACTAGAGCAGGCTCTCGAATTCATCGCGGGCGATGAGTTGGTTGAAGTAACTCCCGAGACGATCCGTTTGCGCAAGAAAGTGTTGAAACCGAACGAGCGACCTAAACGAAAAGACATTTAACCGACTTGCAGGCTTGATTTGAAGGCTTCGTCTCTATCCTTGCGTAAATCTCGGATCTACCCGATTACCGATAGACGGCTGACTGGAATGTCCCACGCTGAGCAAGTCGTGAAACTCTGCCAAGGTGGAGCCACCCTTATTCAACTGCGTGAAAAAGAGTTGTCTTCAGTAGACTTCTATAGGCAAGCGCTAGAAGCCTTTGCCGAAACGCGTAATCGGGGAGCGAGGCTCATCGTCAACGACCGAGTCGACATTGCCCTGGCATTAGGTGTTGACGGAGTCCACCTCGGGCGGAACGATCTGCCGCCTGTTGCCGCCAGGCGCTTACTTGGTGAAGATGCCGTCATAGGATACTCAACGCACACAGTGGAACAAGCCGTCGAAGGCTCCAAGCTCCCGGTTGACTACCTGGCAATTGGCCCGATCTTCAGTACCTCATCCAAGACCGACGCGGAACAAGTAGTGGGTTTGGACGGGTTGCGCAAGGTGCGGGCAGCAGTCCGAAACACTCAACTGGTGGCGATCGGAGGTATTTCTCATGAGAATGCCAGCCTCGTGTTAGAGGCAGGAGCGGATGCCGTGGCGGTATTAAGTGCCGTTTTGACGCCACCGACAGCAATTGTCGATAGTATGAAGCGATTATTCGCTACAACCTCGCAGCCCAGCTAGGTCGGCCAACACATTTTGCTTGCGTTTATCGTCGTTATGCGCGAGAATCGCTAGGATTTTCGGGTAGTTGACTACCCGCCCTACCTACTCAAGACTTCCTTCCTGACAGTTCCCAGATGGAGTTAACACCGGTATGAGCTTCTTCGACCTGCCGCCGATTATTGAACGGATGTTAGCGGTTTCGGACCGCATCAGCGACCTCAACTTCTCAGTCGGCCAACCCCCACAGGTTGAGATCAACGGCAAACTGACTCCCGTCCAACCTTTAGGAATGCAAAAGCTCACCCCGTACCAGACGGAGATAATTGCCATGACGCTGCTACAGGGAAACACCGAGGCAGCAGAACGGCTAGCAAGAACCGGGACCGCGGACCTGAGCTATTCACTGCCATCGAGAGCCCGTTTTCGCGTCAATATTTTTCAGCAACGAGGCGTTTACTCGATCGTTATGCGCGTGATCCCGACAGATATCCCGACCCTCAAAAGTCTTGGTCTTCCTCAACACCTCAGCCAGATTGCGGATCTTAGAAATGGCCTGGTTCTGGTCACCGGTCCCACTGGCTCGGGGAAGAGTTCAACTCAGGCCGCGATCATCGACATCATCAATGATCGTAAGCACTATCACGTGGTAACCATTGAAGATCCGATTGAGTATCTGCACTCGCACAAGAACTCGACGATAAATCAGCGTGAGGTCGGTCAAGACACCAAAGACTTTCCGTCGGCATTGCGAGCGACACTGCGTCAGGCGCCCAAAGTGATCCTCATTGGAGAAATGCGCGACTTTGAAACGACTGAAATCGCGCTTGAGGCTGCCGAAACCGGTCACTTAGTACTTTCCACGCTGCATACGATCGACGCGTCGAAGACGGTCGATCGAATTATCGGTCTCTACCCGAAGAATGAGGAGCCAGTTATTCGCACTCGCCTCGCCCAGACCTTTCGCTACATCATTTCGCAACGATTGATTCCGCGTGCCGACGGGCGTGGACGCATTGCGGTGGCTGAAATTCTAAGATCGAGCCCGCGCACCAGGGAATACATCGAAACCGGGGAAGCCGAAGGAAAGTCTCTACTGGATGCAATGCGCGACGGTAAGCTCGACGGCATGCAGGACTTTGATTCGGTGATCATAGAGTTGATCGAGGCTGGGGCAATTACACTTGAAGATGGGCTCAGCTTCGCCACCAACCAAAATAATCTTCTCCTTTCGCTTAAAGGACTCAGCGCCGCGCAGGACTTTGTTCGACGCGAAGGCGGCCCGATGACTGTAGGTGCTTTATCGGAGTCTGGATCGTTGTTGGGCTTGATCGAATAACTGAATTCGAAAACCTCCATCAGGACTATCATGACTATTGTTTGCCCAAAGTGTTCAACGCAGCTTGAGGTAAGCGGAGCTCCCGCTCGTCCATTCACTATTCGATGTCCAAAGTGCAGCACCACGGTTAACGTTGGTGGTTCAGCAAGTCCGGCATCGGAGAAAAGTGGATTGGCAGTTGGACAATCTCCCTCAACAGAACGTCCACGTTTTACCGGATCGCGTCCCGCCCCTCTCTTTCAGCCCGACCCTGTCAGCAAGCCAGAAACTGCTAGTCCAACAAAGTTGGACGACGTGAGTCGACTGCTAGCCGGCCTGATGAGTCAGAGTGAGAAAGCTGGTCCCCGGGACCCTCAGCAGAGGCCAGCGTGGAATCCTCGGAAAGTATTGATCTGTACCACTGAGCAGCATCGCGAGGTGGTAGCGCGTCAACTGACAAAGAATAGCTATCAGGTATTTGTGGCGCAGGATACGGGCCAAGCTGTGGATCGAATGCGAGAGAATCAATTGGATGTCGTTGTGTTAGATCCGGAGTTTGACACCGGGGAACAGGGCGCTGCATTTGTAATGAGAGAAGTTAATGTCCTTCGGCCTCCTCAGCGTCGCCGTTTGTTCTTTGTTCTGTTGTCTCCAGTTCAGCGGACCATGGACGCCCATGCAGCATTTCTTAACAACGTCAATGCGGTCGTCAATTTTCGCGAACTCGAAGACCTGCCGAATATTCTCGAGCACGCACTTCGCGAATACAACGAACTCTACAAGGAACTCAACCTCGCCTTTAATATGCCGATGATTTAGTGCAGGTGATTATGTGCGATGAGAAGGACCCCTCCTGGGGTCCTTTTTATTGGCACCCTGTTTGACTCAAGCGCAAGATTTTTTCCAGAGCATAGCCTACAATGCCTCTCGAGTTCTGAGCGGAGAAAAGTCTTCTCCGTCATTTGCCCTGGGCAACAGCGCATGCCAGAATCCGCGCTTACTTCGCGAGTCTTTACTCGAAGGCCTCTGGATGAGTCGTTCTCGTTGGGTTATTTTCTCTTGTTGCCATCTTGTAGTGATGAGTTGTGACCGATCAGAGAGCCGTCAGATCCCACTGACTGGACGTCGTCGCTCCGCTGTCCGCGACAAATGTAATTTGCTAAGCTTTACTCCATCGGCAGCGCTTATTCGTCTCAGCATCCTCGTAAAAGGTACTGGACCAGATGACAACATCGACCGAAGCGAGCCAACTCTCGCCGGCAACAATCGCGGTTCACGGCGGTGAACGACCGGACGAACAACCATTCGGCGCAGTGGTCTCACCCGTCTTTCATTCCGCCACATTCAGTTTTCAAAGCTTCGATGAGATGCGCCGTTACGCGCGTGGTGAATTGCCCGACGCCTACTTTTACTCGCGGTACGCTAATCCAACTGTAGCCGAAGTGGAGAGGAAGATTGCTGAACTCGAAGGCGCAGAAGCGTGCGTTGTCACCGCTTCAGGTTCCGCTGCGACTTTCTGCGCGTTGGCGGCTTCGTGCAATTCCGGCGACGAAGTGATCGCGTGCGATTCGATTTACGGTGGCACTGTCAAGATTTTGACTAAGCTGCTCGGTCAGTTCGGAGTGACAAGCAGGTTCATCAGCACCGTTGAAGCACGACATCTGAATGAGATGGCCGGAGACAAGACACGAGTTTTCTGGTGTGAGACTCCGGCTAACCCTATCAACCGCATCGTCGATCTCGAGCAAGCCGCCAGGGCTGCGCGTAAGGCGGGCATCACCTCAATAGTTGATAACACGTTTGCCACCCCGATCCTTCAACGGCCAATCGCTCACGGGATTGATGCAGTCATGCACAGCGCGACAAAATACCTCGGCGGCCATTCCGATCTGACCGCAGGGGCAGTTGCCGGCTCCAGGGACTTCATCAGTCGCGTCAGGCAAATGGCGGTTCTGGTGGGCGCCACCCTTGATCCCGCCGCGGCGTATCTACTTTCGCGGGGAATCAGAACGCTGGACTTGCGAGTCCGAGCTGCCAGCCGAAACGCGCTCAAATTGGCCCAGGCCTTGCGAGGACATCCCAAAGTTGTGCGGGTTTACTACCCGGGCCTGGAAGACGATCCGGGTCACGAGTTGGCCAAGCGTCAGATGATCGAGTTCGGCGGGATTGTAGCGATTGACCTGAAAGGCGGTGAGCGCGAAGCCGAAACGTTATTCGATTCATTTCGACTGGTGCGCACGGCACCCTCCCTGGGCGGCGTCGAAACTCTCGTCAGTTACCCTCTCCTTTCCTCTCATGCCGGTTTCTCCAACGAAGAACTTCGCGCGGCAGGAGTTTCTGCTGCAACCGTTCGCTTTGCGGTCGGTATCGAGTCGGTTGACGACATAATCGCCGACATCACGCAGGCACTGGACAAGACCTAGGAAATCGCAATGGTCCGGGCGGAATTCACAGCTACTATTGTCGAAGCGAAAGCGAGTCATTCGCACCACCACGGCCGCGCGTCTGACAGTCGCCGTCGATTGGGTATGGTGTTGATCCTGACGGCAATCTACATGGTCGCGGAGGCGCTCGCAGGATGGTGGTCAGGTTCGCTCGCGCTGCTCGCCGACGCGGGACACATGTTAACGGACGTGGCGGCCGTGGCCCTTGCCCTGGCTGCTGCCTGGTTTAGCGCCAGGCCAGCTACGCCGAGAAAAACGTTCGGCTACTATCGTCTTGAGATTCTCGCGGCGCTCATTAATGGTGTGGCTTTGGTGGTTATAGCCCTGCTCATTTTCTACGAGGCTTACCAGCGATGGTCGTCGCCGCCAGCTGTTCGCAGCAGCATTGTGATGTTGGTAGCTTCTGGCGGTCTCATCATAAATGTCATTTGTGCCTGGATCCTTCACGCGGGCCATGACCTTGACATGAACATTCGCGGTGCCTGGTTGCATGTGATTAGCGACGCGCTGGGCTCAGTCGGAGCAATCGTGGCGGGCGCGATAATGTGGATTTATGGCTGGTTCACAGCGGATCCGCTCTTCAGTGCATTAATTGGCGTTCTGATAGTGTGGAGTTCCTGGCGGCTAATTCGCGAGTCAACGAATGTTCTCCTTGAAGGAACGCCCGCCCACATCAATCTAACGGCCGTTGAAGAAGCAATCCTCAACACGGAGGGGGTTACAGCTGTCCACGATTTGCACGTTTGGACAATTACTTCAGGACGCGAGGCGTTGAGCGCCCACGTAATTCACGGGTACACCACGTCTCAACCTGACCTCTTGAAAGAACTGCGAACGAAACTTCACGATCGGTTTGGTGTGGATCACCTGACCATTCAGATGGAAACACCTGACTTCGAGGACGAGACATTTCATTTTTGCCACGCGGGAACGGCATGCTTTCGCTCGGAACGCTGACGAACCAGTACGAACTCAGATTTTGAGACAAGTCAGTAAGGTACTCGAACGCTCCACCTTATCTGGTTGTCGGCAAGCACTGAAGATCTCCTCATGGAAATTAACCTCCTCCTAACCCTGGACCTTCGGGAACAGGCAGCTTTACAAGCGGCGCTGGTCACGCACGGCGCACCAGATTGTCTGGTGACGCTGGCACTAACAGGCGCTTGCCGTATTTCGTCTTTGGAAGAAGCCCGCCAACTTCGTAGTTGGTTGGCGGAAGCATTCACCACCGGCGACACTGACGTCGCTTCCTTAAAAGTGATTGATCGGGCCTTGACGAAATTCGGGGTGTAGTACTGAACCTTGTCAATCATTTCAACCTTCCTGAGTCGGGGAATCTGAATGAGGCATATCGAACTGGCGTACGGACAAGACTCGGTGAGGTTTGCCGTTGACGAGAATTCTTATCAGGTTCTCACACATAAAGGATTGTCTGAACAGCCTCTCACGGATGCTCAGATCGGTTCGGCCCTTGACGCCCCAATCGAATCGCCGCCACTAGACGAATTCCTCAATTCAGGCGAATCAGTATTAATAGTGGTTTCCGATGCCACTCGAGCCACGGCCAGCACCCAGATCGTGAACCTTCTCGTGCGTCGACTTGTCCAGGCTGGGATTTCAGCCATTAACATCGCGATCATCTTTTCTACCGGTATCCATCGAGGTGTCAGCCCTGATGAAAAGCGAGAACTGCTAACACCATTCATCCTTCAGCGAATCAGGACAATCGATCACGACGCTTATGATTCAAAACAGTTGGTTGCGATTGGGCAAACTGCGAGTGGAACTCCGGTGGAACTTAATCGGGCGTTGCAGGAGTTTACGCACGTGATTCAAACAGGAGCGATTGGGTTCCACTACTTCGCCGGGTTTACCGGAGGGCGCAAGTCAATCTGTCCAGGTCTTGCTTCGGCCCAAACGATCGAGACAACTCATATGCTGGCGCTGGACTTTGAGCAGGGCGGGCGAAGGGCCGGCGTCGGAACCGGATTGTTGGAGGGTAACGCTGTGCACGAAGAGTGCGAGCGAATTGCAGGAATGATTGAGCCATCGTTTGGTGTCAACGCCGTGGTGGACGAGTCAGGGCTGGCAGTTCAGATCTATGCCGGACACTGGCGCGACGCGCACCGTGCAGGTTGTCGGCAATATCTTGCGGACCACTCCATCGAGATTGAAAGCCGGCGCGAAGTGGTAGTTGTAAGCTGCGGGGGTTCACCCTACGACATTAATCTCATCCAGGCACACAAGGCGCTTGAGATGGCTTCTTATGCCTGTGAACCGGGAGGAACGATCATCCTGTTGGCAGAGTGTCCGGACGGATTGGGCCGGAAGGACTTTCTGAAGTGGTTTGACACAGAGAATTCGAGCTCGCTTAAAAGGCGATTGCGCGAGAGCTATGAGGTCAATGGCCAGACAGCGTGGTCACTCATGTCGAAGGCGGAACGATTCCGCGTGTTGCTGGTTTCATCCCTGGCTGAAGATGATGTTCGCCGCATGAACATGACTCCAGCGCGTTCCCTCGATGAAGCGATGTTGCAGGTCAACTCAGCCGCTCGTGGATACGTCCTCCCGCGTGGCGCCTCATTGTTGCCAGTCGTGAGTCATTGATGTTAATGGTTGTCACGCAATAGAATTCAGGACCTCGAAAGAAACTACAAAGGAGAGCAGACGTGAGAAGCAAAATGAGCATTGTCTGGATAGTTGTTTTTTGCGCAGCGGTAGGAGCCTCCGGGCAACAACCGGTTTCTGAAAAACCAGTGCCCCTGGCTGAGCCAGCTGTCGCATTGGACGCTTCAGCTACTCCCGCGTTGGAGGGAACGCTTCGCACGACGGCATTGAATGGGGCGCCTGACACTCCCGTCACTAATATTCGACTTGTTATTAAGAACATTAGTTCGAATTCCTACAGCTATGTATCAGGCCTGGTCACCTTTTATGACAGTTCCCAGGTTCGATGCGGTGAGGGTCAGTTCAAAGCTGACGTCGTAGCCGCAAACGAGTCATTCGAGACTGATGCCCCCGGCATCCGCATTACCTGTGCTCCGTCCACCTGGCGCATCGTAGCGACTAGTCTCCTACCACGTCTTTCTCCAGAACCGGTGGAGACATTGGCAAGGCCGACCAATCTAATAATCAGCGTCGACGGTGAAGAACATCCGATTCAATTGGACCGGCCGATGGTGCTGAATTTCGGCGAGCGTCGGCGGACAATAACTTTGCGCCGCAGTCAGTGACGACTTTAGTTTGTCGAGCTTGACGACCAGGATCCGCGGTTCTACGATGAGGGGCAAGAAGCGACATTTCCGAGGGAAGGAGTAAAGCAATGGCGGACACCAATCAGAAAAAGTGTACGCATCCAGCGTGTGATTGCCCCGCAGAGGAAGGAAGCAAGTATTGTGGAGAATACTGCGAAAACGCTGAAAAGTCGGGCGTGCTAGAAATAGGCTGCAGTTGTGAGCACGACGCCTGTCGCTAGCACCGTAAAATTGCTTCGTATAGAGTCAGTCCATTCCATCCTAGTTTCGCCTTTTCCCCCTTCAATAAGCGACTACCTGCCCGTTTGATTGCCATTTGCAATTGATTTGCAATGTTGCCGCCGCCGTTCTTGCGACAACGCCAAATAAGATTTCTTTCATCCTTGAACCATGCCGGTAGGATCCCGAAACGCCCAGGCGTTCACTCCCGGGCCCTACTGTTTTCCAAAAGCGCTGAGCTTCAAAGAGTTTGGCCTTCTGACTACAAGTATTCCGTCGCCCGACGCAGGGCGGCGATAAAAAGGGGAACTACATGAGACGAACTTTTCTCGCGATAGGCTTAACCGCGGCAGCGGCAATGACCGCGTTTTCTCAACGCGTTGAAACCGGTGCGACGAGCCAAAGCAGTAGCAGCACGACGGCGTCCGCGAACCAGGCGGGCAGAACTCTTGACATTCAGTCTGGTGCCCGGTTGGCGGCGGAACTCCAGAGCACTATTGATGTGCGCAAGGCCAAAGTTGGCGATGAGGTTGTTTTGAAGACCACGCAAGCACTCAAGTCACAGGGACACACCGTAGTGAATAAGGGCGCGAGACTTATTGGTCATGTGACGGAGGTTGAGCAGAAGACCCAGGCAAACGGCACGTCCCGAATCGGCCTGCTCTTCGATCGTTTGGACACCGGCTCTATGGAGTTTCCTATCTCTGCGACCATTACGTCGATAACTAGAAGTAAGGCAAACGTTCGTGCTGACGACCAGGAGGTGTTTGGATCTGAAGCCAATGCCGGATCAACTTCGACCGTGCGATCGAGCTCGAGCTCCCAGAGTGGCGGCGGTCTAGTTAGTGGAGTAGTGAATACTACAACTTCGACTGTTGGTAGTGTGGTTAGCGCGACCACTGGGGCTGTGGGAGCTGTCGCCCATGCAACTACTCGGACGGTTACGGGCTCTGGTCGTTCGCTTGGCCGTATTCAGATTGCAGAATCAAGCAGTACTTCAGCTGAGGCCGGTGCTGTGTTATCACTTCCGGGTGACAACTTGCGACTCGAGAAGGGGATCACTTTCAATTTTCTGCTCAATCAATCGGCAAGCGCAGGTACAACCAAGCCGCAGTAAAACGAAGTTCAGTGAACAGAAAGTGACGGCGACGCGTTTACGACGTGTCGCCGTTTCTTCTTTCCGGCTTCTTCATGAGGATACAGGCGCTGCCAAGTTAGGATCCGAACCGCCGCGAATCTTTCGTCCTGCTATAATCAGCTATTCAGACAACGTCTACTGAGAATCCCGGAATGATATCTACTTTGATCGAGCTGCAGCGCCTCAAACGATTGGATAGGACGGGGTGGACGCTGCGTGGCCTTGCGAATGGCACTGAATCTGTTGCCGCGCATTCATTTGGCGTGAGCGCGGCGGCAATGATGCTGGCTGATGAGTTACAAGCGCGCGGAGTAGAGGTTGATGTTGAGAAGGTATTGCGTCTGGCTTTGATCCATGACTGGGCTGAGACCCGCGTGGGTGATATGCCTCGAACCGGCACGTCATACTTTGGTTCCGATGTAAGAAAAAGAGCAGAGACAGCGGCGCTCGCTGACGTGGTGGCCGGAGCAGTCGCCGGGGCCAAATACAAATCTCTACACGAAGAGTATGAGCAACGCGAGACGTTGGAGTCGCGGTTGGTTAAGGCGGCTGACGTAATCGATTTACTGGTCCAGGCGCTGGCACTGGAGCGAAGCGGGGTCAAAGGGTCTGGACGAATTCTGGGAAACTCGCGAGCGTAACTTCCACCTTCAACGAGAAGCGGAGCAGGTTGTGGCCGAAGTCTTCCTGGCCCTGGAAGATTCCCGTGCGGCGATCGAGAAGCAATAGCCGAGAAACAAATGATCCAGTGGCTTAGAGGTTTTTGGGAAGCGATAACTCTGCAAAACGTGCTCCTCGGAGTGTTGATTTTTGCAGGTACTTTCGCAATCAACCTTGCCCTGGTCTCCTTCATACTGGTCAAACTTCCTGCCGACTATTTTCAGAACCCCGATACCAGTTCTTTGTGGAAAGGTAAATCCAGGCTGATGCGCGTTCTCGTAGTGGTGGGAAAGAACATCCTGGGGGTTTTGCTGGTCGCAATTGGCGTCGTGCTTTCCCTTCCTGGCGTACCGGGTCAAGGTGTCTTAACGATCCTGCTTGGCATAATGCTGCTGGATTTTCCTGGCAGAAGGCGATTTGAACGATGGTTGGTGAGTCGACCGAAAGTTTTGCACGCGGTTAACGGCCTGCGGCACAGATTTGGCAAGACTGCGCTTGTCCTTGAATAGTCTCAGTTGAACTGATGACCCGTTAGGAAGTATGACCTTTATCACCCGATCAGATCCGTCTCTTGTCGGGAAAATGTTCCACGTCGTTCGATTTCGCCCGAAAAGGCGCGCGTTGACAAGAAAAAATCTCTTTGTTAGGTTGAACCGCAGTTGCGGGATTGCGGCGCTGCGAACCTTTAATATGCGCCCTAATAGCGCTTTTTGATGCTTAATTCATTTCTTGCCCAAACTCGCTTGCCTGTCCGGCTGCTCGTCCCAGTGCTTCTCGTATTCGGCTCGCTCGCCTTTAGTGGTTGTGGACTGTTCGGAACCCACAAACAGGTTCAGGTGCCTCCCATGCTTACGCCGCTGGCTGAGGCAAGCAAGGCGCAGCTAATTGATGAAGCCAATCGCGTGGCCGCCGTGAAATCGATCCACGGAAAGGTCGATATCCTATTCGAGGATACGTCTTTCGCTGAAGTAGGAATCGCCGAGAAGTATCGCCAGGCTGACGGGACCATTACGCTGCAGCGTCCAGGTAAAGTCTATCTCGTGATACAGGTGCCTTTTATCGCCAAGGACATTGCCCAAATGACCTCGGATGGCGAGCGATTCCGGGTCGCGGTGTTACAAGGAGACGACAAATACCGGCGCTTCGTAAAAGGAACTAACAACGCTGTCTACGAGAAACTTGAATTGAACGGGGATGGTAACGAAGGGTCGAAAAGTAAGAAGAAAGTAATGACTGGAAAGGAGACTGTCAGCGCGCTAGCCAATCTGCGCCCACAACATCTCACTGAGGCTTTCATGATCCAACCGGTGGGAGCGGCGGCTCAGCAGGGTAAGGTTTATGCCAGGAGCGAGTTTTTTCAAGAAGAACCAGATATACGCCTGCAAGCTAAGAAAAATGCACGCGTCGTCCGTGGCTATTATTTGCTCGAAGAGTTTTCTCCGCTTGGCGCCGACGAACTGCGTCTGGAACGTAGATTTTGGTTCGACAGAGTAGGCGGAATACGTCTGGCCCGTTTGCAAACTTTTGACGACCGCGGGTTACTGATTACTGATATCTCGTACTGGGATGATAAACCTCTCGGAAATGACGGACCCAAGTTGCCATCGCGAATCGACATTACACGCCCGCACGACCACTACCGGCTAAGCCTTACGTATCAAACACCGGGTTCAATAGATATTGACCGCGATTACCGACCTGAGGCTTTTGTCTTGGAAAACAGGTGGGAACTGCCTGAACTTGACCTCGACGCTCCACAGAACAAACGCGCAAAAGCCAATCCATAATGAGATCAACGGCTTGCTAGATATAGGTGGCGGATTGTATTAACATCTGACGCTTAGTTCCCAGCATCCGTTTCTATTAAGAGTGTGCGTTGCCACACTCAAGGCGCGAAAGAAGCCGCTAAAGTGTGACGGGAGTCGACCTGTTATTCCAATGAGAACAATATTGCAAGCAGAAGACCTGGTTAAGGTCTACCGCGTTGGCAAGGTTGACGTCCCAGCACTGCGCGGGGTTTCTCTACATGTCCAAGAGGGAGAGTTCGTCGCCATTATGGGACCCTCCGGTTGCGGCAAATCGACGATGTTGCACCTGCTGGGTGGTCTGCTGACTCCAAGCAGCGGCAGGATAATTGTTGATGGCGAGGACCTGACCGCAGCTTCAGATGCCAAACGAACGGACATTCGACGACGTAAGATCGGCTTTGTCTTTCAAAGATTTAATCTCTTTCCGACGTTAACTGCCGAGGGGAACCTGAGGCTAGCGGAGCGCATACACGGAAATGGTGGTGAAGACTCCGGGCGGCGTCGAGAGGTGCTAAAGCTGCTGGGTTTGGAAGACAAACTTCACCACAAACCGTTGGAGCTTTCGGGAGGCGAACAGCAACGGGTCGCTTTGGCGCGGGCCGTAGTGACGCGTCCGGCCATCGTCCTGGCAGATGAACCCACGGGAAATCTCGACTCTGAGAATTCTGCTTTGGTCCTGAATATGTTTCAGGAGTTGAATTACCGCTTCAATCAGACAATTGTGATGATTACGCACAACCCCGAAGCCGCAGCAATGTGCCGACGAATAGTACAAATGCGCGACGGCCACATTGTCGAACCGACCACGGCTGTGCAAATGTAACTGACGGGATTTACACACAATTCCCCTCCTCTGTAGCTTCAACGGCATTCTGGTACTCCCGGCGTCCCATTTGCTGGTAAATGGCACGTGGAAAGGTTGATTTGCTCAACGCAATTAAGAAGATTTTCCTTTGGACGTATGCCAGGAACACTTGGCAGTGGGACATCCTCTGTGTACTGATTCTGGCCTTTATTTTTTTGACCCCGAAAAGCTGGTTTGAGGGCAGCGAACCGGGGTCAAGGTTGTCGCATCAAAGTCCGGCCACGTCGAGTGTGCTTATTGGTCCCGAACTTGTTGAGAATCAAGGGATTACCCCCCAATTGCATGAGACGGTAAAGGCTCTCACGGGTCGCGCGGATGTTAAGATAGTCGCAGTTCGCAAGGTGACCGATGCATCCGGGCACACAGTCGGGTATCAGGTTGACATCCGGTAGTCTTCCCCTATAATTGCTCGGTTTTTCGAACAAGGGGAAGGAAAGTTAATTCATTCTTTAGGAGCCATATGAAGAAGTTCGTTTTCCCGGTTATTGCGGGTTTGATTTTAGGGACGGTGCTGAGCGGCGCTTCGCCAAAAGCAAGCGGGCAGACAGCTGGTTTGGTTAGCACTGTGCTGGGTAACATGGAGTCGAATCGGAAGAGCCTGATGTCTTTGCGCGCCGGGCTCAGTATGGAAAAATACAATTCCCAACTGCGCGATTCGGAGCACTATAACGGCGTGGTTCTTTACGTGCCGGCAGGTAAGCGCGAGGCTTCGGTGCGAATTGAGTGGACCAAACCGCAGAAAGAGATCCTGGCGGTGGCGAATGGTAAATACAGGCTATTTCGGCCTCGTTTGAATCAAGTGATGGAGGGTAAGTCTGGATCGGTCCGCGGTAAAGCTGGAGCAGGTGGAATTCTCGAGTTGATGTACATGAGCCGCCAACAACTGGAAACCCGCTTCCAACCGGTTCAGGACGTTCGTGAAGAGACCCTTTGGGGCGGCGTCAGTACGATTCATTTGACGCTGGTGCCTAAGGGCAATTCGAGTTTCAAGTACGCCGAAATATGGGTTGATAGATCCGGCATGCCGGTGCAGACGAAGATCGTCGAGAAGAACGACGACTCGACGACCATGCGCTTGAGCAACCTCGAAAAGAATATCAGGATTCCTTCGGACGAATTCGAAATCAAACTGGATCCGAGCGTTAAGGTCATTAAAGGCTAACATCGATCTAACTGGTTATTAGCAGGGGCTCTGTTGTCGCAACGCAGAGCCCCTTTCAGTTTTTAGTTTGACGGGGGATTTACAGCCGCCTTGCGTCGCTGCGACTGTGTCGCATATCCTTCGGGCCTAAATCCGCAGATGACATCGGCTCTTTGAGCTGGTTTACTGTCCAAAATGAGAAGATCCAAGTTTCTTAGACTGAAACTACGCGAAGCTAGCTTTATAAGCCGAGGTCTGCTATCCAGCCGCCACCCAGTGCTGGCTCACTTGATCCCAATGCGCAGGTGCAATCTGGCGTGTGGTTATTGCAACGAATATGACCATACCTCGTCACCAGTATCCCAGGAGATCATCAAACGTCGACTTGATAAGCTAGCGACGCTGGGGACGTCAATCGTAACCATTTCTGGTGGCGAGCCGATGATGCATCCCGAGCTGGACGAAATCATCCATCACATCCGCACTCGAGGAATGATCGCTGGACTGATTTCGAATGGATACTATTTCACGCCCGAACGAATTAAGCGCCTAAACAAGTCTGGTCTCGAATACCTGCAAATCAGCATCGACAATGTGAATCCCGATGAAGTGTCGCGGAAGAGCCTGCGCGTGCTCGATAAGAAACTACGATATCTGTCTGAGTATGCCGACTTTCATGTGAACATTAATTCGGTTATCGGCGGCGGCATTAAAAACCCCGACGATGCGCTGACTGTTGCGCGCCGCGCAGTGGAGTTGGGTTTCTCGACCACCGTGGGCGTGATTCATGACAGCGACGGAACCTTGAAGCCTTTGTCGGCTAAAGAGAAGGACATATTCCAGCAGGTTAAGAAGCTCGGGAATAAAGACCACGCCCGGCTCAATTGGTTTCAGGACAGCATCGCGGAGGGGAAAACCTACAACTGGCGCTGCCGCGCCGGCGCTCGCTATCTCTATATTTGTGAGGATGGTTTGGTGCACTGGTGTTCCCAGCAGCGAGGTTACCCGGGAATCCCACTCGAGCAGTACACGATGGAAGATTTCGATCGAGAGTACAACACAGAAAAGTGGTGTGCGCCCACGTGTACCTTGCAGTGCGTTCATCAGGTTGGCATTCTGGACAACTGGCGCGATCCTCAAAAGACACCGGCCCAGATGGCTCAGGAACGAGCGCAGAAGGAAGCTGTCGGCGAAATGGTGAGCGTTAAGTGAGTTTTTGAGTGAACGCTCAGCTTCGAGCCCTCGCCTCTCCGACTGTAAAGAGTGTGACTGAACTGGAAAGACCCAGGCCGGAAAGTCGACCCGCCATTAGGACAATCATTTCTCCTTTTTTTACCGTCCCTGCCTCAAGCAAGACCGTTTCGCCGAGTCGCAACATTTCCTCAGTCGAATCGGCGTGAGGAACGATCAGCGCTTCCACGCCCCAGATCAGCGACAGCTCATTTTGTACGTGCTGCGAGTTGGTGAGTGCGACTATCTGCTGGTCTGGTCGCAAAGCTGAGAGTCTGCGAGCCATCAGTCCTGACTCAGTCAAGACTGCGGTCACTTTCGTACCCATCTCTTCTGCGGCGAAGGCGGCAGCTTCGCAGAGAGCGCGGCTGACCCTGCCTGACTGACGGCCGGCCCACTTCGCAACGGTGTCAGACTCGGTAGCTTTAACTGATTCAGCTGACTCGATAATGCGACACATGGTTTCCACGGCGGGCACTGGATACTGACCTATGGCCGTTTCGTTGGATAGCATCAGGGCATCGGTGCCATCCCAGACCGCATTGGCCACGTCGGAGGCCTCAGCGCGCGTCGGTCTTGGGCTTGTGACCATCGACTGAAGCATCTGAGTCGCGGTAATTACCATCTTTCCGGCGCGGACCGACTTTTCAATGATTCTTTTCTGATAAACCGGGACCAGTTCTACGCTGGTTTCCACGCCGAGATCCCCGCGCGCCACCATGATTGCATCTGCGGCGGCAATTATGTCGTCAAGGTGATCAATGGCCTCGGCCTTTTCGATCTTTGCCACCAGTGGAGCTCGTCCACCAGCTTTGCCAATTAAACTCTTCGCTCGCACGCAATCTTCAGCGCGCCGCACAAATGAGAGCGCAATGTAATCGACGTCCTGGGCCACAGCCCATTTCAAATCTTCGATATCTTTCTCAGTAAGCGAATCGATGGGCAGGGAAATCCCCGGTAAGTTAATTCCTTTTCGCTCCGCCAAAACCCCGCCATTTATTACCCGGCAAACGACGTCCGTGTCCGATGTGCTCTCAACCAGCAGTTCAATCGCGCCGTCATCGAGAAGAATTCTGTCACCTGCACTGACAACTCGGGGCAGGTCAGGATAGTTAGTTGAAACTTGGGTTGCGTCTCCCTCAACCTCACGAGTGGTTATGACAAAGATAGCCCCCTTTTCCAACGTCACAGGCTGGGCGTTTTTCAATTGGCGTGTTCGTATCTTTGGCCCTGATAAGTCGACCAGCACCGCAATGGAGCGCTTGAGCGATGCGGCTGCCGCACGTACTTTACGAATATCCTCATCCTTTTCGTCGCGGTTCCCGTGGGACATGTTTATACGGAAGCCATTTGCGCCCGCCACGATCAAGGCCTCAATTGAGGCTGAATCGCGCGAAGCCGGGCCGAGAGTCGCCAGTATCTTTGCTCGCCGAATGTCCAACGTCCTCGTCTCGCTTCCGATCGCTTTATTGATGAGCTGTTCTCGAAACATGTTTCGCTCCAGTTTGGGGATTAAATGGAACTTGGAACTCACCTGGAAACATTGGAGAGCGCGGACCGGACGGCTTGCTCCAATTGCAGCCCAGTCGATTCGTCGAAACCGATAAATCTTTTTACAAGTTGTCCCTGGCGATCGAATACGAGAGTTTGTGGAATGCTGTCATTGTCCGAGAGCACGATGTCGCTGAGAGATTTATCCGGGAACGCGAGCGGATACTGAATCTTTAGTTCGCTGGCAAACTCCCCGACCTTAACTCGATCGTCTGCGCCGCCAACATTCAATCCTATAACCTGTAATCCTTGTGGACCAAAACGGCTCTGAATCTCTTTCAGTTGCGGAATGCTGTTGCGGCAAGGAGCGCACCAGGTGGCATAGAAATCCAGGACCAGAACCCGCCCTTGAAAGTCTTGAATAGTGGAGTGCTTCGCTCCAGGGAGCGTCCAACCCATGTTGGCGCCGATGGCATCGGCTTTCCAGGGCGGCATCGGATAGGTTGTGTTCGGCTGACCTGAGAGAACTGGTGTCGGTTCGAGAGATGCGGTCGAGTCTTTGCGGCTGCAATTGATAGAAAGAAAAGCGCAACTAAGAAGGAGTGTTGTGGCGGCGATCTTCCGCAGGCAGCTGCTGGTCATAGATAAGGTTGGCTCTTCGTGTTACTACGCGTGGGCAGCATTCTACACGAGTGAGCACCTTGATGGTCATGTGATAGGGAACAGAAGCAGGAGCAGTGGCAGCAGACTTCGGTAAACATCCGGTGGTGACATCCGGGCACTAAGGCTCCCGGTTGTGTAATTCGTTGTCCTCACGAGAGCCTTCCGGAGTGACCGGTGGTTCTGAGTGTTCAGATTGAGCCGGCTTCCCGGGCACACGATATTCCTCGTTCACCCAACGCCCGAAATCCACCATCTTGCAGCGCTCGGAACAGAACGGACGAAAGGGATTGTCTTTCCACTCAGTAGATTTACCGCAGGTTGGACACTTCATAAGGCGGAAGGTGGATCTGGTGACAACTCTCTCAGTTGGCCACTCTGACCTCGCGCCCCAGCGATTCAGGGCGCTTTACCAAGATTCGTCGATTGACGAATTCGATCGTACCTTCCCTGCGCATGGCATTCAAGCGGACGGTGACGCTCTCGCGGGTAGAACCCACAATCGAGGCGATCTCGCGGTGAGGCAGAGGAATATCAATCAAAACGCCTTCGCGTTCCGGGACTCCATAGCGGTCGGAGAAATCCGCAAGCAACCTATCAAGCCGCGCAGGTATCGCATTCAATGCGAAATCGGCCAGCCTGCGCTCGGCATGTTCTAATCGTTGACCGATCAATCGGAAAGTGTAATCATGAAGACGGTCGTCCTCCTCCATCCCCCGTTGAAACTCCCCAGCAGGTATTTTCAAAAGCCGCGAGTTTGCGTAGGTAATCGCGGAATTTTCCCTTTGCCCCGCAGTTGAATAGAGAGCTGACTCTCCGAACAGGGAGCCATCTGAAAGAATGTCAATTACAGCTTCTCGTCCGGTTGCGTGGTCAATTCGGCACAGCTTAACCCTACCCTGGACGATGGCATACAAGGAGTCCGCAGCATCTCCAGCCCGGTAGACAAAGCGCCGGCGCCGCAAATCTAGGACTACAGAACCGCTGGCGAGTTGGGAGCGTAATTCGTCTCGGAGGGTCGCGCCAAAATCGAGTTGCCGAATTATGTCACTGACGTCTGCGTCCGTAAGATTGTTGGCACGCTTAGTTTGCATGACTAATTGTCCCCGTGTCTCATGGGAGCTTGAGTTAAAGGTTTTCGGTCAAATTCCGAAACGACAGCGTAACCGGTCTATTGTCGCGGGATAGCTGTAATGAAAAATGTAAGGAAACCCCTGGGAACTTTGTTCGAGGTCGTGACGCTTCAGTTATTGCTCGGATCTTGATTGGGGCGGTGTTTAAAAAGAGAAACGGACAACCACTGAATGGCCGAACTGTAACACGAAGCCAATAGCCATGCAACAAATATCATCCGATTCCTGGTCCATGGTGGGTAAATTTCACGTACTGGTAGTAGACGACGACCCTGATAAGCTGAGTCTGCTGGAGGCGGCTTTACGCACGGCTGGTTACGAGGTCCAGACGGCCCGCGATGGAGTGGAAGGTCTCGCTGCAATCACTTCATTTCAACCCGATCTAATTGTCTCTGACATTATGATGCCCGGGATGGATGGCTATGAGTTGGCCCATCGGATTCGAGAAAACCCGCAAACCAAATTCATTCCAATAATTCTTCAGACCGCGGCCGGGGTTAGTGCTGCGGACCAGCGACGCGGTTCTGAAGCCGGCGCGCTCGGTTATTTTACCGACCCTACTGATATCGACTTGCTACTAGCGCGCGCTCGAACACTGCTCGACTTCAAGGCTTATCTTGATTCGTGTGAAGAGCACGCTTTCACGGACCATTTGACTGGCTTGGCAAATCGGCGACGTTTTGAACGACAGTTGGAGCGCGAAGTCGCGCGGACGCTAAGGTATGGCAGGCCATTCTGTTTACTGATGGTTGACATTGATGGCTTCAAACAAGTCAATGACAACTACGGGCACGACGCAGGAGATGAGGCGATTAGAAGTTTGGCGAGGACTTTGCAACAAGGAACCCGAGGAATAGACCTCGCCGCCCGTATCGGCGGTGAAGAGTTTGCCGTGCTCTTGACTGAGACCGGCCTGGAAACCGCGAAGGAAGTGGCGGAACGTTTAAGAGTGGCAATAAAAGAAGTAGAAATACCCGTTGTGGGCTCCATCGCGGCAAGTTTTGGTGTTGCAGAATGTCCGTCTTCGGCACAGACTGCTCGCGACCTGCTGGTGGCCGCGGATGGGGCGCTCTACGAGGCAAAACGTCAGGGACCGTGTAGCCGAGGCTCAGTCAGTAGAATCGAACTCATTGAAGGCAGTGGGCGTACAATAAAGTCTGGGTGCCGGATGTAAGGGACGACACCAGTTAGTTATGGCCGATTACAAAGATAAGATAGACGATTGGCAGCGGACGGTTCGGCGCAAGGCTCGCGAGTTGGACGAGAAGTTTTCCATTTCGGATCTCGTCGAGGAGGGATCACGAGTTGCGGGCGAAGCCGCCAAGCGTGGAGTGGAAGCCGCGGCCAACGGCGCCGAGAAGATTCGTGTCGAGGCGGAACGTTTGTCTGATGAGGGAGAAGTAGGGGATGCCGCAAAGCGTTTTGCTGAGGAAGCTGTGCGAGGCGCAAAGCGCGCGGGGAAAGTCGTCCGCAATGTATCCGGCGACGCGGGGAAAAAAGCGGAAGAGGCGGTAAATCAAGCTAAGCAATATTACGATCGCGCATCGCGCATTTATGACACCGGCGCCAGGGTTACGCGTGCTTCAAACGCAGCGACACTTGGGATGCTCAAAGCACGAGACTGGATTAAGGAGAACCCGGGCAAGGCTGCACTGGTTTCTTTCTCATTGATTTTGGGAGTCCGCATGGGTGCGTCATTTCCGGGTCTGGATTCAGTGCTGCTCGGATCGCATCCACACTGGCTTACACACTCAGCGCTGCCGGTTCTCGGAGTTCGCAAACTAAGCGACAAGTTTCAGAATCACCTTCGCAAGCAGGAAGAATTAATTAGTCGGGGAAACCTGTCGGAGGCCGAGCAGAAGCGCGCGGAGTTTGAACGCAACATCACCAAGTATGTTGGAGCCCCCTTGCTGGGAGCTTTCAGTTGCGCTGCGGGGGCTGCGATGTTTGCACAGATCGTTCAGCCTGGGGCCATCACAGGTGCGCCTATCAGTTGGCTTCTGGGTGGCAATCCATTTCTCGACGGCGTGTGGCTATTTGCCAATGGCGTCATCTGCTTCCACCAGGGTTACAAGTTTTTTATGTTTGCTCTCGCCGATCAGGAAGAGGTTGCGCGAGTAGTGCGTGAGATCAAAGGCTTGTTGCCTGCGGCAGTCACGACCTAAGACTCACCCACAACCAAACTAAAAAGCGATCCTTTGTATTCTGGTCGGTCGAAGTCTGCCTCCGGGCTTTGCACAAAAAGTCGAATCCCACCGACGGCAGTCGGTGGATGGTTCAATTCCAACCTACAGATAAGATGGATTGTACTCTTTGAATCCCACCAACGGCAGTTGGTGGATGGTTCAGATCCAACCTTGTTTCGCTTCCGGCACTTCAGAATAGGTGGGATCTGAACCATCCACCCACTGCCGTTGGTGGGATTCGTTAAGAACTTGCTACGCCGCCGTCTGTAGGCTGGATTTGAAACAATCTACCGACTGCCGTCGGTAGGATTTCGGCTTTTGTGCAAAGCACTGCTTCCGGAGGTATGACAGGACGAACAAGGTTCCAAGACCTGGCTGCTAGATGATCGTGATTGGAAACGGCCAGAAGCACAGCGCGAAGACGATGAGCGTGACAATTGCGATCAGCACTCGGCCCTTTCCCAGGTCTTCTGTCACTTCAGGCTGCGGGTGGCGTACTTTCAACATTACTGCCAGCAAAATTGTGTAGAGCAATCCGCTGGGACTGCTGTACCAAAAGAATCCCATCAGAGCCAGAAAAGCCATCACCACGAACGCAACACGCCCGATGAACTTGTGCGCGCGCTGTCCAAACACGGCAAAGGTCCCGTGGCCGCCGTCGAGCTGGCCCACAGGCATTAAGTTGAGGCTCGTCACGAGTAGTCCGATCCATGCCGCCATGTAATACGGATTCGTGGCATAAGGATCGAGTGAAATGCCCATCGCTTTTGCTATCAAGCGAAACAGCAAGGGATCGTGGAAAACGATTCCATGGCCACTGAACGGCACGCCCGGCTGCAAACTCAAGATACCCAATACCGCGACAGGGATGGCCACCACAAAGCCAGCCAACGGACCAGCCAGCCCTATATCAAATAGTGCATGACGCGAGGGAATCGGAGACTTGATCTTGATGAACGCGCCAAACGTACCGGCGAGAATCAAGGGTGGAGCGGGAATGAAGAATGGCAGCGTGGCGTTGACGCCGTAACGGCGGCAGGCAACATAGTGGCCCATTTCATGCGCCGCCAGTATTGCAAGCAACGAAGTCGAGAAGATGACACCATCTACCAGCAAAGTTGGTTGGGTTATTGCTGACCAAAGCAGAGAAATGACACTATTCAGGTAAGCGTGCGGCAAGTATAGAAAATAGTCGATCAGGCGATTCAAAGGAGGTTCAGGTACATCGGGAAGAGGGCCCACGATAGTGATTCCGGCGAGCGTAGTCGTCACCACGGTGAGCAGGAACAGAATTGAATGTCGTATCCACTCCCGGGTCGTCGGACGAAGCTGAGCGCCCGACCACGCTGCGGGCGCTTCGCCAAAAGGGTTAATTGCCTGGACTGATTCTGACATTAGTTCCTGACTACAATCTTAAAGGCTAGAGTCTGGATATGTCTCCAGTCTCTAGCCTCAACTAACCTAAACCGATTCTCTGGTTGCCTAAAAGTCGTCTTCCCCCGAGTCGTCGTCGTCGAGTTCGCCATCTTCGTGCGCCTGAAGCTCTTTGCCAGGTTTAAATCGAATGGTCTTTCCAGATGGAATTGCTACTTCCTCGCCTGTCCTGGGGTTTCGACCGACGCCACGCTTACGCGGCTTAACCACGAACACGCCAAAGCCACGCAACTCGATTCGTTCACCCCTCGTCAATGCTTCCTTCATGGAATGGAACAGTGCATCAACCGCCTGTTCCGCTTTCATTTTCGGAACACCAGTCTTTTCGGCTACGCGGTTGATGATATCCAGTTTGATCACGACTTTCGCCTCCGAGAGGGGGATTCCCCAATTTAGCGGGATTGAGGCTGCGATGATAGAGAGCGTCAGCGAACGCTGTCAAGGAAACGCAAGTTCGCTTACGACAGGTTCCCTTTCGTGTTTGACAACAATGTAGGTGGCGGCTAACCTCAACTTCGCCGGCGCCGGCGCGCTTGCTGTCCAACGTTTGCCGGGGTGAGCGCATCTTTTTGAAGAGATTATGTTAGGAATCAAGAACCGTCGTCCACCACCGTTTGGTGGCATTCATGTGGACGATGATAAAGACATTCAGGTTCAAATCCCCGAACAGGATGCCCATAGTAATCTGTGGGGAGAAGCGCGATTACTGCTCCGTGATCTCGTGTTCGCCTTGATGATTGCCGTGCTCGTCGTGGTTTTCGTCGTGCAGCCCGTAAAGGTGGAAGGCACTTCGATGCTGCCGCGCTTGCACGACGGAGAGCGAATCTTTGTCAACAAGCTAATCTACTATGACGAGTATCGCTGGGCGCCGAAGATAGAACGCGGAGATATTGTCGTTTTCTGGTTTCCGGACGATCCCTCCAAGAGCTACATCAAGAGGGTCATCGGTTTACCCGGGGATATTGTTGAAATCCGCGAGGGGATCGTGAGTGTAAATGGTCGAGATCTGGAAGAGGCGTATCTCGACTCGCGATTCAACCTGTCTCATCGAACCTTGCCCCGCATCGATGTAAAGGCAAACTATTATTTTGTTATGGGTGACAATCGCGACAACTCCAGCGACTCGCGGATTTGGGGATTGGTGCCAAAGAAATATATCTATGGTAAAGCGTTATTTCGCTATTGGCCGCTCAACACTGCCAGTGTGATTCACCACGAGAATATCGACCTGGCCGCACCCGCCCCGTCAGTGTATCGCCCCAACATGCCGGATACTCCAACGAACAACTACGATCAGTGAGGGCAATTGTTTCGACGCAATGCTTAATTGGCTCCGACTTGTGCTGATGATGTTCTACGCGCCGGCGCGCGGCATGAAAGAAGTCCGTGACCGTGGCAGCCTGGCGTCGGTGGGGCTGGTCGCGCTAATAGCGCACGCAGCATTTTTCTTTTGTCTTTCCTGGTTTTACCTCGGTCACGTTGTCAACGCCCGGCGACCTCTGGCGCTCGTCTTTGTCTTTTTCCAATCAGCCGGCTCACTCGTGATCATCGCGCTGATCTTCGTCCCACTGGTCCTCTTTCTTGCCAACGTTTTTGAGCGTCGCGCTAGTTTCCGATTGCTGCTTCAGCAGGAATATTCCGCTTTGGCATCGACGATGTTTTACGCGCTCGCAGCGGCCAGCCTGATTACCACAGTTCTCACGATTGTCGGACGGTTAAGCGGAGTTCCGCAGAAGTTGGCGCGGAGGATGTTGGAGGTCGTGCTGGCCCAGCGGAGCCAGGTTAATCCGGAAGTGCTGGCGGCGATCGAAACGGGATTGCTGAACCCCGAAGTTATCGCTGCTGGACTCTCAGTCATCGCCCTGGCTGTAATCTTTTCAATTTGGGCCGTGCTGGCATTGCGGACGGTGTTTCGTTTGTCCTGGTTGAGATCCGTAATCGTGGTCCTGGTTAGCAGTCTGCTTCTGCTGCCCGCTTATAAACTGATGCCGATCCTGGGCACGATTCTGGCTTCGCCCTTCCTCCTCCTGTTGGTGTTCCTGCTGCTACGCGGGTACGTCAGCGACATCACGCGAACGCAGCGAGCGCGTGAGTCGTTTCGGCAAAATCTCGAGGCTGCCACACTGAACCCGGTGGATGCGTCAGCCCACTACAATCTTGGATTGATTCACCAGCAGCGTGGGGAATCGGATGCGGCGCGGGAGCGATTCGAGCGAGCGGTTCAAATCGACGACGAAGAAATCGACGCACACTATCAACTGGGACGAATTGCCGGTACTCAAAAACGCTTGCCGGAGGCGATTAAGCATTTCGAACAGGTGGTCGCACGCGATCCGTCTCACGCGCAGCATGAAATCTGGCGCGAGGTGGGAGCAACTTACCTGGCGGCGGATCAATTTGACGACGCGCGCAATGCGTTAGAACAGTTTCTCGACCGTCGGCCTTCGGATGCTGAAGGACTCTATTTGATGGGGCGCGCGCACGCCGGCCTGGGCCATCGGCGCGAGGCCGCGAGCTCAATGCAGGCTTGCATCGATGCTGTGAAGACTGCGCCGGCTTACAAGTATCGCGCGGACAAGCGTTGGCTCAACGAGGCTCAACAGTTTATTAAAGGCAGTCAGTAGGTTTTTCTATTGGTCTTTGGCGTCTCTGGTCTTGGTGTGTTCACTCACGAAGAGGATTTTGCTTCAAACGTACTTATTCGAGGCATGAGATTAGTTCGTGTTTATTCGTGTGGTTTCGTGGATCGCTTTTATTCCTTCATTCTAAGAAAACGATCCACTAAGTCACACGAATTAACACGAACGATCTCTTCATTTAAACTCTTAACCATTCGAACTAACTTTTAGGGCAAAGCCCCAAAGACCAAGTCCAAAGCCAAAAACTTAAGACCCAACTTCTATGCGCCCCTCTAAACCTGCCTTATTAGCTTTAGAAGACGGCCGCACTTTTCGTGGTCGCTCGTGGGCTGCTGATGGTGAAGCCTGCGGCGAGATGGTTTTCAACACCTCGATGACCGGCTATCAAGAAGTCTTGACTGACCCATCCTATGCCGGGCAGATCGTCTGCATGACCTATCCATTGATCGGAAACTACGGCGTCAACAGCGCTGACGAAGAATCTTCCAGGCCCTGGGTGGAAGGTTTCGTGGTTCGTGAAGCGAGCCGCCTGGCTTCCAACTGGCGCGCCGAAGAGAGTCTCGATGCTTATCTGAAACGGTGGAAAATCGTCGCCATGGAGGGAATCGACACTCGCGCCCTGGTGCGACACATCCGCGACAAAGGCGCGATGCGCGCGTGCATTTCGTCAGTCGATACCGATGAGGCGAGCCTGATTGAGAAAGCTCGAAATTCACCAGGCATGGAAAACCGCGAACTGGCCAGCGTTGTTACTACTCGGGAGCCATATGAAGTGCCGTCCGACGGCGAAGAGCGTTTCCACGTCGTTTGTTATGATTTTGGTGTAAAGCGAAATTCCCTGCGCGAGTTAGCCAGGCTGGGGTGCCGAATCACCGTGGTCCCATCAGCTACGCCGGCGGCCGAAGTTCTGGCTGTCAAGCCTGACGGAATCTTCCTTTCCAACGGCCCAGGCGATCCCGCTTCGATGAACAAGGAAGTCGAGGAGATTCGCCAGTTGATCAACGCTGCCGTACCAACGTTCGGCATTTGCTTTGGACATCAATTGTTGGGCCGGGCATTTGGTGGCCAGACATTTAAGCTTACGTTTGGACATCGCGGCGGGAATCAGCCGGTAAAGGATCTGGCTGAAGGTCGGGTTGAAATCACTTCACACAATCACGGGTTCGCCGTCCAGGCTGACACTCTTCCTGCCGAAATAGAAGTGACTCACATCAATCTAAACGATCGTTGCGTCGAAGGCCTGCAACACAAAATCCTGCCGATTATCTCGGTTCAATATCATCCCGAAGCGGCGCCTGGCCCTCACGATGCTGCCCACCACTTCCGGCGTTTCATTGCTCTAATGGAGCAGCGACGAGTATCCGCTAATTAGTATCTTCCGTCTCACTTGCATAATTTGAGTTTGCGCAGGCTTGAGGGTTTCGCTGCGAGACCAGTCCGGGTGCTGGTTAAGTTAGCACTCTTAAATCAGCACCGTAGCTTTAACACGGTGCTTCATAGCCTATTACTCCGAAGGAGTTCGCAAATTCCAGCCCAGGGTTGCGCTTTGGCAACCCTGGGGAAGCGTGTCTTATCTTGAGCAGTGCTAACCCTGAAAGGGTTGCGTCGACGCTCGATATTGCAACTCCAGTCGCAACTCTTTCAGAGTTGCGACGAATCTAGCAGATTCTGAAACCCAGGGTTTCAAAGCAAACCCTGGGCTGGAATTTGCGAACTCCTTCGGAGTAGGTGCAGCAGCAGCATATTTTTTGTGCTAAGCCGCTGAGAATACGAACCACAACACGAACTAATCACCAGTTGATTCGTGATATTTGGTGGGTCTTGGTGGATCGGGTCCTGGTTTCTATTTATTCTTCCACCGGGAGTTTCAATTCGCCCGTGGTGAGGTCGGGACGTGCGCGAGCCATCTCTTCCGGCGTGGTGTTGACGTTAAGTTCAAATGGACGAATTGGCTGTTCCGGAGATTCCGGGATGGACGGCACCTCATCTCTGACCGGTTCCAAAAGATCAGCTAGTCCCTCGCTGCCCCTGTGTTCAAGCCAGTGGCGGTAACTAACTGTCAGAATCGCAACTGCCGGAATCGCCAGAAAGACTCCGGCAACCCCCGCGAGTTCCGCCCCCCCCAGAATCGCAATGATCACTGCTAGCGGATGAAGATGGATTCCCTGGCCAATCAGTCGCGGATAGATAATGTAGTCCTGAACAACGCGCAGCACCCCCAGGAACAAAAGAACCATCAAGGCGGAGAAAGGCCCGGAGTTCAGCATCGCGACGATCGCCGCAATCAACGCAATCAACAACGGTCCGATTAGGGGAACAAATTCAAAGACACCGGCGATAAAGCCCAGGACCAGGGGGCTGGGGAGACCCAGCAAGTAAAAGCCTATCGAGCAAATAACGCCGATGAATAGACACGCAGTCAACTGTGCGCGCACATATGCCGCCAGCGTGCTGCTAATGTCCTGAAAAAATTCGTCTCCCCGCCAGCGCCATCGGCCACGCGGCAACATCTGCAGCACTGACCGCCGAAATTCTTCGGCGTCTTTCAAGAAAAAGAAACTAAGGATGGGAATAAGAATCAGCCAGGGAATGTAGCCGAACCATCCCAGCATATGCTCGATTCCGACACTGACCGTTGCACTAATCCTTTCAACTATGTGCGGAGTTTCTTTATTTATGATCTCCATTACGGGGGCCGGCACGCGTTGCTGTAGATAGTCGTTAAAGCGTTGGGTAGTAGTACCGAGATCTTTCCAGTAACCGCGCGCTTGTTGGGCAAACTCCGGAAACTGATTGCCGAGGCGGGGTACCAGCACGGAGACAGCGACAAAGACCGCGCCGATTATGATGAGATACCCAAGTGCAATTGCCGCCACCCGCGGCATAACACGTTCTCGTCCACGGATTCTGATGGGACGACGTAAGAACTCAACGAGCGGCGAAACGAGATATGCAAAAAAGATCGACAGAATCAGCAGTAGAATCAGACCCGAAAGCTTGAGAATGATCCAGATAGTCACCGCCACCGCCAACCCAATCAGGATGACCCGAAGGATCACACGCGTTTGGGTCCACGATGCTTCGACAGCAGCTTTTGCCGCCGTTCGAACCACCTCCCTGTTTTCTTGATTCTCTCTCACAGGTATTTGATCACTTTGCGGAGTGCAGCCGTTCGATGATACCGCGTACCGCTCGCTTTTCAGTCGGAGTCAAATCATGAAATTCAACTCCGAAAGTGTCGAAGGTTGCATGATGAATAACCTCGCCGCGCAAAGACAGTGCATCCTGTCTGTCCATCAGGAGCAGTCCCAGACGGTCGCCGACTCTCACGTTCGGACAAGCAGGTAGATTGCGCACACGAATTCCACCGAGGCTGATGTCTCCTGGTTCTCCGAGCCCGATAGATTCTTTCAAACTTTCGTCCTCGATCGCGAGCGTTATGCGTGAACTGACGTAGTAACGCGGGAACTTCCTCCGATCATGATCTGTCGTAGGCACTGGGGGGATGATCATCGCAGCCTCTCAATTGGTTAGTTCATCGTCCTCCTCTTCCGCTTCTTCGTCTTCTTCAGAGGTAACCGGCGGAGCGATTGGTCTCGGCGCGGCTGGTGCCCAGATGAGTCCCTTCCATTCGTCTGTCTCCCCGAGCAGTTGAAGGGCCGCGAGCGGGTGGCCAGGATTGCGCTCGATACGCAATACCTCGGCGATTACTTGTAGCTTTTTCCCGTCGTCGCTTTGTACCTCGAGATGCACACGGCTACCCACCTGCGGGAGTTTGCGTGGCAAGTGCACCAGAGTGCCTTCCGGACCGACATTCTCGGTGGTTCCTTCCGAGAGAACATGGGCCCCATCGGGTTCATCCCATTCGGCGCGCACTTCAAAGGTCACCAGGTATCGTGGGCCTGATCGATTTTCGGTTTCGATTTGGCGAGGCATGGTTCGAAACTCCTTGTTGGGACCAATCTCGGCGACCAAGGCCGAGGGTTAATTACAACAGGGGTAGTTAACTAATACGGAGTCCTGAATACGGCCCAGAGTTTATAACGCTTTGGCTAAAACTGGCAGAGTTTTTCGGAAAAGTGCGGCTTGCTAGGATCCCCAAGCTTATGTAAGGAATGGGGTAGAGCGCAGTCAGCTCAAGTTACCCAAGCTTGTGTTGGGAAGGGGGCAAGGCAAGTCACATAAGCTTGTGTTGGGAAGGGGGCAAGCGAAGCGCGCCCCCGCTCAAGACTCATATCATTCAATATCGATTGACACGGCTTGCTTGGTAAGCCCAACTTGAATTCTCTTGGATCTTGAGCGGGGGCGCGCTTCGCTTGCCCCCTTCCCAACACAAGCTTATGTGACTTGCCTTGCCCCTTCCCAACACAAGCTTACCAACCCTCCTTAGTTCAATGAAGAATCAAAAATGGTAAATGCCTATTCCTCTTCCGCCCGAAGCTTCTCCAACACCGAGAAATCTTCGAGCGTCGTCACGTCGCCGGCCACTGAGCCACTGGTCGCAATCTCACGCAACAACCGACGCATGATCTTTCCCGATCGAGTTTTGGGAAGCAGGTCGCTGAAGCGTATCTCTTCCGGCCGCGCCAGCGCTCCGATTTCCTTCACCACATGGGCGCGCAAGGTCTCCTTTAGTTCGTCTGACGCCGTGTGGGACCCTTCCAGAGTGACGAAAGCAATGATCGCAGAACCTTTCAATTCGTCAGGGCGAGCAACCACTGCCGCTTCGGCTACTGCCGCGTGTGAGACCAAAGCGCTTTCTACTTCCGCGGTACCCAATCGATGGCCGCTCACATTGATCACGTCATCAATGCGCCCCATGATCCAGAAGTAACCATCTTCATCGCGGCGCGCACCGTCGCCCGCAAAATAGATTCCCTCGATTTGCGACCAGTATTGCTCCTGGTACCGCTCATCATCACCCCAGATCGTTCTGAGCATCGAAGGCCAGGGGCTCTTGATCACCAGGTAGCCGCCTTCATTGACGCCGACGGGCTTGCCCTCGCGCGTCATAACGTCCACTTCAATCCCGGGAAATGGTTTTGTGGCAGAGCCCGGTTTGGTAGGAGTGCCGCCCGGAAGCGGCGTGATCATGATCGCACCGGTTTCAGTCTGCCACCAGGTGTCGACGATCGGGCAACGACCCTTGCCTATCACCTCGCGATACCACATCCACGCTTCCGGATTGATTGGTTCGCCTACAGTGCCCAGCAGGCGGAGACTGCTCAGGTCATGTTTAAGCGGCCATTGTTCGCCCCACTTGATAAAAGCTCGAATGGCTGTCGGTGCGGTATAGAGAATGTTCACCTTGTGCCGTTCGACGATGGTCCAAAAACGATCCGGTTCAGGATGGTTCGGCGCACCTTCGTACATCAGCACAGTCGCGCCGTTTGAAAGTGGTCCGTAGACGACGTAACTGTGTCCGGTTACCCATCCGATATCGGCAGTGCACCAGTACACATCTTCATCCTTGATATCAAAAACCCACTTGGTCGTCAGGTGGACTTGCAGAAGGTAGCCGGCGGTCGTGTGCAAGATGCCCTTCGGCTTACCGGTGGTGCCGGACGTGTAAAGGATGAAGAGAGGATGTTCACTGTCTAACTTTTCCGCAGGGCAGTTTGCGTCAACAGTGGCCATCATATCGTGCCACCAATGATCGCGACCATCCTGCATTTCGAGGTCTTTGCCGGTACGTTTGACGACGATGCAGGTCTCAACGGATGGGGTTTGCTTGAGCGCTTCATCAACTGCCGCCTTCAACTTGACTTCGCTGCCTCGTCGCCAACCGCCATCGGCAGTCACCACAAGTTTGCAGCTCGCATCATTAATGCGATCGATCAAAGCGGTGCTGGAGAATCCTCCGAAGATAACCGAATGAGTCGCGCCGATGCGCGCACAAGCCAGCATCGAGATCGCCAATTCGGGAATCAACGGCATGTAGAGAGCTACTCGATCGCCTTTTTCAATACCCGCCTGCTTCAACACGTTTGCGAAACGGCATACCTCCTGGTGAAGTTGCTGGTAGGTCAGCGTGCGCTGGTCGCCGGGCTCGCCCTCCCAGATGATTGCAGGCTTGTCTTGGCGCGGTGTTGAGAGATGGCGATCGAGGCAGTTATGAGAGATGTTGAGTTGCGCGCCCACAAACCACTCGGCATGAGGCGCCTGCCATTTTAGAACCGTGTCCCACTTCTTGAACCAATCCAGCTCTTCAGCCATGCGCGCCCAGAAGCCTTCCGGATCCTCGCTAGCCTCGGTGCGCAGACTTTCCAGCTCCTCCATCGACTTGATTTGCGCGTTTTTCGCAAATTCAGGCGGCGGTGGAAAGACTCTTTCCTCCTGGAGTACTGATTCGATGTTCGTGGTGGACGTAGACATGGACGTTCTTTCAACTCCTCCGCAAGGAATCTCAGTGAATTACAGTGTTGCAGGTTTCTGGCCTGTGTGTATCACAGAAATCTCCGACACGACAACGACAGGCTCAGGTCGTCTAACTTCCGGCACGATGGTTACCATGATAGCGGTCGCTGGCATCGATCCACGAAGATGCCGAAAAAACACGAAAAGAATTTCGTGTTGTTTCGTGTGATGCACGTGGATCGTCCCTAACCTGGCCGAAAAACACGATCCACGAAACTACACAAAGCAACACGAATAGTTACCGACATCGTCCTCATCCTTGCCCAAAACAAACGTCGGCGGTATGTTTCCGTCATGAATACCACCAGATGCTCCAACTGTGGCGTTGAACTGGCTCCTGAAGCCAGGTTTTGCCGCCAATGCGGTGCGACAGTGGTAGTTTCAGGTGGGGTAGCGTCATCAGAATTGCCGACGGCAGTTCTCGGGGAGCAGGCTGGAATCAACCCAACTCAACGCCTCGATCCAAGACCGACCAGCCCTGAACCGGGAACATTCGTCGAGTCTGCGCCCCCTGTTCACGCCAAAGCTGGGCGAAAGTTACCGGCCAGTTTGATCTTGATGATTGTAGTGATTGTCGTCGGGATCATCTCTTCCGTGGCTTACGTCAGAATTAGAAACCACAATCAAACCGCGGACAACGCCGCACTTGTTTATCCCGGATCGCAAACCGTCGTGGATCTGACCAGCAATGAAGATCGCGCTTTGCATCTCCAAACCGGAGACTCGCTCGAGAAAGTCGTGGCCTGGTACGACGCCAGTCTCAAACCATCCAAGACAATGCGGCTCACTTCGACCAGCGTGGTGCTGAAGAATCAGAACATAACGGCAACCATTGCTTCCGAGGCCGGTAAGACGAACATTCTAATCAAGCAAAGACTCTCGCCTTAATGAATCTCTACGTCGGCACCAGCGGCTATAGCTACAAGGAGTGGAAGGGGAGTTTCTATCCAGAGAAGATTCCCGCGAAGGAGATGCTTTCCTACTACGCTACGCGTCTCCGAGCAGTTGAGATCAATAACACCTTTTATCGTCTGCCCCAGAAGACCGTGCTCGAGGCTTGGAAGGAACAGGTTCCGCAAGACTTCAGGTTTTCGGTCAAGGCTTCGCAAAGGATCACTCACTTCAAGCGTCTAAAGGATGTAGAAGACGAAACGAGGTATCTGCTGGAGACTGCCGCAGCTTTGAATGAACAACTCGGACCGGTGCTCTTTCAGCTTCCGCCTAACATGAAGAAAGACTACGGCCGTCTTGAGATTTTTTTGTCCAAGTTGCCCACGAGCACCCGCGCCGCGTTTGAGTTTCGGCATCCGAGCTGGTTCGAGGACGACGTTCTCCAGCTCTTGTCAAAGGGGAATCACGCGCTTTGTGTTTCGGACACCGACGATCTACCAGTCTCGCACATCGACAAAACGGCCGACTGGGGATATTTGCGTTTGCGGCGGGTAAACTACCCTGAAGAGATTCTGATGGAGTGGAGTGAACGCATAAGTGATCAGAATTGGGGCGATGTATTCGTTTTCTTCAAACACGAAGACGAAGGCACCGGACCTAAACTCGCTGCGGATTTTCTGAAGCTCGCGGGGCAATAAGACGATCCACTAACTCACAAAAAAAGAACACGAAACCTTCGTGTTACTTAGTGTGGTTTCGTGGATCGTTCGCAGTTGCTTCGTCCTCCAGTTCAACGACTTTGGTGCATGCATGGCCACTTGGATCGAATACGACACGCAGTTTGTCCGAAGGCGCTATAACAAGCTGGCGCCGATCTATGTGGCTTTCGAATACGTGTTCCTGTTGCCGCCAGGAATTCGTCGGAGAACTGTCAAAGCTTTAGGTCTGAAACCAGGCAACCGCGTGCTGGAGGTTGGCTGCGGAACGGGTCGCAACTTGCGGTTGCTGTCTTCTGCGGTGGGGACTTCCGGGCACATTTACGGCGTAGACCTTTCAGAGGGAATGCTGGGCCGTGCGAAAGCCTTAACAGAGCGACATCAACTGGCAAACGTGACTCTGTTGCACGAAGACGCTGCAGCTTACGGTTTGCCCGAACAAGTTGACGCTGCACTCTTCAGTTTGTCGTATGCGACGATGCCTCACCGGCAACAAGTCTTGCAGCACGCCTGGAAGCAACTAAAACCCGGCGGACGTTTGGTGATCATGGATGCTCGAATTCCCGAGGGCCTTCTGGGTAAGCTCTACCGGCCGTTTTTGAGATTGTTTTTGAAACTTACGGTTTTGGGAAATCCTGACGTCGACATTCTTCAGGATCTCAGAGAACTGGCCGGCGAGATTGAAATCGAGATGTTGTTCCTGGAGACATATTTTATCGGCCGCGCAATCAAACCCTAGTTTCCCTCAAGAAAAGAGGCGCCCGGGTGCGCCTCTTAACTAGAATGCAGGATTTTTGACGCCCGACCACAAGTGCGTCAACACTCAAAGCCTGGTTACATCACGATCGCATTGCGGTTAGAAATTTCCACCACACTCAGGATGACCACAGTCGCAATCGATTTCAATCGTTTTACCTGAACCCTCACACGAAGCACTGCAATACTTGCCATCCGGTTGCGGAGCACAGCTGCAAGCAGGGTTCTTGCATGTTTCTTTATCGTCTGCCATTTGTTCCTCCCGAATCGATTTTGAATTTTGTGAACGTAGAGTAACACCCTCTAGGCTGGTGGAGAAGGGGGGCTTGGCGTGGTGCGCCCAAAAAGAAAAGACCATTTATCATATATCGTTTGTCGTTTCTCATTTCTCATTTGCCTCCAGAGAAACCAGGCAACCTAGGGAGCTCGTGTCAACATCTATAGGAAATTTCGTAAAGTGGATCAGGCAAGCTGGTTCACTCTACTAGTTTAATTTGAAATGAGGCTTGAGCGGGGGCGCGCTCCGTGTCGCTGCGCGACACTTCGCTTGCCCCCTTCCTGACACGAGCTCCCTAGGTTGCCTGGTTTCTCTGGAGGCAAATGAGAAATGAGAAACGACATATGATAAATACTCTTTTTCTTCAGCTCAGGGTTCTTTCTCACTCACCTCCCCTTCGAGTGCTCCGTAGGACTGCAATAATTTGATGATCTTCTCGTGTCCGGCTTCTTTCGCATAGTTGAGTGCGGTCTTCCCCTCTTTATCGCGCCCGTTCATGTCGGCGCCGGCTGCAATCAGCGCTTTGACGTTCTTAACTTGATTCTCGCTCGCCGCCACCATGAGTGCCGTCTGACCTTCATCGTTCCGTTCGTCAACTTTAGCTCCTGCGTGAAGCAGCGCGGTTAAGACCGAAAGGTTTTTGATCATCGCTGCTTCGATCAAGGCAGTATCGCCGTCTTCGTCTTTTAGGTTCACTTTGGCGCCCGCATGAATCAGATCCCAAACTATATCGCTAGTCGATTCCTCGCCCAGCATCATCAGCACCGTCTCTTTTGACTCATTGAGGCAGTTGACGTCTGCGCCAGCAGAGATCAAAGCTTGAAGCATTTCACGATTTCCATTTCGGACGGCGTGCTCGAGAGCCGTGGTACCAGTAGGTTTGTCGCGCAGATTGACGTTTGTTTTCGTCAGTAGTGATAGGACTTCTTGAACGTCATCCTCCTGCGCGGCTTTGACAAGCGCCGCGGACGGTTGAATCACGATGCCCATACCGCCCTGAATTTCTTCCCTCCCAGCCCTGACTTCAACTTCTTCGCGAATGGTTGCTACTTCGAGCTTGCTGTCAGCGCGTTGCGTCGCGTTTGCCGGCAAATAAACGGAGCCCAGGTCGGCTGGATCAAAACCGGCCGCCTCGACTTTCAAGCTATAAAAACCTGGCTCCAGTCCCTCGAATCTGTACTGACCATTCGTGTCAGCACTGATGATCAGGGCGAGTTTAGTTTCGCTATTCGAGACCGAGATTACCGCTCCGGGAATCACTGCCCCGTTCGAATCGGTGACGGTGCCGGTGATCATTCCTCCCAGATAAACCTGGCGTGAGGGATTTTGGGTGGCGGTGGCCGCGCTGTTCTCATCCAGATTGAGACCACTTGTTGACGGGTTAGCGGCTGCGCTGGCCAAACTCAGCGTCGCGCTGAACGCACCGGCCGCAATACGCGAAGCTCGTCGACTGATGCGAAATAACTTCTGTGGCATTGACCGGGTCAACAGCGAGCGGTCGGGTAGTCGTTGGTAACGCACACATAGTCGGCCATTCGACTTCTTAACCAGACGAAGCACGTGCTTTCTCGTCATTTGAGACAGATCCTGAACTGTCAGCTGGCAGTGTTCGCAGAACCGGATGCGATCGTTTCCGACCATTGAGTTCCAGTCGGCTGTGCAGGGTTTTTGAACTTGAATTTGATCGAGCAGATCTTTGGTGGACATAGGCGTTCTCCTTTCAAATCGCAGGTTGATCGGAGAGCCTGGGGAGAGAGCTCCGTTGGCCACTTGCGCGTAGTTGGACAAGCAGCCGGGACGAAAGTTCCGGACTCAATATGTACTTAACTGTGCGAGACGTTTCCGAGCCTGGGGAGGAGCTTTGTAGATTCGGGATTGAGATGCGTTTGGGTATTCAGTTGGTTGTTGCCCATTCCGAAAATTTGAAGGTTCAAAACCTGTCTCCGTTTCGCGCTTGTGACGATTGCGAAAGTGTCATCAGGGACCAGCCGGAGGTTTGGGAAAGTCACACAATGGGACCCATGAGCTACCACCTAATAAAAAATGCTATAACTGTTTCGGCCAAACTATTCGGGCAGTGCCTGTTGATCGTGCCAATATTGTTGGTGTTTAGGCTGCCCGCTCATTCTGTTGCACAAACACCCGAAGGTTCACCTTCACCAAACCCGGCAGCGGTGCCTTGGGGTGAGGCCAAGGCGGTATCAGTCGTCAAGCCTCCTTCAACTCCTCCTGCGCCCATTCTTAAGCCGTCCGACCTTGACCCGCGGAAGTCGTTACGTAACGCTCGCACGATGTTTGTGCGTTCGACCTCGCTGCTGGTCAACGCCTCAACAGTAGAAGAGAAACTACGCGCGCGCTCCGAGTTTCAGTTGCTGGGATTTTTGCTCACGCGAGATGAAACCAGCGCCGATCTGATTCTTGAACTTCGTCATGATCTGCTGACGAAGTATGTCTACACGGCGATTGATCCCCGAACTCAGGTGGTGGTGGCAACCGGCAAAGTCAGTTCGCTGGGCGGCACAGTGGCGGGGAAAGTTGCTAAGAGATTCTTGAAACAGGCGGCTGCGGCTCGAACGAGTCCTGGTTCAGATTGATCTGGCTTTGCCTCAAAAGTCAGATCCCTTAAAGCATGGTGTAATGGTCTTGTTTAATTCGTGTCTAGGTTCGTGTTAATTCGTGTGATGCGCGTGGATCGTTGCCTTTCTCGCTTAAACGGACTATCCACGAAATCAAACGAATCAACACGAAAACCAACACACGAACTCATCACTCACTGGCATTGTTTTTTGAGGCAAAGCCGATTGATCTAGCAGTTCAGCTTGAAGAAAGCGCTACCGCAATTTCGGCCGCTACGCGGGCATTGTTTTCCAGCAGAGCAATGTTAGCGCGAAGAGTCGCTCCATCGCTTTGCTCCGACATGCGCGCGAGCAGGAAAGGTGTCACATCACGACCTTTGATTCCTCGAGTTTCAGCCTCGTGAAGCGATTCCTCCAAAACCTTCTCCAACAGTTTTGAAGAGACTTCGAATTCGGTGGGAACGGGGACCGTTACCAGAAGTGCGCTTTCAAGGCCAAGCTCTCGCTGTGCCGCAAAAAGATCAGAAACTTCCTCGGCGGAATTCACCACTGCATCAACGGCAAGCCCGCTGCTCCGGGAATAGAACGCCGGCATTTCGTGGCATTGATAGCCGACGACTGTCACGCCATAGGTCTCGAGCCATTCGCGCGTGGCCGGCAGATCAAGCACAAGCTTCGCTCCTGAACAAACAACCACCATTGGAGTTCGTGCCAGCTCCGGCAGGTCAGCAGACACGTCAGCGAGATCGCCACGGTGCACGCCTCCGATTCCGCCGGTGGCCAGGACCTTGATACCCGCCCGGTGAGCTATCCAAATCGTGCTCGCAACCGTCGTCGCGCCATCGCACCCTTGCGCCACGGCGACGGGGAGATCACGTGTGCTGATCTTTCTGACGTCTTTAGTTTCAGCGATGTGCCTGATCTGGTCTTCGTCCAGACCCACACAAAGTTTGCCGTCGAGGATGGCGATAGTGGCCGGCGTCGCTTGAGCATTCTTAACAATCCGCTCGAGACGGCGCGCGGTCTCGAGGTTCTGCGGGTGGGGAAGGCCGTGCGCAATGACCGTGGATTCAAGTGCGACTACAGGTTTGCCTGCCGCGAGAGCAGATGCTGTTTCGCCTCCGATTCGGAATACCTTGTGATCAAATGTCATTGGCTAGTCTCAAGAGTCATTGCGCTCCCGGCGTGACGGCTTTGCCGCCTGATGTGAGGCGGTGGCTCCGCCCCGCCGTAAGAGTCGTTCAATTGGATTCTGGGGCTATGCCCCGGTGTGCGCGCCTCTGGCAAAATGCGTGGCAAATCCGAAAAAGTGGCGTAGCCCAAAACCAAAAAGAGCACCGTGACGGCGGGGCAAAGCCGGCGCCTCACATCAGGCGGCAAAGCCGTATCTAAACTGGTTATGACTTTTGAGACAAACGCAATCATTTGTTTCCCGCAAAATCAACGCTTACCAGTATGGCTAATCAGAAGGATCCACTCGATTACCGAAAAACCAATTAAGCATCTTTTTCTTTGCGCCTTTGCGCCTCTGCGGGAACTCGTTTTCTCAACATGAATATCGTTCCCCCTCCGTCTCGCTTAAACCAAGAGAGTTCCGCATCAATCAAGCTGGCCCGTGCACGCATGTTGGCCAGGCCGCGGCCCTCCTGATTGTCTTGCGAAAACGGATCGAAAGACTTCCCGTCATCTTCCATCGTCAGTTCAAAATCACCTTCCGGCGACGCCGTCACTACCATCTTCACTTTGGTAGCATTCGCATGTCGACAGATGTTGTTTGCCGCTTCCTGGGTGATTCGGTAAATCTGCATCTGAACATTACGTGATAAATCAGCACGCTCTTCCAACGCATCATCGCAAACAAACTGATAAGTAAACTGCTTCGTCGGAACGGTCTGTTGCACTGCATGTGAAAACGCAAACTCGAGCGCTGCAGCTAAACCCACGTTCTGCAGCACCGATGGACTCAGGTCTTCGCAGATCCGGCGCACCTCCTGCGAAATCGATTCGATCTCGTCACGGAGCACGGCCGCATCAGTCTTCTCCGCAGTCTTATTCTGATTTCCCGAAATCCGATCGGCGAACAATAACAGGTGACGCAAGTCTGCGAGTGTTTGATCGTGCAGATCGCGCGCGATGCGGCGGCGCTCTCGCTCAGCCTCGTTGGCCAGATTAAGGCGCGCGTCAGCCAGTTCCTGGTTCGCATCAACCAGGGCGGCGCTGGTTTTTACAATCCGGCGGCGTTCGAGTACGGCCCAGGCAAGAGCCAACAATGCCAGCGTCAGCAGCACCGCCAATGCGGTTGAGGTCCAGGGAAACGGCGCACGGGCCACCGTGAATTGGAATGTGAGCGGGACAGAAGGAGTGAGATCCTTCGTGAACGCACGGGCGAAAACTCTGTATGTTCCTGGGCCCAGCTTCTCCATCGCAAACTGAGAATCTTGCGACACTCTCTGCCTGATAACTTTTCCAGTACTGTCCGAAAGTTCAAAAGCATACTGAAACTGTTCCGGAAAGGTTCGACTGCTGATGGACGTCACGTCGAGCAACAAACTGTTTTGTGGGTAGTCGAGCTTCAACCCGGTGGTCAGCTCCTCAGGATGATGGATTCGCTGGCTGATGATTCGTGCCGGCAAGACCGTCGGTGTGATACGTCCGGGTTCGTAACGCACCAGACCTCGATTCGTGCCGGCAATTACGCTCTCGCCGCCATTCGCTGAACGTTCAGACAATACGGCGAACACTCTTTGAGATGGCAGACCCTGTTCGACGTCGAGCCGCGAGACGATTGCGCCAAATTGATCGTCAACCAGGACTTTCAGCAGACCCCTGCCGACCGTGGCGCACCACAACTGCCTGAGGGGCGAATCGTCATTTACGACCACCAGCGAGCGTGCGTTGACCCCAGACACGATCTCCGTCAGCTGTGACCCCTGAGACAGATATAAGCCCCGCTCGCTGGCCAGCCAGGTTTTAGGGCCGTCGGTGAGAATCGCCCAGATAGCTTGAGTCTTGAGTTTGTCCAGAGCGACCTCAGTGGTGGTCTGGTTTCCATCGAAAAAGAATGTGCCGGCGCTGGCGGTGCCTATGATCAAACGATTGCTCGCATCGGATCCCAAAGCTGTGACTTCGCGCCACCGACTATCCGGCGCATTGGTGGGCCAAACCAGTGCCCGCTGCGAACCTTGCAGTTGTTCAACGCCGTAACCGTAGGTGGCGATATATGTCACGCCGCTCACGGTTGCTACGGCCCGTACGCTGTCTCCTTGAGGTAGTCGTTCGGTGGCAGCGGGAACTCTCATGAACGCTGAGCCACTCGGCGTTGACGCAAACAATCCACTGGCCGTGGCCACGAGTACCCGACCGGCTGCGTCTTCGCCGACGGCGTAGACTATCCGCCGGCCTATTTCGGAAACACCGGTCCAGGCTTTCCGGGAGTCGTCATGCGCGTAGAGACCTGAGTTCGTTCCTGCAAGTAAACGCCCTCGCGACGTACGTAACAGGGCGCGGACGTAGTTTGACCCCGGATCGTCAGAGATGCTTTCCGCGCGCATCGAATGTGGATCATAACGACAGACTCCTTTGTCAGTGGCAAACCACACTACCTCCTCAGCATCCACGAAAACTCCGAAGATATGATCAGACCTGAGGGCGCCGCCGGTTTCCTCAAAGGTGAAGTGCTCAACGAGCTTGCCGTCCTCGAAGTGAAACACTCCGCGGCCGTCTGTAGCTACCCAAATATCCGCGCCGGCGCCGCGAGTGATGGCCGTTACCGGGCCGGTGGATACATTTGTTCTGGCCGGCTTTAGCGGATCGGTGTGATCGAACAATCCGTTTCCGTCGACTCGAACGCGAGTGCCGGCCCAGAGTCGCCCGCTCGCATCCGTTGCCAGCGCATTGATGAAGTAGCTGCGAGGTTTGCTCGCGACTTCTTTGGCTTCGCCATTTTCAATCAAAAGCAGCCCTCGACTTTGAGTGCCGGCGTAAAGTTTGTCGCCGACCATCGCCATGCTCGAGATCTTCAAAAGGCCAGGCTGATCTTTATCAGAACTTTGCAGCGGCTGCTCCGGAATACTTCGGACGATAAAACTTAGGCCCGGCGTACCCTCGCCCGGCCTGGTGCTCAATTCCGTGTCTCGCTTCGCCTGACAATCGAAGATCTGACCGCTCTCGGTTGAGATGATTGCGCGGTCACGCTGGGGGGTGATGATCGCAGTGATCACTTTGCCGGACGTTCCCGGGATCGTATCGAACTTGCCATTCGCCAGACGCGCGGCGCCGTTGTCGGTGCCAACCCAAAGTGAGCCTGACTCGTCCACGCTGAGCGCCAATGCGCGCCCAGAGGGCAAGCCTTCAGCAATCACTGCGTGGGTCCGTCGTCCATCGTAGCTTGCGAGCCCGCCGTCGGTAGCGAACCAGGTCACACCGTATTCCGTCTGGGCGATCGCGTGGACCCGATCGGAAGGCAAGCCATGAAACAAAGTCATGGCGCCCCACTGATGCAGGTTCGGCGGCGGCGTTGGAGAAGGTGACGGCGACGGTGAAGGAGACGGGGAGGGAGAAGGCGACGTCTGAGCATCGGGTGTCTGAGAGTAAGCAGGAGCAGGAGGCAGGAGCAGGACGAGGGAGGCGAGTATGGTTAAAGCGATGAGAGTGAGTAGCCAGACACCGAGACGCGGCGACACGGAGACACGGGGACGGGGCGACGTGGTGACACGGAGACGTGGTGACACGGAGACGCGGGGACGGGGCGACGCGGGGACACGGAGACGTGGTGACACGGAGACGCGGGGACGGGGCGACGCGGGGACGCGGGGGCGCGACAGCGTGGCGGCTATTATGCGAAATAGCCCGGTTTTGATCACATCTATTCTCCGCGTCACCGTGTCTCCGCGTCACCACGTCTCCGCGTCACCCCGTCACCGTGTCACCGCGTCACCGTGTCACCGCGTCTCGTTCTTCCGCGAGCGTCACAGAAGGCTATGGAAAGGAAGGTCTTGCACCTTTAGAAAATTCGGGATCGGAAATTCAGGCAAGTCCTCTTTAGGCTTGATTGGTTTCTTGGTGAATAAATTGAAGTACCTGGCAGTCGAGTGTATTAGTTTTCCCGCAGCGTTGTGGTATTGCTCGCGACGCAGCGTGAAATTGCCGTAGAAGGTGTTGAGTTGCGCTCTGACCTTTGCCGTGCTGCCATCATCCCGAAAGTAATACGTGACGAAGTGTACCCAGTCGCCCGAAGGACTGGTTAGTTCCAGATCCACACGCACGACTTTGCCTCCCTTGAGCCAAACGTAGGCCGACTCGTTCATACTGTTTGCGTCGGCCGCTTTGTTTCTTGCCGCCACCGACCTGAATGCTTGCCAACGGCTGGGCCCGTCCTCCATTGCGGAAGAGACATCGCCAAAGATGCGTCGCGCTTTTGGATTCCTGTTGATGAATTGATCAATTTGCTTTGCATATGAATTGATCGCTCGGACTTGCGATGAGGTGGAAGCAGAAGTTTGACCGGTTACCCCGGGCGGAAGGAGGAGGCAAAGCGCGAACATCATTGAAAAGTTTGAAACACGTTGCCGATATAGCGCCGCTCTGCCGGTTCTCTGGGCAGGAGGCGCCGCGCGATCGCACTGTGGGGCGGCCAAGCTACGGTTGGTGCCAAATTTAGCTCGTAGATTATTGGGCATCTCACCGTTTCTCCCCGTCACCCCTTCTCCGTGTCCCCGCTTCCTTCTTCTGTTCTTCAAGATATCTTTTACTATCGCGCTCGAGCCAAAGGTCGAGTTCCTGCGAAGCCTTCTCTAGTTCGTCATTGTTCAGCAACCCGCGGCGTAGCGCTTCAAAGAACGCCCGCGTGCGGATATTGAAAGCGAGTTTGTCGTAAGCTTCACTCTCAGTTCCTTCCGCAACTGAGACGAAGAGTTTTTCATAAAGTGTAGCGAGCCGGCTCTCCACGCCGCGCAAACTCAAGCTGCACTTACGCGCGATGGCCCAATTCGATAGACCGAGCGCCAGATAGTAAAGCGCTTCGGCTTCAAACTCCGTCAACAATGGACGCTTGAACGAGTCTTTGAAAGCCGGGTCGATCATGTCGGCGCCGTCTTCCAGCACTGCCGCTACGAAGCGCAGGAAACGAGACTCAGGATTGTTTTTGTGAATGAAGCCGTAGGCCGGAGGTGGATCCACTGATTTCACAATCTTACGGATCTCGTTGATGTAAATCTCGTGGGGAAACTGCGTCCAGAAGATGACGCGAGCGGTCGGAAAGTCGCGCCAGATAGAGCGCGCGGCTTTCACGCCGGAGAGCTTCGGCATCTGGATGTCGAGGATGCAAACCGCTGGTTTGTGCTCGAGCGCGAGTTTGATTGTCTCTTCGCCATCGCCCGCTTCCAGGACGGGTGAGTGCGTGGGGAACTCGCGCTCCAGGATTTCTCGCAGGTAGGCGCGCTGAGCCACATTGTCTTCGGCTATCAGAATTGACATTGACATGAAATCTTACCTTTGTTTGAGGGAGACGGGTAGTTCCTTTTGCAAGGCCTGGGAAAGACTTAATTTTTCGGGAGTATCGTCACATTGCTTCAGAAACTCTCCCGACCATTTGGAATTTGGTTAGTCCCATAAGGCGGTTTCTAGTAGATGAAGTTATAAACGGGTTGCCGTCGCAATATAGCTTTGACTCGACGCCGGATCTCAGCTTTGTCATTGAGAATGTAATTCTCCTCGAACATCTTCCACCCAGCCTTCTCCCGACCCGCATAGACGTGAATCAAGAGGTTTTCCAGCACTACAGATCGATGTTCAAATTGATCACTCAGATCCTCCTCATTAACTCGTGCCAAATCCCGGATGTCTCTAAATAGATAATCCCTAAACTTTGGATTTGCCGGTAAGTATCTCGCTTTTGAAGGTTCATACTTGAAGACAATGGTGGGAAGCGGAATCTGTGACATGCTCATCTTGTTGTGAAACTCATAGAAGTCGGTGATGGGCACGAGAACTTCCTTTACTCCATCGTCATCAAGATCCTCGGCTGACAAATCCGGTCCCTCGCGTCCCACAGAGAAGGCCCGGCCATCGAAAATTACCCGCGGTTCTGGCGTAAAGCTAATTATCCATTGGCAACCGCCGCGAAACACATCTTGAGAGATAAACAGCTCCTCCCGCTGACCATTCAAAAAAGGGAAGAATCCAAAGCTCGTTGAATTTCCAAGCGAAAAATAGACATCCGCGTCGAAGGTACGCAAACGCTTGGTTGCTTTCCCGATGGTTACATACTTAACGTCAATCCACTTCTTTGACATATCGGCGTCGAAGACTTTTTTCAAACGGCGTTCAATTGTATACCCGTGATATTCAACTCGATCCGTATCCATAAAACAGTCCGCCGGATATTCACATTCTTCCTGTTCCACTTCAGGTACAGATTTCTGTAGAGATGTTGAGGTGGCAGATGACCACGCGGTCACGTCGGCGAATCGCTTAGATGGAATACCGCGACTAGTCAGTTGCGTGATGGAGATTCCAGACAAAAACGCCGTCATGAAAGTAAGGACTACGGATGTGACTCTTCGTAAAGGCTTCACAAGCCAAAAATCTACGTTTTCATTCAAGCTCGCAATGTGGCGTCCCACAGTTCGAGTGGTGGCTGTCAGCGTTAGCCGACGCAGGATCACACGTATGGCCGTAGCCGATTTCGGCTAGCATTCAACCGCTGATGGACGTGATTTCAGAAAGGAACCGACAATGAAGATTAAGATTCTCGTAATCGCCTCGCTAATGCTTTCTACGTTGTTAAGGTGTGATCTCATCGAAGGCCGAGACAAGCCACCGCGCGCGAATCGAGTTCAGTTATTAGAAACCGGTGAGTTCCACGGCGAGGAGGTTTCTGCGAAAACTGGTGAGCGTTGGTTGGGAGTCCACGTCTCCGAGCAGGGCTCGCTTTTGCTTCCCTACCGGCTGACGGTTAAGGCTGTTCATGATCCAATCATCGGGGAAGACGATTCCCAAAAGACAGGGAAAGCGGTGAGCGTCGATCTTCCACTGGAGCCGGTATTTCTGGTGAGGGCGCCGATGTTGAGTGAAGGTCCCATCAAGACAACATTCAATCAACCCCTGAACTACGAGAAGGGCTTTGAGAGATTTGATCCAATTAGCTTGAGACTCGGCGAAACGGAATACGTTTTGAAAGGTACGGGCGGCGAGAATCCAGTAAAGTGCAGGGACCACTCGTTTCCAAAGAATGCGAAGCTGGTTTTGGTTTCGGGGAAGGTGGAGCAAGTTCTCTACTCGCTCGACGATTGTGGAAACGATCCGAACTGGTATCTTCTCTGGGCAGGCGATCTTGATCGCGACGGAAAGCTCGATCTCTATGCGAGCGTTAACCAGCACTACAATGTCTCAGAGAGAAGACTCTTTCTTTCTTCGCAGGCTAAGAAAGGCGAATTGGTTAAGGAAGTTGCAGAGTTTGTCACCAGCGGATGCTGATGCGATTCACTCTTACGATAGTCGAGGCTTTGCCTCAAAAGTCGGATCTAGCACAACTCGGAGTATTTTGTTTCGTGTTGCTTCGTGTGACTTCGTGGATCGTCCCTTGTTTTTCTAGAGAAAAGGAACGATCCACGAATTCACACGAACCAAACACGAAACTCGTTACCACCGAAATCGACTTTGAGGCAAAAAAGCTGATAGCGGGCGGATCGCATAGTTGCTTCTAACGACAATTCCGGCGGCCGGATCTGACGCTCGCGCGTTACGCCTCTGGCATTCACCAAACTTGACGTCGCGCACGCCTTGTCTGCACTATGTTTCTGCTTTAGACAATTCCTTCTGTTCGTGATTCTCCCTGAAAGGTATGCGGATGTATTTTCGAAAGGTCCTTGACTGCTTACTAATCTGTTTACTCATCCTGTCATTTGCGTCGTCAACTGCCATCACGCAGGCTCAGACTCCAACCACAACCTCACAGCCGCGCGACGAAAAGCTCTGGAAGAAAGCGCTGGACATTCAACGCAAATCGATCGTCGTGGACACGCACAACGACATTCTCTCGATGATGACTGACGACAACTACGATCTGGGCGTTTCGTCCGTCGGCAAGTATCACACCGATATTGCAAGGATGAAGCAGGGTGGATTAACAGCAGAGTTCTTCAGTGTCTACATCGATCGGACTTACGTTCGAGATGGCGGCTCGGCACGACGAGCGCTCGACATGATCGACTACGTCTACCGCGCTGCTGAGCGTTATCCGAACGAACTGATGCTGGCTTATTCAACCGCTGACATCCGTCGCGCTAAGAAGCAAAAGAAGATTGCCGCACTGATGGGAATCGAAGGCGGCCACGCAATTGAAGATTCGCTGATGGCCCTGCGCGACTTCTACCGCCTCGGCATTCGCTACATGACTTTGACGCACAACAACACCAACAATTGGGCTGATGCCTGCTGCGACACCGTCAAACACAATGGTCTTTCCGATTTTGGCAAGGAAGTTGTGCGCGAGATGAATCGCATCGGCATGTTGATTGATATTTCTCACGTGTCAGACAAGACGATGAGTGACGTGCTGGATGTTTCGACCGCTCCGGTAATCGCTTCGCATTCGTCGGCCCGCGCATTAGGTGATCGCCCACGAAACATACCCGACGAATTGCTGAAACGCATCGCCAAGAACGGCGGCGTAGTAATGGTCAATTTCTATCCAGGTTTCATCGACAAGAACGTGATCGCCGCGTCTAAGGAACGAGATGCTCGACTAAAGCCGCAGATGGATGAGTTGACAGCGAAATACAAAGACGACCCGAAGCGCCGGGAAGAAGAAAGGAACAATCTTCTGGCAACCATTCCACTTCCGGCGACTCCTTTGTCAGCCCTGGTCGATCACTTTGATCACATTGCGAAAGTTGCGGGAGTGGATCACGTCGGGATCGGTTCCGACTTCGACGGTGTACCAAGTCTACCGGTGGGAATGGAAGACATCTCCAAACTACCAAATCTAACCTATGAGTTGTTGAAGCGAGGTTACAGCGAAAGCGATGTGAAAAAGATCCTGGGTGAAAACTTCATGAGGGCTTTTGCTCAGGCAGAGCGTGCAGCCCAGGCGTCACAAAAGGGAATTAGCGCCGCCGGCAGCGTAACGCGAATAGGTCCAAAGAAATAATAAAGCACGGTGAGCGAAGCGGCGTTAATGTACGACACACTTTAGTTTGTCGATGGTGACGATATGCTCAACCTTAAGAATTCCTACAACCTTGAATTTAACGTCGCCAACGACAAACTAAAGTGTGTCGGACATCTGATCCGAGCTGTGTGGCGCTCCGCTTGTCACCGTGCGCTGGCCAAAGTCGAATAACGAAGCGGCTAGTATTCTTCTTGATCCACGCGTTTCCTTTCGGGCGTGGTGGGCTGACCGGTTCCGCACTCCGCTCCTTGACCAGTCTCGCCCTGAGCGGGATTCCGCTGTCCCTGACCCTGGATACCGCCGCCTTGTCCTTGCGCTTCGCTCTCTTGCGGGCTGCGGTCAGGGTCCGGCTGTCTCTGTGTTCCAGCAGTTGCTCCAGCTCCCATGGCTTTGCCCTTCTCTTGATCGCTGTCCTGATTTGGGTTCCTGCCCGGATTCGGATCTCTGTTTTTATCGTCTGCCATGTTTGTTCCCTCCATGTTCGTCAATTGAGTTGAATGCGGCTCGGTTTTCGACTGGACGTGACAAGCCGCCCTACGCAGTAGTTTTATCAATCTCTGTGCCATTCGAAAATGCGCGGGTCACGTCATTGAGAGAGAGTGAAAGTCGATCACAAAACATACACGGTCGGCGAAATCGTACATGGGTCACTTTGGAGTGCGCCGGCGGACCGAAGCGGCGACGCCAAATTCAAGGTTGTAGGAATCCTTAAGGTTGAGCATATCGTCACCAACGACAAACTAATAAAGTGTGTCGGACATCCGATCCGAAGCGGTGTCGCGGGCTGCATGGTATAATTCAACGCCCAAAATGAGCCCAGCCGGTGTCTATATTCATATTCCCTTCTGTAGATCGCGTTGCTCTTATTGCGACTTTGCCACCGGACTCTACGAGACCGAAGCCGCCTCGCGATACACACGAGCACTCGAAAAAGAGATCCTCGCCTGGACCGAACCTGAGTCGGTAGAAGAAATCGACACGGTCTACTTTGGGGGCGGCACACCTTCGCTACTTTCACCTTCCCAATCATCTTTGCTTTTGAATGCAGTTCTGGCTCGGTTCCTTCCTGCCTCGGATTTGGAGATCACCATGGAAATGAATCCGGGCACAGTTACACCGCAGGTCCTGCGAGATTTTCGGCGGCTTGGTATCAATCGCGCGAGTTTTGGCGCGCAAACGTTCGATGACCGCGAACTCGCGCGACTGGGAAGATCACACAACGCTCAGCAAACGCGAGACACCTTTCAATATCTGCGCGACGCTGGATTTGATAACGTCAGCTTCGACTTGATCGCCGGGCTTCCGGGTCAGACGATTGATGGTTGGAACCGTAACCTCGACGAAGCGCTGGCTTTGAAGCCGGCACATTTGTCTTTCTACCTTTTGGAGGTTCACGCGGGAACGCCCCTGGCCGATCACATCCGGCGCGGCGTTCAGCCACAACCTGACGACGACATTGCCGCAGACATGTACTCGGTAATGCTGGAGCGAGCGGTCGGCGCGGGCTACCAGCATTACGAGATTTCAAATCTTTGCCTGCCCGGGTTTGAGTCTCGTCATAACACGAAGTATTGGACCGGATCTCCCTACTATGGTTTCGGATGCTCCGCGCATTCGTATGACGGCGAGTTCCGACGTTGGTCTAACGAGCGCGACGTGCTGCGCTACTGCGAAATGGTTGAAGCGAATCATTCACCAATTGTGGAACGGTTGGAGTTGAGTCAGGAGCAAGTTCAAGCGGAGGCCTTATTTCTTGGCTTGCGAATGATGAACGGAGTCGACTTAAGCCGCTACGAATCAAGATTCGGCTCTGATGTGCGCGCCACCTACGAAGCTGACTTGGACCGTTTCCAGGAAGCCGGGTTAATCGAGTGTGAAGGCGGTCTTCTCAGACTAACGCGACCCGGCGCTCTACTTTCAAACGAAGTTTTTTCCGCGTTTGTCTAAGGGTGTCCGGTAGCGAGTATGGACACTCAGGAGGTTCACGTCATAGCCAAGGCGACGGCATTCCTTGTTGTGCAAGTTACCCAAGCTTGTGTCAGGAAGGGGGCAAGCGAAGCGCGCCCCCGCTCAAGATTCATGAGAATTCAAGCTTGAGTTTCACTGGCGAGCCTTGTCGACTCAATTTGAAGTTGAAGCGAGAGTCAGCGGGGCCGCGCTTCGCTTGCCCCCTTCCTAACACAAGCTTATGAACCTTGAGCTGGGCCCCCTTCCTGTCACTAACTTCTGAAAGGCGGCTGAAAGGCCGGCCCCGTCCAATAACAAGTTCACATGTCTCCCACTTTAATCATTGCCATCGACGGGCCTTCGGGCGCTGGTAAATCCACGCTGGGACGGATGCTGGCGCGGGAGTTGAATCTTCTCTACATTGACACGGGCTCGATGTATCGCGCCGTGGCGCTTGCGGTAATGGAATCGAGCGTGAGCTCGAGCGATGACCTGGCGGTGGGCTCCCTGGCTGCTCGAATCGATATTGATCTGAGAGGCGATCCGGATGCGATGTTAGTCACTCTCGAAGGCCGCGACGTGACCGAAGCGATCCGCAACGAAGACGTCACACATCTCTCTTCGATAATCTCCACCATCCCCGCCGTGCGCGGGGCAATGGTCGAACGCCAGCGCGAGTTGGGAATGCGTGGGGCGGTTCTAAACGGGCGGGACATCGGCACCGTGGTGTTTCCGAATGCCGATATAAAGTTTTTTCTGACCGCCGTTCCACAAGAACGTGCCGAGCGCCGTTACGTTGAAGAACGAGCCCAGGACAGCCATCAGAGTTTCGAGCAGACCTTTGCAGACATGGCCGAACGTGATAAACGAGATGAGACTCGCGCCGACTCGCCGCTGACGGTTGCTGATGATGCCGTTGTGGTTGACTCGACCGGGCTCTCAATCAACGAGGTGTTTGAAAAAATGATGACTGCAGTCCGTGAAAAGTTGGACTCACGTTGATTGTTTAGTCGTTCTGTGAAAGACCGTATTTGGTTAAGAAGGAGCATCATGGACCTTCGCTTTAGTTTCAAATCCGAGCCGATCTGGATTTTGCTTTTCACCCTGGCGCCTGCTGCCATCGGATTTTTACTGTTCTTGATTTTCCAGCTGCTGCGTTGATTCTCTTTCTCGGCATCGGATCGCCCGGAGCATCTCACCAATTGGCAATCGGCAATTGGCAATCGGCAATGTAAATATGTTTACCGGTATCATCGAAGAGCTTGGACGCGTGCGCTCGATCGACAAGCGCGGTGAAAATGCGCGGCTGGTGATCAAGGCACACACAGTCACTCAAGGCGCAGACAATGGTGATTCGATCGCAGTCAATGGAGTTTGCCTAACCGCTCTGAATGTCAACAGCGATTCTTTTGCGGCGGACGTTTCGCCAGAGACAATGGCGCGGTCCACGCTGGGAAAATTGCTTTTGGGAGCACCCGTGAATCTTGAGCGAGCAGTTACGCCGCTGACGCGACTGGGTGGCCATCTGGTCCAGGGTCACGTTGATGATCGAGGACGATTCCTCGGGGCCACGGATCATAACGGATCCTGGACCGTGCGTATTGGTTATCCTCGGCGGCTGGCGCGTTATCTGATTTACAAAGGGTCAGTGGCAGTTGAAGGTATCAGCCTCACCGTTGCCAATTTAACCGACGATTCCTTCGAGATTGCCGTCATTCCCAAAACCTGGGAGGTGACAAATTTGTCTCATCTCCGCCCGAATGATGAAGTAAATCTGGAAGTCGACGTGATTGCCAAGTACGTCGAACGGATGCTTCCCTACATGTCGCGTTCTGACTAATTCCCGTCATCGACCCTCCCAGAATCGCAGCGCGAACGGTTCCGCAGATTACGCAGATTACACAGATTAAGAGAAGGGTTTGGAGAAAGAGTTGGGATTGTGTCTAGTGGAGGAACGTGCAGACTTAACGAGTCACTGCGCTAATGGCCGGATCTCTTAGCCGGGTTGATTCTTAATCTGCGTAATCTGCGTAATCTGCGGACTGCTACCAGGATAAAACCCGAATTAGCCGGGAATAATTACCTTCATTCTCACCAAGTCGAAAAAATCGGCCGATTCGGGTAACATTTGGCTTTCCGATCAACCCGAGACCAAAGACCACTAGACCATGCCGTTCGCATCCATTGAAGACGCCGTAGCCGACATCCGCGAGGGTCGGATGATCATCATCGTCGATGACGAAGACCGCGAGAACGAAGGCGACCTGGTTTGTGCGGCGGAAAAGACTACGCCGGAAGTAATCAACTTCATGGCCCGCCACGCGCGCGGTCTAATTTGTTTGCCATTGACTGAGGAGCGTTGCGACGAACTGCATCTGACTACGCAGGTTGCCGACAACACGTCGTTTCTTGGCACGGCCTTTACTGTTTCCATAGATGCCCGCAAAGGCGTCTCAACCGGCATCTCTGCTTCTGACCGTGCCACGACGATCCTCGCTGCGGTCGATCCCCACACAAAGCCTTCGGATCTGGCCCGACCCGGACACGTTTTTCCACTGCGTGCGAAGAACGGCGGGGTACTGGTGCGCGCCGGGCAAACCGAAGCCAGCGTTGATGTGGCGCGCATCGCCGGACTTTACCCGGCCGGTGTGATCTGCGAGATCATGAATGAAGATGGAACGATGGCGCGACTGCCACAACTCAAAGAGTTTGCTTCTATCCATGGTCTGAAGATGATCACGGTTGCGGATCTCATTCGCTATCGCATTAGCAAAGAAGCGTTGGTGCGACGGATCGTGGAGACTGATTTACCAACAGTCTACGGACGCTTCCGTGCGGTAGCGTACGAGAATGTAATTAATGGTGACGTCCACCTGGCGATGGTGATGGGTGATGTTCGGGCGAGCGAGCCGGTCCTCGTGCGAGTCCACACCGAGAATGTTACGTGCGACATGTTCGGATCTTTGATCGACGATACCGGCTTTCAGCTGCAGACGGCTCTGGAGAAGATTGCAGCAGCCGGCCAGGGCGTTGTGCTTTATTTGCGGCAGCGCGAACACAGCCTTGACCTGGTAAATCAGTTGCGCACGTATGCCGTGATGCAGGAACGCGGCCTGAGTAAACCCGAGGCGAGCCTGGAGACTGGTTACGGCATGCACCGCGACTATGGTGTAGGGGCTCAAATCCTTCACGATCTGGGCCTGCGTCGAATACTATTACTAACGAATCATCCCCCCAAAGTCGCCGCCCTCGATGGTTTCGAGCTCGAGGTGGTTGAAAATGTTCCTCTGGGTGAGCCGGCGCATTTCAAAGAGTCCCCTGAGGACAGTAAAGTAGTCCCCCCGGAAAAAAGAGAGCAACGCACTTGAGCTGTTGGGCCATCTTTCAACATGAAGCTTGGACAATGAGCCTGGTACTCTTAGCCCTCAGTTTTCCACAGGCTCGATTTTAACTTTTCGGGCTCTCCCTCTAGAATCTGACTTACTTTCGAGCCGACTCGACGGCTGCGAGCGCTATGGGTGTAGACGACCGCGATAACCGTTCGGAAAAGAACACGGAAAGATCTGCTTCCGAGAAGGAAGAGATCGCCGCGGCCTTGCAGTCAGAGGCAGACAAACCACTTCCGCCCCGGGCCGAAGCCGCTGCTGAACTCGACGCCGCCCGTCGCCATCCCATCACACCTCAGGGAAGGCGCAGACGATATCTGACGAAGCGGAACGCTGTTATCGCCGGAATCGCCGCTTCAATCGGAGTCGTTGCTCTCATCATCCTACTGCTCCTGGTTTATCGACTTGGCTACGTGGATAGATACGTTGCGGGCCAAATCGTAGACACGTTTTCCAAGTATGGCATCCGCGCGGAAATCAAAGACTTTCACACGACCTTCCCGCCCAAAACCGTCGAGATTCTCAACATCGAGCTCTACGATTCGCTGACCGGCGAAAAGCTCGGCAAGATCGATCGGGTACTGGTCACGATCAACATTAAGGATCTCTACGCTCTGAGCCTTAATCGGAACATCGATCTTGAAGACATAAAGATCGAAGGACTCGAAGCGTGGGTGACCTTCGATGAGCAGGGTCGATCCAATTTCCGTAACATTCACATTCCTCCGCCCGAGGCCAATCGGCGAATACTCCTCGCCTATACCGCGGCGCATATCGAGATCAAAAACGGCGTCGTTCATTACGGCGATGCGCGGCACGAGATCTCCGGTGAAGCGCGAAACCTGACCGCGACGATCGAGCCAAAAGATCCAAACGTTCCGCCAGAGCAGGGGCTACACCCGGTGGTCCTCTCGCTTTCAGACTCAACGTTCACCTACGACGGCCGGCCGGTGAACAACATCGACATTCAGGCACGCGCCCGAGTCAACGAAACTCGGTTGGAGTTTGATGAACTAGTGTTGCGTTCCCCGGTCGCGGAAGCTCGGCTACAGGGCACGATGGATGATTGGCGCGCCTTGCGTTATCAGATGAATGTCACTTCAACGGTCGACCTTACACAGCTTTCGGAAGTGCTTCAGCCTGGAACGGCGCTGCGCGGCTCTGGAAACTTCGTCGGGACAGTCACTGGAGAAGGTGACAAGTACAAAGTTGAAGGAACCATCAAGTCGGACGCATTGGCCGCGGACGGGCTCCGACTGCAGGGGTTGCAGGTTACGGCAAATGCCTCGGGCCAGGGGAAGAGTTACAACGCCAACGGCCGCGCCGTAGCAGATCTTCTGGCTGCGGGCGACTTTCAGTTGAACACAGTGCAGCTCGTCGGCGGCGTAATGGGCACAGGTTCCGACTTCCGCTGGCTTGGAGAATTGCGTGCGGCCGCGGCGAGAGGTTATGGAACAACGATCGCTGGGTTGATTCTGATGGATGCTCGCGCCGAAATGAACGACGGAGTCTTGACTGCTTCATCAAGTCAGTTTCGAGCGAACACTGTCCGGTCGTCTGGTACGAGTGTAAACGGTGTCACTGCGATCGACCTGCGCGTACGCAACGAGAACGACGTTACGACTGGCACCATTTCAAACGTCAAAGCCGGAACCGTTGCGGCGTCAGGTGCAAAGGTCAACGGAGTCACGGCCAGGAATATCGATATTGCGAGCCGCGGCGGAGTTACCAGTGTTGTAGTCAAGCAGGTGGAAGTAGGAGCGACCAGCGCCGCGGGAGCGGAAATCGGCAATATCAACATAGCCGGCGTCCGTCTCTCAATCCGGGATGGTCGAGTGGAAGGCTCGACGGCTGACATCGACGCGGGCACCGTCAAACTTGCCGACGGACAAGCGGAAAATGTGAAGCTGGCACGCCCGGTATTCGTGGTTGAGCCTTCAGGTCGTTATCGGGCCAGCGCCGACCTGAGCATCGGCGGTGGCGTGCTTGGCCGGATGAACCTCGGGCAGGTGGAAGCTAAGCTCGTGGCCACCAGTTCAGACATTCAACTCAATGATTTCAAAGCCGACATTTTCAACGGACAGGCTGCCGGCAATGCGCGCATCGCCATCACGCGCAAAGGCACTTCTCGGATTGCTGCGGATTTCCAAGGGATAGATATTGCCGGCCCGCTGACAGCGTTTGCCGGCGGCGCTGTCCCACTCGCCGGTATAGCTACCGGGAAAATAGACTTGACGTTTCCCGGAACTGAGTTCGAGCAAGCTTCCGGTACGCTTACCTCGCAGTTCACCCCGGCGCCCGTCGAAAGCGGCAGCGAGCGTATTCCGCTTACCGGCGAGGTTGCATTGCGCGCCGATCGTGGGCTTTTTCAAATCGACCGCGTTGATCTGCAAACTGCAGCCACCAAACTAAAAGCATCGGGTCAGTTTTCCTTCTCGGGCGATTCTAATCTTCAGGTTGACCTCAACTCCTCGGATGCCTCTGAACTGCAGTCAGTCTTGATCTCATCGGGACTACTGCCGGACGCAGAAGAACAGATGCGCAGCTACGGGCTTGAGCTGGCGGGTCAGCTTTCATTCAATGGCAGCCTGCGGGGAAAACTCACTTCACCCGATGTTGATGGACGCGTGTCATTGAGCTCATTGCTGGTGAACGGAAATGACCTCGGTGCGCTCTCGGCGTCCATAGTTATGAATGCCAGCGAGTTAAGAATTGCCGATGGCCGCTTGACGGAAAAAGATGGCGGCGGGATGCAGTTTACGCTCAATGCGCCACGTAGCGGTGAGAACAACACAACGCTGACTGCGACTCTGGATCGGGTTAATGCCCGAGCTTTGCTCGCCGCACTCCCGCTTAACAAATCGATGCGCGAACAACTCGGCGATACGCAGTCGGATGTCTCTGGTCAGATTCAAATCGCGGGCATTCCCAACGCGATGAATGGTAGTGCCGAACTGCGGTTCGGTCCTGGACGGCTCGGTGGTGAACCGCTCGAAAGTCTGGTGGCGCGGGCGACGTTCAACGATACGAACGTCAACATCGAAAATGTTGACGCTAAGTTAGGAGCCGGTCACATCGTGGCGAGTGGCAACTACAACACGTCAACCAAAGTATTCGACTTTCAGGGTCGAGCTGAAGGCGTTCAGCTCAGCAGACTGGCGGCCCTCGCAAGCAACGGTCGCGGCCCGGTGCTAACAGGCACGGCTGATCTAACTGGTCGCATTTCCGGTAACGCCTCCGATCCGGATTTCTCCGGCTATCAAATTACCTTCGATGGCAAGGGTCATGGCGTCACCATTAATGGTCGTTCGGCGGGGGAGCTTACGCTCGTGGGCCGAACTCAGAACAAACAACTCGACGTGACGTTGACCACTGGTTTGCTGGGACCGAACCAGGCGATCACGGCCAGCGTGAATCTGGGTGACGAGAAACTACCCGCCACGCTGGAAACCACTCTTAACAACGCCGAGCTTGCAAACCTCTTCGCGATCATACTGCCGCAGAGCACTGTGAAGATTACCGGCCGTGCAACCGGTTCTTTGAAAGCCTCCGGGCCATTAGTTGATGAGGACGGCGAACTCACACTCGGCGGCTTACAAGGCACGGCAAATCTTTCCGAACTGACCTTCCGAGTCGAAGACGTGCAGTTGACGGCCACATCGCCGCTGCTGGTGCGCTTTTCACCAAAGGAAATCTTTTTCGAGAAGACTCAGTTTACGGGGCCAGGAACTAACATCGTCCTGGGTGGCACACTGGCGGTCGGTGAAGGTGGCCGGCAAAACATGACCGCTGATGGCCAGTTGAATTTGCGGGTGCTTAATGGTCTCTCGCCGGATGTATTTACCGCAGGCATTGCCGACGTCGCCGTCCGCGTGACTGGTAGTTACGAACAACCGCGGCTGAATGGCACGGCTTCAGTGGCCGCCGGATCGGTTTCGATCCTTTTGGGGAATGAGCGCTGGACTATCTCGAATCTCAAATCAGTTGTGAGATTCACTGCCGACCAGGCCCAGATCGAATCTCTCAATGGCACGATGGGCGGTGGCCGCGTTACTGCTTCCGGCGGCGCCCGGTTGGAAGGTTTCACGCTGGCCGAGTTTTTGGTCAACGTTCATGGCGAAAACGTCACTGTCCCTTTTCCCGAGAACTTCCGCTCAACGGTTGATACTGATCTCGAAATCAAGGGATCCTCGAGAGAACAACTCATCGGCGGTGTGGTGCGTTTGCGGCGCACCGAATACACCGAGGACATTGAGCTGGCTGACCTAATAAACTTCCGTCGCGAGGAGTCGATCGAAGAAGGCGGCGAACTCGAGTTCACTCGCGCCGCGCTGTTCAACGACTTGAGAGTGGAGGGTCGCAACGCCCTCGTAGTTAGAAACAATCTCGCCGATTTGGTCGGTTCCGTTTCTCTTCGTCTCGATGGTCCGGTGAAGGACCCGGTAATCTCGGGAAGAATCACTGCCACCAGCGGCACGCTCAATTTCCGCAACGATCGTTACGACATCACGCGGGCCCTGATGGATCTCCCGCCGCGCCGGAATGCAGATCCGCTAGTTAACATTCAGGCCGAGTCTCAGATCCGAGGTTATCGGGTAACAGTGAGTCTGACGGGACCGCTTTCACAGCCGCAGGCTACTGTCAGTTCTGAACCCGCGCTTCCTCAGGCAGATGTCGTGTCGCTCATTACCACTGGTCAGCTGGCGACGGGTGATACAGGCGCCTCCGTACTTTCGCAGTCGGGGCTGGGGACGGCAACCAGCCTGCTTACTGACGCCCTGATCAATGCTCCGGCGCAGCGGGCAACCAGCAGGTTGTTTGGTCTCACTCGTTTTGAAATCAATCCGGTAATTGGCAGTAGCGGATCCACGCCGGCTGCCCGCCTGACGTTAGGCAGAAGAATCAATAAGAACCTGTCGGTTACGTATTCGACCAACGTTGCTTCCGACCCGAACCAGATATTGGCTGTCGAGTATCGCGTTTCCGACCGTCTCTCCTTCATTGCGCAGTATGAGCAGGCGTCGACCAGAAGACTGACTTCCCGCAACGACGCCTTCAGTTTTGAAATTCGCTTCAGGAGACGGTTCTGAACGATGGGGAAAAGTGAGATCTGGAATGACAGTCAGTCTGTCAGCACGATCTGCGGTAGCGGACGGGGCATGGTTCGAAACCGCCTCGGCAGGCGTCAACCAACACAGCCAAGGATCTCACATTATTTTGAGCCGGTCGCGCGAGCTGTTCGGCGAAGCATGTTCCTCTTTTTGTTGGCCGTAGCGCTTCTGGGTGCAGCCGCAATTGCCACTGTAGCCAAAGGTCTGGATGAATACGAAGGTCGCTTAGTCACCTCGATCGAAATCACTTTTGAAGGCTCTGCATTGGATCCTGCAGTTCAGGCCGATTTCCTTTCACTCCTTCAAATCGTTCCTAACACAGAATTCTCGGCGGTGCGTGTGCGCGATTCGCTGCAGGCACTGTTTGATTCCGGGCGCGTGGCAAACGCCCGAGTCGAAGTGATTGAACAAAACACTGACAAGACGGGACCCATCAAACTTCGGTTCGTCATTCAGCGACAGGTACAGATAGCCGAAGTCAGACTCGCACTGGGACCTGTCACTGGGACGCCTATTGCTGAAGACGAGCTACGCGCGCGCCTTAACTTGACACAGCCAGGCACTCGACTGTCAAAACAAATAATCATTCGCAATGCAGATGAAATCCAGGTCTACTTAAGAGATCGCGGATACTTCAACGCCACGGTCGAACCCGTAGAGGAAGTTGATGCCAGCGGAACTCGCGCCACCGTAACTTACAAGATCAATCCGGGGGAACAGGCCAGAGTTGAAAACTTCAACATCAACATCACCGGTTTCGATTCGACGGCCGTGCGACTCTTGCTGAAACTCCAGTCGAATGTTCCCTTCACGCGCGAAGCGCTGGCTGACGATGTCAAAACCATTCGTGAGGCGATCCTGGCGCGCGGTAATCTGGCGCCACAGCTATCGGATCCCAGAGTCGAGCGAGACGCGGAGCGTAATCTGATGACGATTACCCTGACCGGCGCGGTGGGGCCGAAAGTTAATGTGGTCATCAAAGACTTTCAAGTCAGCGAAAAAACCAAGCGCGAGCTCTTGCCGGTGATGCGGGAGGGGAACATCGACATCTCGGCCATCACTGAAGGCGAGCGTCGAATTCGAAACAAGCTTCAGGAGGAAGGTTACTTCTTCGCCGAAATTCCCTTCGTTTGCTCTGTGACGCCCCCGGCGCCGGAGCTTGGACCAAATGGAACCCGTGAAACCTGCGAGACTTTAAATGCTGAGGTGCTGAGCGGTCGCACGGTGGACATCCAGTATCAGGTTGAACGGGGACGCAGGTTCCGACTCAGCGATATTCGGATTACCGGGACTAACAAACTCATATTTGAGGACATCGAGGCTGATTTGAAGAGTCAGAAGGCCAGCGCGGTGGGATTGATTCCGTTCCTCGGTTACGGCCGCGGATACACCAGCCTGACGCTTCTCGAACAGGACAAGCGCACCATCAGAAGTTACATGCGAGATCTTGGTTATCGGAATGCCGAGGTGGAAGTGCTTCAGGGCGTTTCGCTCAGTGGCGAGAATCTGATCATAACTTTCAATGTGATCGAAGGCGCGCTTACGCGGGTTGCCGGTGTCGAGGTGCGCGGCAACAAGATCTACACCGAGCAACAGATTCGCGACTTGCTGAGAACTGTGATTGATGGCCCTTTCTCTCGATCGCGCGCGCGGGCGGATAGCGACCGAGTGCTGGCGCGCTACGCTCGCGAGGGATACGTGAACGCCCAGATGAATTTCTCGATTGTCGAGCTTCCTAAAAAAGGCGAAGACGAGCAGGTGCGTCTGATCTACACGATCACCAACGAAGGCGAGAAGGTATTTGTTAATCGCATCATCATCAACGGCGTTACCGGCAGCGCGAAAACGCAGGCGACCAAGCGCAGTGCCATTGCGCGCGCGATTAGCATCGTGGAAGGAGATGTGCTGAGAGCCGACAGGATCTCAACCAGCGAACGTGACCTATATCTGACAGATGCATATCGCCAAGTAATTATCCGTACTGAAGACGCCGGCGAAACAGATTCTGGTTTCAAGAAACAGGACGTAATCATTGACGTTGAGGAGAAGAAGCCCCGTGTAATGGACTACGGCGGCGGATTTTCGACAGACACAGGCGCTCTCGGTCTGCTCGAGTTCAGTAATGTAAATCTGATGAATAAGCTGCGGCACGGAGCCATGCGTTTGCGCGCCAGCCGTCTGCAACAACTACTGCGACTTGAGTACCTCGATCCGCGGTTTGCGCGATACGGCAGAAGACAGTTTGCGCCTTTGGCAATCACCGTGGAGTACAACCGCGACTCCACCGTGACAAGGTTCTTCCGCTCGGCAATAGACCGCGGCACCTTTGGCATCGTTCAGCGTCTGGACGAAGAGGGGAGACCAATCGACGAATTTGGATCTCGAGTTGATGAGCCGACTATCAACCGATTTACTGTCGCAGTCGAAACCCAACGCGTTCTGGATCGCAGGACCAACACGATCATATTTGCTCGCTACAGTTATGAAGACGTTCGGCTCTTCAATCTCCAGAGCCTGCTAATCAGGCCAATTCTGCAACCAGATCGGGCTGTCAGGCTGTCGCGTTTTGGCGGATCGTTCGTCCGAGATACTCGCCAAAGATGCGAGCGAGGCCTGCTGGGCACCATCTCCGCAGACCCGACTGATCCCGGCCCTCCCGGTGAGGTTTGTCGCTATAACCAGCTCGACGCGACGCGCGGTCATTTCTTCAGCGTTGACTATGCAGTGGCGTTGCGACAGTTGGGCGGAAACCTCTCCTTCAATCGATTTCAGACCAGCTACCGCCGCTACTACAAGATGAATAGTTTGCGCGGGACCGTTTTCGCCGGGAACGCTACCCTCGGTTTGGCGAATATCTTCAACCCGCGCGACCGAGACGGCAACGGACAAATAGATGAGATTGATCTCACTTTACCGATCAGTGAGAGGTTCTTCTCGGGCGGTTCGTCCACCCTCCGTGGTTTTGGTTTTGAAGAGGCCGGGCCGAGGCAGGTCATTATTCCGACGGGAACATTCCGCGACCGGCAGGGAGAAATCATTTCGCTCAACCCGTTCACAGTTCCGGTTGGTGGTAACGCTCTGGCAGTGGTTAATCTTGAAGCTCGAGTACCAGTTACCAGGGCCTTGCAAGTGGTTCCTTTTTACGACGGCGGTAACGTTTTTCGACGAATCGGGGATCTCTTCAAGAAACCGAATGAGACGCCGATCCCTCCCGGCGACTTGCTTGCCAACATCAATGCCACAAACTTGCGAGCACACTGGATCAATACTGTCGGACTCGGTCTCCGGATTCAGACGCCACTTGGCGGAGCGTTGGCGGTTGATTACGGATTCCTTTTGAATCCACCGGAGTTCCTGATTCCCCAGCAGGCCCCCGACTTCCTGGGGACGCCGGCCATCTATCGCACTAAACGCACCCAGATTCATTTCAGGTTTACGCAGACGTTCTGAGAAAAGAGGGGGAGCAGGAGGCAGGAGCAGGAGGCAGGAGCAGGAAGCAGGAACGGGAGGCAGGAACGGGAGGCAGGAGCGGGTTAGTTACACGGGGAAGACAAGGAACAGCGATGAAACTTAAGACAAAATCTTATGCAGCTTCGAAGGCGGTAGTGAGGATCTTTGTCTTGCTCTTACTGCCTACTGCCTACTGCCTACTGCCGACTTGTGTTTGTGCTCAGGAAGTCGTCGACAAAATGGTCGCCACTGTAAACGGCGGTGTGCGCACCGATCTGATTACTTATTCTGACCTGTTGTGGCAATTAGCTTTGCAACCGAACACACCGCTTGACAATCCGAACTCCCAGGATTTGAATCGCGCGTTGCATTCGGTGATAGATCAGCGCCTGATCCTCCAGGAAGCGGAAAAGCTCCCTACCATCGCCCCGACTGAGGGGGAGATCAAAAATGCTCGTGATGCATTGGTGAAGGAGTTTCCATCTTTAGCGGAATTCCAGAAGCGTCTGTTGCGGGTGGGCTTGAGCAGTGAAAAGTTGGATGAGATTCTCGAGCAGCGGGTAAGAATTGAAAAGTACCTCGACTTCCGTTTCCGCAACTTCGTACTTATTAGCGATAAAGAGATTGCTGATTACTATCGAGATGTTTTTGTTCCGCGGTTGCGCAGACGAGCGCCGGGGCAAATAGTGCCGACTTTGGAAGAGGTGCGCAGCCAAATCGAAGGCATCCTGACTGAGGCGAAGATCGAGTCAGACACGGATGCGTTTCTCGACAGTGCGAGAGAACGAGCGGAGATCGTCACGCTGAGCCAGGTTTAGGTTGCTTTGCGGCTCTGCCGCCCCCAGTGCGGTAAGGCTCTGCCTTACCGGGCCGACTCACTCTCTTATTGTCGAGGCTATGCCTCTCGCTGTTGGAGGCACAGCCTCCGTTGATTTGAATGGAAGACCTACGGTAAGGCAGAGCCTTACCGCACTGGAGGGCGGCAGAGCCGCAAGAACATCGAGTTGGTTTGATTGCTGGAACCGCTCTTTGTTCATCATATTTCTTGGTCAGCAATTCACCACGAGTCATAGTCGGCCTCCGAAGAGAGCTCCTGACACTAGGGAACGATTTTTAGCCGTGCCTCGGAATCAGAAAACACTACCTCGAATCGGGCTCGCGCTTTCTGGTGGCGCGGCGAGAGGAATTGCCCACGTTGGCGTGATGCGCGCCTTCGCCGAACACCAAATCCCAATCGACTGCATCGCCGGTACTTCAGCTGGTTCACTGGTTGGTGCTGCGTTGGCATCAGGCATACCGATAGAGGAGATTGAAGCAATTGGCCGAAACCTGCGTTGGCGAGACATCGGTCGCATGACCATGTCGCGTCTGGGCGTGCAGAGTAATGAGCGGCTTGAACAGTACCTGCGAGAACGCATGCCCAAAACCCGATTTGAAGAACTCCCGATACCACTCGCGGTGGTCGCAACTGACCTGCATTCGGGCAACGCTGTGATTATGCGTGACGAGGGCGATGTGCCGTTTGCTGTGCGCGCCAGCTGTGCAATTCCCGGCTGGTATGTTCCCGTCACCGATGAAAATGGACGACAGCTCGTTGACGGCGGATTAGTTGCAAACATCCCTTCCGTCGTGGCTCGCTCCCTGGGAGCGGATCTGGTGATTGCGGTCGATGTAAATTTTGAAGGCGCTACCTTCCTCGGACCCTCGCTCTCAATTGTCAGCGTGCTGTTGCAGTCGATGCTATTGGTTCAGCGCACCGCCTCGCATTACCAGCTGGAGGCCGCCGACTTGGTAATCAAGCCTCGTGTTGGCCACATTCGTTGGGATGAGATTAGCCGGGCAGAAGAGTTGATCTCAGCTGGATATGAGGCTGCGTCCGAGAGCATCACCGAAATCAAGGAATTGATCGAGGCCGCCACCAGGCCGGCACCCAGGTGGTTTCAGTTTGGCCGCCGCAAGGAAGTTCCCACCAAACGTTCCGTTAGGACTCTTTCATAAGCCGGACCGCAACACGGATCCACCAAACCCGCAAACATGTCACCAAGCCTTTCGTGTCAGTTCAGGTGATGCGCGTGGATCGTGATATTTTTCATAAAAACTCTGCTTTGCCTCAAAGTCATAAGCCGTCGGCGCTACGGCTTGCCGCCTGATGTGAGGCGGCGGCTCTGCCCCGCCGTACAGTGCTCTATTTGATTTTGGGCTGCGCCCTTTGTCCGGATTGTCCGGAGATTCCATAGCCAACGCCAAAACAGGGGCATAGCCCAGAATCTAATAATGACCTTACGGCGGGGCGGAGCCACCGCCTCACATCAAGCGGCAAAGCCGTGCTGCTCGTTGCGTGACTTTTGAGTCAAAGCCTAAAACTCTGTCCAACAGCCAGTTTGGCAGCTTGTAGCGATTTAGAACAAGCGCCCCAGGATTAGCCTGAAGCAACCGTACGATATATCCATCTCTCTCAAGAATTCGACCTCCATTGGTGGTATATAGAAGTCATTCAGAATTAGTGAATTACTGAAGGGTTGCGACGTGGCAAAGCCTGGCGGGCGCAGAACGATGATGCCCTGGCTCGCAGGTTGCACTCCTGGTGTCTTCCCATGACGATCGAGGTTACATCTGTACCCGAGCGACGCTCTTTTTCCTGGCGCCAAGTCGCGCATTCTGCGGGACAAGTGTGGCTCTTCTCGAAACGCACAGCAGAGCGAACGAGCTTCCGTTTGATTGCCGCTGGTCTGCTGGTAATCCTTGTCCTCGGCAGCGACTCTCTCCTGCGGTCTTACAAATATTATTCAAGATTGATTGACGCTCGTCTGGCAACCGGGTATTTGACCAGTCGGCCAGGGCTCTACGCCGCACCTCGCGTTATACGAGCAGGACAGGGATTCTCACCTGACGAGCTGGTTTTGGTATTGCGCCGCGCCGGCTATATCGAGTCACGCGCGAGTGACGTTTGGAGCGGTAGTTTTAATAAGCAGGATTCGGTAGTCGAAATTCGGCCCAGGAAATCGATCAGAAGTAGTCAGCCACGAGTCGTCAGCGTGAGTTTTGATAAGGGACGAATCTCAAGTGTAACCGGCGATGAGCTTTCGCTTGATTCGTTTACACTTCAACCCGAAGTCCTGACAAACGAAATTTCTTCGAAGACCGGCCAACGCAAGCCGCTCAGCTACAATGAGATTCCGCCGGTGCTCGTCCAGGCAATTCTCTCGATAGAAGATCAGCGGTTCTTTGAACATCCGGGCTTGGACATGTTCGGTGTGGCGCGTGCCCTCTGGCGTAATCTCGGAGATGAGCGCATCGGACAGGGTGGTTCAACCATCACACAGCAGCTCGTCAAGAACACCTACCTGACGCCGGAAAAGACTCTTCGACGCAAGTATGCCGAGGCCATGCTTGCCTACGCGCTTGAACGCCGGCTGTCGAAGCAAGACATCTTCGCGCTTTATTGCAATGAGATTTATTTAGGCCAACGAGGCGCGATTGCCGCGCGTGGCGTGGAGCAGGCTGCGCTTATCTATTTCGGCAAAAATGTGAAAGACCTCTCGCTCGGCGAGGCGGCGACGATTGCAGGGATGATTCAGGGCCCCACGCACTATTCACCCGACCGGCATCAGGAAGCGGCCCGCGCGAGACGAAACGTTGTTCTCACAGCGATGGTTCGCGACGGCTGGATCAATTCCGACCAGGCTCAAGCCGTATCGTCTGAGCCCATCGTCGTAGTTACTTTGCCCGACCACACGCAGTCACTCGCGCCCTATTTCATCGACTACGTTAACCGAGTGGCGGAAACCAGATTTGACGCTTCCGGCCAGACGCTACAGATTCATACGACCATCGATCTTGAACTCCAGGAGATTGCCGAACAGGCACTGAATCGGCAACTTGAACGACTGAATTCGATTTATAGCAAACGTCCGACGAAACCTCAGGCCGCCCTGGTCGCGCTCGATCCTCAGACGGGGAATGTGCTGGCAATGGTTGGGGGGCGTGAGTATGGCGAGTCGCAGTTGAATCGCGCGACCGATGCGTGGCGACAGCCTGGGTCGACCTTCAAACCGTTTGTCTACGCGGCGGCGCTGGAAGATGGTTTCTCGCCGGTTCAAATGTTTGCCGACGCCCCTCGCGATTTTGTCTACGATCGGAACCGAATTTACCGCCCGGCAAACTTTGGCGGCGGGTATTCAGGTCGCGACGTGACGATGCGGACCGGATTGGTGAAGTCTCTCAACACTGTGACCGTCGATGTGGCGATGCACACCGGGCTGGCTCGAATCGCAAACCTGGCGGCACAGTTTGGATTGCCGAGACCGCAGCGATATCCCTCGCTCGCGCTCGGCACGGCTGAGGCGACTCCGCTTCAATTGGCGGCAGCGTATGCCGCGTTCGTTAATGGCGGACGGCGCGTGGAGCCGAAGGTGATTGCCAGTGTGGCTGAGCCGCCAGCTCTGCATACGCTGCACACTGGCGAGCAGGTGATTAGTCCGACCACGGCCTACATGATCACGAATATGCTTTCTGCGGTCGTGGATCAGGGCACCGGGCGGGCCGCGCGCGGGGCGGTTAAGGGGACCGCAATCGCCGGCAAAACCGGAACGTCACGCGACGGTTGGTTCGTGGGCTATACGCCGAATCTTGTTTGTGTGGTCTGGATTGGCTTTGACGACAACAGCCAACTTGGTCTCACCGGCGCCTCGGCTGCTTTGCCTGCCTGGATCGAGTTTGTGAACGGGGCAGTGGCTCTTCGCCCGGAACTTGGTGGACGTGCTTTTGAATGTCCCGAAGGGATCAAGTTTGTCGAAATCGACGGCGAGAGCGGGTTGCTTTCAACTCTCTCATGTCCCAATCGCCAACTGATTGCTGTCACCGATCGGCTCGCGCCGAACCTGGAGTGTTACAACCACAGCAATCTGCCGGAAGTTTCCGACTCAGAAGAACAGCTTGAATCTTTCACTGAGCGATCATCTGTCGCCCTGGTTCGATCGCCGCACTCCGCGCGATCAGTTGTTCCGGTAGAACTCAAAACTCCCAAAACAACTCGGGTGGAAGTGGATAGCCGCGGAAAGAGAACTTTGGTAAATGAGATGAGGTAGCGCTGGCACACAGCAGAGCATTCTGTCCCGAGGCAACGAACCAGTAAGTCGCTCAATCCTCATAACGGCTTGCCGTCTGATGTGCGGAAGGTCTGTGACCTTCCGGGAATGCAAGGATTACCTCGGGGCTGGGCCCCTCTTTCTCCACTAAATTCGATCGAAATCAACTTTCAACGGCTCATCATCCGAGGCACACCCTTGCCAGATTCGAGCGCTTGACCACCGGTAGTCAACTGCCTTCTCCACCAGCCCTGCTCGCACCGGGTTGAGATGAGTGTAATTCACTTTTTCCATAAAAACCTTTTCGCTGAAGATTGAAAAGACATTCTTCTCCTGCTGCCAGACCGAATGTTTATGTCCTCGCTTCCAGTCCTCATGCCGGAGCTTCGCAAGCGAGCTCGTATGGTTATTCTCTCGTAGATAATCGATCACGCGACGAGCGGAGATGCCCTTCAGGTAGCGCAATACTTCAGCGGAGCTGTTTGGCTCGTCAGTCACGAGATGTAGATGCTCGAGCATGATCACGTATGAGAACAAAAGAAATCCGCCTGAGTTACGCGCTTCATCGATAGCCTCGCAAATCAGCTTCTTGAGCGCCTCAGTTCTAAAAATCGGCAGACGATTCTTTGTGACAATGGTGATGTAAAGCGCTGGTGAGTCTCTTGAGATTTGGAACTTGTGAGGCATTTGCTTCTCCGGTCGGATTGGGGCGCAGCCCCAAGTGAGGTTTAGAGCTTAACGGAAGGTCACAGACCTTCCGCACATCAGACGGCTTAGCCGAGGTAAATGTACAGATTATTCTTGTTGGTTGGAAAGGGGTCTAAAACGCATTCCTAAAATCTGGTTGAAGATAGTGGGATTGGCTAACTAATCAACCTTCTCCAGAACGACTTCCGCAATTGCGTGTTCGCTCGTGTGCGACATGGAGAGATGTACGCCGGTCGCGCCTGAGCCTTGCAGCAGTTCCAACAACTTGCCGTGAAAGACCAAATAGGGAGCGCCGTTTTCACGTGAGGCGACTTCCACGTCCTGCCAGGCAATCCCGCCGCTCCAACCCGTTTGCAAAGCTTTTATCGCCGCTTCTTTTGCGGCGAAGCGCGCGGCATAATGTTGCGCGGCGACGGCGCCGCGGCCGTCGCAATAAGCTCGCTCAGCTTTGGTGAAGACACGTTCCGCGAAACGAGGCGTGCGCAAGAGCACTTCGCGAATGCGTCGAACTTCGATAATGTCTATTCCAATGGAAACGATCACAGGCGATAGCGAATTACAGCGCGCCGGCTTTTACTGGCGCGAGATAGACGGCGTTCGGACGTTGGTCTGCGCACCGCTTGAAGCGGATGGATTCACGAATGGATTCTCCACGCGCATGGGCGGCGTTAGTGAAATGCCCGAGGCTGCTCTCAACCTTGCCGGATTCAATGAAGATGCGGCGGAGAACATTCTGGAGAATCGGCGACGGTTTCTCAAGCTTTTCGATGGTAATTGGAATTTGGCGGGCTGCTGGCAGATGCACGGGACCGACGTCCGAGTTGTCAATGACCTGTCGGAAGCAAAGCCCGCGGAAGATGGCCGCGGAGACACGATCTACTGCGATGCTGTCGTCAGCAATGCCCGGCAGGTTTTGGCCGGTATCAAGATGGCCGATTGTGTGCCCATCCTGATTGGTGATCCGCAAACTGGTTCATTCGCTGCGGTTCATGCCGGCTGGCGCGGCACGTACGCAGGGGTCGTACTCTACGCTGTTGAGCGACTGACGAAGGAGTACCACGCTCAACCGGAAAGCCTGCGAGTGGCGATTGGGCCGGCTGCTGCCGCCTGTTGTTATGAAGTTGGCAGCGAGGTTATCGAGGGATTCAAAGAGCGCTTCACACGAGCCGATGAATTGTTCGCTCCGACGCGGGAAGGTCACGCACTGATTGATCTGCTGAAAGCAAACCAACGGCAATTAACGGATGCCGGGGTCGACGAGGATCGAATTCACACGGCTCCTCTTTGCACGATGTGTCGGACCGATCTGTTTTTCTCCTACCGGAAGGAAAAGCAACTGCGAGGGAAAGTGGGTCGGTTGATGGCGGTCATCGGAAGACGACAAGAATAAATAGAAAAGCGGAAGGGGGAAAGGGGATGGGTAAAAGTAAAAGAGAGCTAACGGTTTCCCTTTCCCCTTTAACCTTGCCTTGGTTCTTATTTGATTTTCACCCAGATCGAGAACTCCCGCGTCTGCGGCGGAAAACAAACCTCATCGTTGCAGCTCTGGTATTCGACTTTTGCCTTCAATTCAGTTGAGTCTCCTCCAAAACTCGCCGGCACAATTACGCTGAAACGCATTGCCGGTCGACCTTCAAAGACCGAAACGGGAGTCTTCGAGAATTTGAATCTGCGCACGACGGCCCGCGGATAACTTACCGGACCAACTCGAACCCCATTTGACGCCTGAATTTGAAGCTGCGTGGGAATAAGAAACTTCTCCAGCGGCCGGTTTGAATTGACATGGTAACCAGCAGGTATCTCCATCGTCACCACGGCCCGACCTGAACGTCCTCGCGATACTTCATTGACGGACATACGACCGTCTACGCCAATGTTCGGAGGCGACTGCGGCACCGGCGCTGCGCCTAAGACTGCCGGAAACAAGACTATGCTGATGGCAATAACAACTTTTCTGAAAGATTGAATATTCATGAATTGTAACTAATCCCCAAAGTAAGTTTTTTACCACTTTCGTGATTCTACATTGATTCAGAAGGATCTTAGAAATTGGGGCAGGGTGATGTCTTCAGTTTCTAAGGAGGCTCATCGTGAGCCTTGGTTCAAACGATCCACGAAACCACACAAAACTAAGTCCGTTTTGCTGCCCTAAAAGGTGACTCGAAGTGCCTATTCCGCCCGCGGCGGCAAATACAAGATGGGAAGGGACCGCGCAACTCCGGAACCGCTTGCGGTAGCCAGCGGATGCCAGGCTCAACTCAGTTGTTAAAGCTCAAAGTAAGATGAGTCATTTCAGGGAATTAGTAATTTCAATCACTAACAACCGGAGTTGAGCTTAGCATCCGCTGGCTACCGCAAGCGGTTCTGTGAGTTGAGTTGTCCGAGTTGGGCTGTGTAGTGGCAACCACAATCACGTTCCCCGCGCGGACTTTCGAGGCGAAGCCAAATTGTCTAGTGTTGGTTCGTTCAATTTCGTTTCGTAGCCTGTTTGGCGTCCGTTAAGTTGAATCAACCGGTCGCGAGCTGAACAATATTTGTTCCCTCGCGAGCCGCAAGTTGGCCACAAGCCGCGAAGATGTCGCGGCCGCGGGGCCGTCGCACAAAGGCATGAATACTTCTGGATTCGAGGATCTTGCGGAACGACTCCACCCGGTGCGCCGGCGACGGTCGATAAGGCAGAGGATCCGCCGGATTGTGTGGAATCAGATTAACTTTCACTCGAAGCTCGTAACGATTCAGCAAGTTTGCCAACTGGCGGGCCTGCTCATCTGAGTCGTTGACCCCATCCAACATCACGTATTCAAAAGTAAATCGCTCGCCTCGACGGAGTGATTGTTCAAAGTCTTTGCAGGCGGCTAGCAGTTCCTCCAGTGGCCACTTTTTGTTGATGGGCATCAGCACGTTGCGCAGCTCGTTCGTCGGTGCGGCAATGGAAATTGCCAGGTGTGGACGCTCGGCGATCGCAGCGAGTTCTCGAATGCGTGGCACGACACCGGCGGTTGAGACGGTCACGCGATTGGGGACGATGTGAAGACCTTTGGGCTCGGCCATAATTGCGAGACCCTTCATCAGCGAATCGAACGCCAGGAAAGGTTCTCCGGCGCCCATACCAACCAGGTTAGTTCCACGCGGCGATTTCGTCCCAACTCCGTACGCGTCATTCAAGGCGATGATGATTTGCTCTACGATTTCTCCGGGCGTCAGCGAACGCAGCAAGCCCAATTGGGCGGTCAGACAAAAGCTGCACTGTAGTGGACAACCCGACTGTGACGAAAAGCAAATCGTATCGCGACGTTCCTCTGGAATGAAAACCGTTTCGACCGGAAAGTTGTCGTGTGTCTTCATCAGATAGCGACGGGTGCCATCCTCGGAGATATAACGAGATTCCACAGTTAACCTAGACGCGGTCGCACGATCGCTTAGCTTTGTGCGAAGCGCCAAAGGCAAGTCAGTCATTTCGTCAAACGAGCGCAGCCGGCGGTGATGAAGACCGGCAAAGATCTGCCTGCCGCGGTACGCAGGTTCGCCGAGCTCTTCCAGAAACGTAACCAGTTCCGTTTCAGTTAGACCTACCAGGTGTGTCGAGGAATTCATCATAGTTATCTTAGCATCTGACCCTTCAAACTTACTCTCAAGGCTATGCGTATCAATAGCGTGGTTCCTGGATGAGAGTAGATCCACTAAATATCAAAACCAGCTGGACCAGGTGGTTTAGACGCTTGTCTGTCGAAAGCCTGCTGGCAGGCGTTGTGGCCATCAGCTTTCTGATGCTGGTGCTCTTCTTTGGCCTGCGTTGGTTTGAGTATGCAGTGACATTCCATCCCGTGGGCTACCAGGCCGGAGCCAGCTGGACGCCTCCAGCGAACGCCAGCGACGTCTGGATCACGACGACCGACGGCATACGCTTGCACGGTTGGTTTTTTGAAACCACAAACCGACCGGCCGCCGCGACATTTATCTTCTTTCACGGTAACGGCGGAAATATCAGCAACATCGGCTGGGTGGGAGAGCGACTCTCGAGTCGAGGCTTCGACGTGCTGCTCCTAGACTATCGCGGTTATGGGCGTAGCGCAGGAGAAGTAGACAGCGAAGTCGATCTTTACGCGGACGCGGATGCAGCTTACCAATACCTCACAAAAACGAGGGAGGTGCGACCGGAGAGTGTGGTCCTTTACGGTCAATCGCTGGGTACTGCGGTGGCGGCCGATTTGGCCTCGCGCAGGAAATGTGGGGCGGTGGTACTTGAGTCAGGCTTTAGCTCGGCCAGCGATTTGGCGGTAACCGTGCTGCCTGTGTTGCCCCGCAGTCTTCATTTCCTTGCTAAGAATCGTTTTGAGTCCGCGCGAAAGTTGTCCCGGGTGAGTTGTCCTGTGTTGATTACCCACGGAGAGCCCGATGAAACCATTCCCACAGACCACGCTCGGCTCCTGTTCGGAGCTGCAAACGAGCCGAAGCAGCTACTAATCTTTCCAGGAGCGGGCCATAATGTCTTCGGTTCCCAGGGAGATAAATACCTGAACTCGATTGCAGGCTTTGCGTCGAGCGCTGTTAAGGCTGGCAGCTGAACGGGCATGTCCACAGTTGCGAATGTTGAGAGAAAGATAAGGCGCGTTGAGGGATTTCGTGTGCGCATTCTTCATCTGCGCGGAGCCGACGTACGCGGCGATCGTGAGGGCCTGCCTCAATATGGCTACCATCGAGCCGCAGAAAACCACATCACCGTTGAGAGTTGGAAAGGGACGAGATTTCGACCTTCATTTCCCGGGTTTGAAGTGGATGTCCTGGATCGCAGAGGAAACTCAGTTCAGGGCAATATGAAGCTGAGTACGGTGAGGGAAATGTATCAACGCAAGTAAAGGGGAAAAGGGAATTTCGAATTTCGAATTGCGGATTTCGAATTTTGTGTTGATGGAGTTCGATTCTACTGAGTACGGGAGCTCATCGACTAAACAAAATTCGAAATTCGAAATCCGCAATTCGAAATTCCCCTTTCCCCCTTTCCCCTCTCCCCTTTCCTTTCCGTTTACGGGACTACCGTAAACTTCGCGGACGGCGACAGTGTCTGACGATTTACCTGGTCTTTTATTCGAACCACGATCTCGTATTCACCCGATGCTAGAGTTGCAGTTGAAATGAGTCTGGCGAGGGTCAGTCGTTGCCCCGCGTCGCTCATCCCGCGCCAATCTTCAACGAGCCTGTCGAGTTCCTTACCTGCCTGCATCAAGACATATTCAACGTCTACCGAGGGACGCAGAGTCGTTTGATCAATTCCAGCGTCGTAGACCTGAAGGTAAACGCCCACCGGTTGTCCCCTCCTGAACGAGCCCAACAGGTTCGGGATCACTTTCGTGGTTCCGATTGTGAACGGCCCACCCGCAGGCTGGCCTTTCATGTCTTCCAACCTGGCAGCCAGAATCAGGCTTGAAGTGGCAAGCTTTTCAGGCTGATAAGCCGGCACCTGGAAACCGAAGTGTCTGATTCCGCTCGAGCCGGAAACCACGTCACGAACCAACACGTCCAGGCGGTAGTGACCGGGCTCCAGAACAAAGGCTTTTGAGTAAGCTGATCGTCGTTCCCTCGCATCGCTCAACTCTTCGCGCGTAGCGGTAGTTGCTACCACATCTTCAAACGCTCCCACGCGTCGATCGGCGATCGTGGAAACGCGCCCGAGGATATTCAGCCGCGCGGTTTGCAATCCGCCGCTATCCTGAAACACCAGTTCTTTGTTGGTCGTCTGGATGGTAAATGCGGTGAGAACGCGATTGTCAGACTGTTTGAAATAGTCGGCACGGATATCGAAGTCTAAAGCGTTCTGATCGAGAGCTGGAGTGCCCGTCAAAATCCCTCCGTCAATCCTCCTTTTAAATTCCGGGGCTTTCTCGAGGTCTTTGTGCAACTCCATGATTGCAAAGGGCGAGTCTTGATCCCGTCGATAGTTGTTGCCCAGGATTCGGTCTGCTCGGGTTTCCCTGCCGTCCAATTCGTCCAGTGTCGAACCAGCACCCGGCACAAAGAGCATCGCGTCCTTCTCGTTCAAGTTACGAGCGATGCGATACTCCCCGCTGCTGGTCGGGTCTACAAACTCGATTTCGACGCCGCTACGGACGCTCGGAATGTGTCGGTAAAACCAGCGTTCGAAGGGATAGGTCGTAGTTGTACCACCGCCTTCGTGAGGCAGTCGTTGATACCTGCCTCCCGAAGGGTAGGATTCCACGCTGTCGGGCTTGCCAAACTTGATGTAGATGCGACCGCGGTCGGTCATTGAGCCGGGCTTTCCGGAGGCAAAGTGTTCGTTAGCGTAGGCGATTCGTTCGAAGTGTTCTTCTTTGAATTCGTTCTCTTCCGTATCGGGATCAGGATCACGCAGGCGCCAAAACTCACGGATGAATTGTTCCCGTTCATCGTCAGTCTTTAACTTTTCGTAGGCCTGAAGCTCCCCAGGCGTGATGATTAACGCCACATCCTTCTTTGGCCAGTCGCGGTAGGCCTTCTTGATCTCAGCCTCAACCTGACGTGGCTTTTCATCCGCCGGTTGAGTTGGAGAGTTCTTGCCTTGCGAGAAAGCGGGAATAGTCAGAAGGAAGGAAACTGCCAGCGGAGGAAAGAACCTCCGGCACAGGAACTGAGGAAACATGGTGCGCCTCTCCTTAGTCAGCTAAAACCAAGCACCAAGGGGAGACTACTTTCTGAGACGTGATAGTTACTGGCCGTTCTCGATCGTGCGGTGATACCTTCGGCTTACTGGACCACCGTAAACTTCGCTGCGGGCGAGAGCGTTTGTCCGCTGACGCGATCTCGAATGCGGATGGCGAGCTCGTATTCACCAGGCGCCAGTCCGCTTGAATCCAGAAGACGAGCCAGGGTCAAACGTTGTCCGGAATCGCTCATGCCGCGCCAATCCTCGGATTGTTTACCCATTTCCTTGCCGTCCTTAAGCAGCGCATACTCGACGTCAACCGAAGGACGAAGCGTTGTTTGATCGATCCCGGCGTTGTAAACCTGCAGGTAAACTCCGACCGGCTGGCCGCGACGATAGGTACCTGAAACGTTTGGGATCACCTTCGTCTGCCCGATTACAAACTGTCCCACGGCGGGCTGGTCTACGAGGCTCTCGAGCTTCGCCGCCAGCACAAGTGTTGAAGTTGAGAGTTTTTGTGGATCGTATTTCGGAACCGTAAAGCCGACATGGCGGATGCCGGTCGCGCCGGAGATCACGTCACGAACAATCACGTCGACTTTGTAAGTCCCGGGTGTTAGTGCGACAGCTTTCTGATATGCAGATTTCCGGTCCTTCGCTTCCGTGAGTTCCTGAGTGGTGGCCGTCGTGATAACCGGATCCTCGAAGATCCCGACGCGTCGACCAGCGACTGAAGTAATCTTCCCGAAGATATTTATACGAGCTTGCTGAAGTCCGCCGCTATCCTGAAAAACGAGATCCTTATTCTCTGTTTGGATGGTGAAGGCTGAAATTACGCGCTCGTCTGACTGACGGAAGAAATCAACTCGAATATCAAAGTTGAGCGGGTTCTCTTCAACCACGCCGGTGTTAACCGCAGTTGCAAGATCATTGAACTTGACTTGAGGCGGCCGGCTTAAATCGGCAAGCAATTGCAGGCGTGAGAAAGGACTGTCCTGCTCCCGTTGATAGTTACCCATACCAAACGAGTTCTGGCCACTGATTCGGTCGCCTTTGTCTGAAAGTCCCAATTGCTCTGAAAGCGTCAGGCCGGCTCCGGGTATATGAAGCATCGCGTCTTTTTCGTTGGGATTGCGGGCAATGCGGTACTCGCCGCTGCCGGTCGGATCCACAAACTCGATCTCGATGCCAGATCCTACGCCAGGAAGATAACGGTAGAACCAGGTTTCAAAGGGATACGTTGAGGTTGAGCCGCCGCCCTCGTAGGATGGTCGATCATACGCACCGCCCATTGGGTGAGTCTCACGCGAGTCGGGCTTTCCATACATGATCCAGATTCGTCCCCGATCGGTTTTCCACCCGGGGATGCCGGAAGCGAAGTGCTCATTAGCGTAAGCAATGCGCTCGTAATATTCCTCTTTGAACTCGTTTTCGTCAGTGTCAGGATCTGGATCTCGTCGCCGCCAAAACTCTTCAATAAACCGTTCCCGTTCGTCGTCTGTTGCCAGTTTCTTAAAGGCCTTCCGCTCTTCGTCAGTGATGATGTAAGTGACGTCTTTGTCGAGCCAGTCTTTATACGCTTTCTTAAGCTCAGGTTTGACGTTGCGGGGCTTTTCTGTTGGGTCTTGAGCTGTCTTTGTCTTTGAGCCTTGGGCAAATACGCCTGGAGTCGAGCTCAGAAAAAGCAAAACTGCCAGCGGAAGAGCGGATTTCCGATAAAACATTAAGAAACTCCTATTGAATTGCTACGAACAACTAGGACGAATTTCTCGGCAGACTGCCTGGTGCGAGCAAAGGGATTCTACGGGTCGCCCAGAACACTAGTCAAGATGCCGCGACTCATCGGTGACGTTGCCCATAAACCGTTGGAAAATCGGGCAATAGTCGATGTTTGTGCTCTCCAAACAAGTCATCCAAAAACAGCAAGTAGTGAGTCGGCTTCCAAGTGCAGAAGCTCACCCGCTAGGCAAAATGGGATCTTAGACGGCAGTCCGCGTTCTACCAAAGATCCAGGCCACGAGTATCGAGACGAAATAAAGCACGATCATCGGGGCCGCAAACAACAACATGTTCGGAATATCGCTCGTCGGCGAAAGCAGCGCCGCTGAGATTAAGATTATTATGCCAGCCGTCTTCCAAACCCGCAGCAGGAATCCCGCCGTGATCAGGCCTATGCGGGACAGTACGTAACTTACGGCCGGCATCTGAAAAACGATCCCCATCCCGAGCATCACAATAATGATGAAGTCAAAATAGTCGTCTGCCTTGAGCAGCAAGCGGAAGTCTTCTCCCAGACCGAGCAGATACTTTGCTGCCGGCGGGAAAATCACGTAGTAGGCAAACATCGCCCCCAGAACAAATGAGATCGACGAGAGCGCAATAAAAGGCGTCACGTAGCCGCGCTCGTGAGGATAGAGACCCGGAGAAACAAAAGCCCAAATCTGATAAAGCAGAAACGGGACCGACAAACACAACGCCGCGTAAAGCGAAACTTTTATGTACAGAGAAAACGGCTCGAGGGCAGTTGTTACGATGAGCTTGTCATTGATTCCGGAGAATGCCTGAGGCAGAGAGGTGAGACTGACGGGAAGTCGGACACCCTTGGGAATGATGGTGGCGCCGGCGTAAAGCGCTTCATCCGTGAACAATCCCAGCTGTCCCTGTGTATCCTTTGCGACCCGGGCGTTGACGGAAGTTCCCACCGGGATCACGCTGCTGCCGATTTTTGTTTCTTCTGGAAATACGTAGCGCCCGACGTCGTTCTCTTTGAGCGTATTGAGTCCGACAATGGTTTCATTGCCGGTAATACCCGCGATCGGCACCTGTCGTCTTTGGGCCTCGGCAAGAGCGCGTTCGACTGGCACGGCCAGAAAGCCGTATATCCGATCGGAAAAGAACCAGCAAATGGTGGTTGCCAAAAATACAAAAACAATTGAACGGATCAGCCGAGTTCGCAGTTCATCCAGGTGATCCAGGAAAGACATCTGGCCGCCCAGTTCGTCCTCCTGGTTCTGGTCTATCTGCCGTGCTCTTAGAAGAGTTGACATCGTGGATCGTTTGACGTGAGTTACAACCACTCTTGCTTTCGCGGTGCTTCTGTGTGGGCGTTATCGGTGGTTTCTATTGGCTCTGACGAAAGATCTGGAGACTCCAATGCGCTGGAGATGCTTTGTCGGGAGATTGTCCGGTCGGCAGCAACAGCTTCAATAGTTCCGTCCTGGACAGCCCTGGCTTCTTCATCCGGGCTGCGCAGCGTGGCGTCTTCATCCGGGCTGCGCAGCGTGGCGTCTTCATAGGCCGGCGCGACTACATCGCTTCGTGATTCCTCCAACGCCACCTCTCTTTCCCAAGTACGCTTGAAGTCCTCAGAAGCACGCCGAAACTCAGCCAGACTCTTCCCCAGAGACCGACTCAGTTGAGGAAGCTTTCGCGGGCCAAAAAAGACCAGCGCCATCACAAGAATGAACAGAAGCTCGGTACTGCCGAGGGAATCAAGGATTAATAGGAACACTTTCTTACAGACACTACCTTCCAGCAGATTGCTGCGATTCGGTTCGCTGCCTGAATTGTAGCGCGTAGGCTGCTAAAAGCAGAAGGCAACAGATCTCACTTGGGGAGTGGAGTGAGAATGGTCTGAATGTGGTACTCATCCAGATAGTCTGGTCCCTTCTTGACAGCCTCAGCCGCGTCGCGCCAACCTAGCGCAGAGGAATCAGCCGTCCATCTGCAACCTGACCTGACGCGACAGTCCACAACGCATTTATCTAAGGGTCTCGAAGATGCAAAGATTCACTGACATGGCCCAGAAGCAAAGAGTTGAAACAACAGAACTGGCGCCGTCGCTCCTTCAGGAATTTGGCGAAGTCGCAGAAGCGATTTCAGCCACGACGAAGAAGCTTGAGAAGGCGTCTTTGCTTGGAAACTACTTCAAGAAACTCGGTAATGTCGATCTCTCCCGCGCAGCGCGCTATTTCGCAGGGCATCAATTTGCGCTCAGCGATTCACGCACGACCAATGTGGGCGGACGGATCATCAGCGATGCTCTGAGCGAGGCAACTGGCTTCAGCATTGAAGATCTTCTGCCGCGTTACGTTAGGTTAGGAGATGCTGGCGAGGCGGCGTACGAAGCCGTCAAGGAGGCGAAGCGGAGCTATCAACAGGCCCGAATTAGCCTTGCCGAAACTGAATCAATCATCGCGCGTTTGAGTGAAACGCGCGGAACCAAAAACAAGACAGCATTGCTGGCAGCTGTGCTCCATCAAGCCACCCCACTGGAGGCCAAGTACCTAACAAAGCTGCTGGCAGGTGACCTGCGCATTGGTCTTCGCGAAGGTTTGGTGGAGGATGCGATTGCTCGCTGTTTCAAACAGCCGCTTGCCGCCGTGGCCAACGCGAACATGCTTCTCGGTGATATCGGCGAGGCCGCCGTGCGGAGCAAGTTGAACGACTTGCAGAATATCCGAATGCGGCTATTTCATCCGATCAAGTTCATGCTTGCCACCCCGGCTGCCGATCTCGCCGACATCGCACGCACGATGCCTGAGGAGTTCTTCGTTGAGGATAAGTTTGATGGGATTCGTGCCCAGGCCCATGTGGAAGATGGCCGCGTTGCTATTTACACCCGCACTATGGACGAAGTTACGCATCGGTTCCCCGAACTCATTGAGCCTCTCAAAAAATTGCCGACTGAGGTGGTAATTGATGGGGAACTCGTGCCCGCCGTCGGCGAAAGTATTCTGCCCTTCAGCGAACTTCAGAAACGATTAGGTCGGAAGACCATCGCGGAGTCACTTTTGTCTGAGGTGCCTGTCGTTCTTGTTGCGTATGATCTCTTGTACGCTGACGGCCGCGTGCTGATCGATGTTTCCCTTGAAGAGCGGAGGCAGGTTTTGAGCGGCCTCGTCTCGCAGGCTGGCACGATTAGGATTTCGAGCGCAAAACGTTTTCGTGAAGTTAGCCTGCTGGACGAGGAGTTTAACCAGGCTCGTTTCCGTGGGAACGAAGGTCTGATGATCAAGAGTCCGGCCTCTCACTATAAGCCTGGCCGTCGGGGCCGCGAGTGGCTAAAGCTCAAGCGGGCAATCGCTACCCTGGATGTAGTGGTTACGGCCGTCGAGGTCGGGCACGGGAAACGCCGGAATCTGCTGTCAGACTACACATTCGCGGTCCGCCGGTCGCGGCAGAGCGATGAGCTGCTGAACATCGGAAAGGCCTACTCCGGCCTAACTGACGCCGAACTGGCCGAATTAACCGAATGGTTCCAAGGGCACACCCTCCAGGAATTTGGCCACGGGAGAGTGAGGCTGGTCGAACCCAGGATCGTCATCGAAGTGGCTTTTGACCGTGTACAGGCGTCAAAAAGGCACAAGAGTGGGTATGCCTTACGATTTCCTCGAATCCTGCGCCTTCGCAGCGACAAGACGGTTGAGGACGTTGATACCCTCGAAACCGTCAAGCGGCTGGTGGAAGCAAATTCTCCCTGAATATTGAACTGTGAAGGGATTAAAGACGGGAGCCTCCGGGGTGGCTGTCCCCCTCCGGAGGCCCAAAGTCCTATTGCGTTCTCAAGCCGGTAGCGTTACGATGCATCGCGTCACCGCCTCTACCTGGAGGATGTAGCGTTATCTTCGCAAGTCTTTGTGAACACTAAGCATAGATTGGTTGACCAGACGCCAACCAACGCTCACTTCAAGCAACTCAGTGGTTAGAACAAAGATAGTGCGGCCCACAGTATGTCGAGAGCAAGCTCGGATAGTTCCAAGTCTTCGGTTCCGGCAGCAGCACCCGGAGAGCCAATCTCACCCGGCGCAATGGTAGCCGGCTCTGTTGGCGGAGGTGGCGGCTGCGGAAGGGGTGCCCCCGGGGTGTGTACGTCGCCTGCGTACACAGGGAGGCTGACCGCAAGACCGAGAATTGCCGTAGCCAGAATTGATTTCACGGTTTTCATTTTCGTCTCCTAGATTGGGGTTTCTGGTTGGTAAAGTGCAGTTGGGCACGAAATCTGGGAAAAGCGCCAACCGCAGGTTTATCACGAGGCGCATCATAACTCGCGTCTCAAGCTAGGTGCAAGGCATCTTGCTAATTTACAAAAAGGACGGCCTCACATGGAATTACACAAATCAACTGCCGCGGAACAAGGGCGAGTAGTTCAGGACCTGAACGAAAGAGCCTTGTCTGCTTGTAGCGAAGCGAAGGAATACGGCGAGGCGGGAGAGTTCGAAGCCGCCCGGTCGGCGTTGCGTGGATTTTGGGACCGGGTAGGTGAGCGTCCCGCCCTCGAAGGTCTGGATGCTGCCGCACGCGCTGAAATCCTGTTGCGAGTCGGATCCCTTTCAGGTTCGATTGGAAGTGCGCAACAAAGTTCCGGCGCCCAGGAGATTGCCAAAGACCTAATGACTGAGAGCGCAAGTCTCTTTGACAAACTCGGGTTGGTGGAGCGTCGAGCTGAAGCACAAATCGATTTGGCGATCTGCTACTGGCGTGAAGGTGCGGTGGATGAGGCACGAATAACACTCGACGATGCGCTGGCGCGATTAGGAGAGCTTGAAAGCGAACAACGACTGCGCGCGCTTCTGAACAAAGCCATTGTCGAACAGGTTTCGAATCGTCCGAAAGATGCACTTCAAATTCTTCAGGGGGCCGCACCGCTCTTCGAAACGAATGACAACCATGCCTTGCGCGGAAAGTTCCACAATGAGTTTGCGACTGTCTTTAAGAACATAGGTCTGGCCGAACGAAGAGAGGACTACATTGATCGAGCGTTGATCGAATATGCAGCAGCTAGTTTTCACCTCGAAGAAGCGGGACACAAACGATATCAGGGAGTTGTTGAGAACAACCTCGGATTCTTGTTTGTTCACTTAGGGAAATTTGAAAGTGCTCACCAACACATAGCCCGCGCCTGTGCTGCGGCTTCCGCGCTAAAGGACCGGGGCTTGATTGCGCAGTTTGACGACACCCGGGCGAGGGCCCTGTTGGCCCAGCGACGTTACCGTGAAGCTGAAGTCGTAGCGGTTGGGGCCGTTCGCTTGTTAGAGGAAGGAGGCCAGCAGTCTCTCCTTGCCGAAGCGCTGACGACACGAGCAGTTGCCTTGGCGCGGCTTGGTCAAAGCGAAAGCGCCCTGGCAGACTTGAACCGCGCGACGAGTGTGGCTGAAGGAGCCGGAGATCTGGAGCGGGTAGGGATAGCTGCCCTGACTGTTATCGAAGAGTTGGAACAAACCGTTTCCGGAGCCAGTCTGCGCGAGTACTACGACAAAGCAGAGTCTAACCTGGCGCTCTCGCAACACGCCGGAATTCAGTTGCGGCTCGGCAAATGCGCTCGCACAATTTTGGCAGCTGAAGATGAGCGCTCAAAAGTTGAGGTCCACGGTGAGAATGGCAGCAGGCCGGCTCAATTCGCCGGGCTTGGGTTTGAAGCTGCGGGAATGCTCGCTGAATGTTCCCTGGAAGAAGAAGTGCTCAGGTACGAAGGCGGACTCATTAAGCGAGCTTTGGACACATCTGGAGGTAGCGTGACGCGCGCGGCGCGATTGCTGGGTATTACACACCAGGGCCTGGCATTCATTCTCAACGGCCGCCATAGGGACCTGCTGTCGGCCCGCACTCCGGTCAAACCCCGGCGACGGAGTATCATTCGTTACCGGTGAAGGTGAACCATTCGTCTTTTGGGGAGCGGCGTTGCTTAAGGCGAAGCAACGCCGCCCCTTCGTTTGTGCTCTAAATTAACTTCAAATATTCCGAACTTTGGATTGCCCTTATGACGACGTTGAAGCTTTTTCTTGTTCCCGCTCTCAGCCTGCTCTTAACAACCTCCCCGGTCTCTCAGACCCGCAAAAAAGGGCCGGTTCGCCGCGCTAACGCCAAGGCGGTCACCTCCGAACCAGCACCGGAACCACCAAGCCAGCCCACAACGCCGACAATGCCGAAAGCGCCAGTTGCATTAGCCGTGGTCAATGGGCAAACGATTACTACGGCAGACATAGAGCCTCGCGTGAGACAAGAGATTGACACGCTTGAGGAGAGGATTGCTCAAGCGCGGCGGGAGATTCTCGAGATTCAGATCAACACCGCCCTGCTTGAGTTCGAGGCTCAGAAACGAAAACTCACATCACAGCAGTTATACGATCTCGAGGTGAGCAAACGGGTCAAAAACCCAACGGACGCCGAGGTCAGTGAGTTCATTCAGACTAACCGTGACCAGTTGGGGGGGAGCGACGCGCAAACGCTCCGCTCAGATGCGATTTCACTATGGCGCGCAAATCAGGAAGCTATTATCTCAGAAGATTTTGTTCGCAAGCTGCGCACTACTAATCCCGTTGTTACAGGTGTCAGCATCAGCTCACCAAGTGTGGGCCCATCATCGGTATTAGCGACAGTCGGAGGCAAGCCCATTGTTGCCGGAGTGATACTGGAGAGACTCAAACCCACGACGTATAAACTTCGACTTGAAACCTACCTCATCCAAAGAGAAGCTTTGGAGAGAACGATTGACGATATTCTCCTTATCGCTGAGGCGAATCGCCGGAATGTCGCTCCCGAGGAAATCGTTCGCACTGAGGTCAGTGAAAAGGTGCAAGCCCCAAGTCCAGCTGAAGTGGAGAAATTCTATTCTGAGAACAAGGCGCGCATAGGCGGTGATCTTGATTCTATGCGACCCCAACTTTCTAACTACCTTCAGGACCAGGAGCGGAATCGACTTGAGCGGGCCATGTCTGAAAGACTGCGCAAGGGTGTCGATGTGCGTCTTTTGTTTTCAGAGCCCGTAAGACCTCAGCAGCAAATTAGTGTCGACGATGATCCGAGTCGGGGTGATGCGACAGCTCCGGTCACCGTTGTGGAGTTCACCGACTTTCAATGTCCGGCTTGCGCCGCCATGCATCCTATCCTCGAAGAAGTGGTGAAGACGTATGAAAAGAAGGTCAGATTTGTAGTCCGTGACTTTCCTTTGACGATGCACCCACAAGCGCGCAAGGCCGCTGAAGCAGCCAATGCCGCTCATGCTCAGGGCAAGTTTTTTGAGTATGTGTCATTGCTCTTCAAACGGCAGAAGGCTTTGGATATTCCGTCATTGAAGAAGTATGCGAGTGAGCTCGGATTGGATCGCGCCCGCTTCGATGCCGCGCTGGACAAAGGAGCTTACGCGGCGGAGGTTAGGCGCGATATTGATGATGGCCAGATATATGGAATTGACAGCACGCCGTCGATTTTCATCAACGGCGTGTTGCTGACTACTCTTAGCGCTGACGGATTGCGTTCCGCGATTGATCGCGCTCTGGCGACCACTTCAACGCCCCAGCCTCAACCCGAATAGGACGTCTTCAACGCAGTCGGTTACTGCTCAGAGTCTACCTGCGTCCCCACTTCACCTACGGCGACGCTTTCTTTCTCGTCAGGATATTGCAGGCCTCGGCAGCGCTCGTGGGATCGATAGCTACGTTGCCTTCATCGATGTGTCTGATGATCCCCTCTTTGTCGATCACGAAAGTTGCGCGATTACCAAAGCCCTGCTCTTCGTTGAAGATGCCGTAGTCTTTGACAACAGTACGCTTGAAATCGCTGAGGAGAGGAAAGGTGACGGCGATCTGTTTGGCGAATTCACGGTTGGCGGGAACACTGTCGACGCTGACGCCGAAGACCTGGGTGTCGGTGGCTTCGAATTTGGCGATATCAGCCTGATACGCCTTCATTTCCTTCGTTCAACCGCCGGTGAAAGCAAGCACATAGAAGGCGAGCACCACATTCTTTTTGTCCTTGAATTCACTTAACTTGTAAGTCTTACCGTCGGTGCCTCGCATCGTGAAGTCGGGCGCGGGCTGGCCCACTTTAAGATGGGTCTTGGGTGGTGCCGGCTGTTGAGCATTTGCGACCAGGGCCGCCATCATCAGCAAAACACATAGCGATGGTAGTTTGCGATACATTTACAGGACTCCTCTCGTGGGCCAAAGGTCAAACTGCATTTGGTTTATGTGACTGTTAGATTAGGATTCTGTCGCCAGGCTGACACACAATAAAACTACAAACTGGACGTGAGAATAACGCGGCGACGAGTGGTTAGCAAGGTCAATAGACTGAAGAGGTAAATAGATGCTTTCGCTTAAGACTGAACGACTTAAGAGATACAAAGACGTGACGATGCTGCTCGTCAAATACGGGCGTTCAGATCTTCTTAGGCAGTCCGGATTGGACGAGAGCATAGAGATCGACGACCAAAGCGCCGAGGGCGTGATTCCCGAGGCGAAGGAGTTGGCGGCGGATCTCGAGAAGCTTGGACCAACCTATATCAAGTTGGGCCAATTACTCTCAACGCGAGCTGACCTCTTGCCCGCACCTTATTTGGATGCGCTCAGCAGACTTCAGGATCAAGTAGAGCCATTCTCGTATGAAGAAGTTGATCGCATCGTGTCGGGAGAATTGGGCGTCAGGATATCGAAGGCCTTCGCAGAGTTTGAAGCCGAACCAATCGCGGCTGCTTCGCTGGCGCAGGTCCACCGAGCCTACATGCGCGACGGGCGAGACGTTGTGGTGAAGGTGCAACGTCCCGGTATCAGGGAACAGATCGTAGAAGATCTCGACGCTCTGGAAGAAATTGCGAGTTTCATTGATGCGCATACGGAGCTGGGTAAGCGGTATGAATTCGCTCGCATCGTGCGCAGTTTCAGGAAGAGTCTGTTGCAGGAGCTTGATTTCAATGCCGAAGGTAACAACCTTCTGACGTTTTCAGAGCACCTGCGAGAGTTTGAACTAATCATCATTCCGGAGCCTGTCTTGGACTTTACTACCTCACGCGTGCTCACGATGGAGCACATACCCGGAAAGAAGATCACGGATCTGAGCCCACTGCGGCTGATGGAAATTGATGGAGCTACCTATGCCGACGAACTGTTCCGCGCTTACCTCAAACAGATTTTGATCGACGGTGTGTTTCATGCCGATCCACATCCTGGCAATGTCTTCCTAACCGATGACGAGCACATAGCTTTGTTGGACCTCGGAATGGTGGCCCGTCTGATGAGAGGGTTTCAGGACAATCTCCTGCGGCTGCTGCTGGCCATCAGCGAAGGACGAGGTGAAGAGGCCGCCGAGCTCTCGATCAAAATGGGCGAACCGAAACCGGAATTCATGAGGGCCGAGTTTATCCATCGGGTTGCTGAGCTGGTGGCTGAGAACGCCGATGCGAGTCTGAGTCGCATCAATGCTGGTCAGGTTGCGCTTGAAATCATGAGGATCTCAGCCGATTGCTGGTTCAGGCTGCCTCAGGAGTTCATGATGATCGCGAAGGCGCTGCTCAATCTTGATCGGTCGGTCTTTGTACTTGATCCCCAGTTTGATCCGAACGCCGTTATTCGAGAGCGGGCGGCCGAGATTCTGCAACGAAATCTGCTGAAGAGCATCGCTCCCGGCAACTTGCTAAGCGAAGCGGTGGAAATCAAGGAGTTTGTCGAGAGACTTCCAGCGCGAGTCAACAGAATTCTCGACGCGGTCGGCAATAACGAGGTGAAGTTTAAGGTCGATGCCATCGATGAGAAGGTGGTGCTTGAGGGTCTGCAAAAAGTTGCCAATAGAATTACGTTGGGTTTGGTCTTGGCAGCATTGATTGTCGGGGCTGCTATGCTCATGCGCGTGGATACTGCATTCCGGATTTTTGGTTATCCGGGATTTCCAATGATCTTTTTCCTGATCGCGGCGATCGGTGGGATCGCATTAGTCGTGAGTATCGTGCGCTACGATGTCAAAGCCCGGAAGAAGTCGAAGAATCAGTAGCGCCTGAAGTATCTTAGGAATTTGCCGACGATACGGGCTGGCGGACAAATATCCGCCAGCCCGACTTTATGTGATCCCTGACTTGAACCGCACGTAAGAAACTTTAGGTCGGGGTTAAGGCGTGCCTGCTTTGCGACGTTGGCGCCTCCTGGCTGCCGCGGCCCCGAGTAAGCCAGAGCCCAGCAGAATCATAGTAGCCGGTTCGGGAATGGCCTGCTGCCCGCCAGTGACGGTGATTAAGAAGTCCTGAGTGAACTCCATGTCCGTGCCACCTTCAGTGTGGCTGCCAAAGATCGTGATCGAGCCACTGTAGATGCCGGGAGCCAACCCGGCCTGGGCAATCACCGCGAAGAGACCGGTGGGTCCATAACTGCCACCCGAGTCCAGAAAGAAGGGCAGACTGCCCAGCAAGGTTTCGTCAGCAGACAGCGACGGGCTGGAGAAGGTGAAACCCCACCCGGTAAGCCAAACCCTGGGGGGGCCGCCGTTGCTCATCGTGGCAATCAGGGCTGAGCTGGTACTGCCAGCGGCCACCGAAACCGCATCATCCAAAGTAAAGATGACCGGATCGGCTTTAACTGCCGCCGGCGCCATCACCAGCACTGCCAGGACTGCGAGTACTACTAGAAGCTGCTTGAATTTCGTCTTCATGTTCTCTCTCCTATTGGTTCTCTATCAGGGGTTCAGGAATTATTTCGTATTAGCCCGGGCAGCTCTCTCGAAAGCGAACCGCCCGGGGAAGTCCCAAGTTGCCTAGGGTGCGCTGCAACTCGGCACCGCGGTGCGTTTAGTGGAGCTGAAGCTGCCACTATTGTACGTGCCTTTCAGCACCAGATTCCCAGGCCCGCCGGTCACATTGAAGTCGACATTAAACGGACCAACCGAGCTGAGAGCATTTATGTTGCCCAACGCCAACGGCAGGGACGTGGAAGTCGGTACTCCCTTCAACGTAGCCGTCGTTAACTGGGCGCTGTTGGCGTTCAACGTTCCTTGATTCTCGACATTGAATGTGACCCTGACTTGATTGGTGCCAATGCAACTCAATGTGGAGGTGACTACCAGCCGGACAAATCCACAATTAGGCGTGCAAACCACGGTGGTGGTAGTGATGTTCAACTCCCATCCGAGGTTCACGTTGCCAATGTCGCCGCCGACGTCGTCAAAGATGAACAGGCTCCAGGTGCCGTTCGGATTGACACCATTGAAGACCGATAGCAACTGCGGGTCTGGATATGGCCCCACCGGTGCCGGCGCCGGGAAGGTATCGCCGGTGCCGAAGTTGGACGGTTTGTAAGTTCCCGAGGCGCTGAGCGCGCCATCGGCCAGGGTTCCAGCCGCGGCATCGTCAAACGTGTAGGTATTGTTGACGAGGTCGGCGCTGCCGCCCGCGTCGGACATCAGCAGAATCTTCTGTCCGCCGGGACCGACCAACAGCACGTCGATGTCATCCGGGAAGGTGTGGTTCATGTTCTTCAGGGTGGCTGTCACCTTCGTGACAGTTCCTGTAAGCCCGGCCACATTGATGGTTGATGGATACGGCGCAGCCGGTCCTGAAGTGCCAGTGGCCGGAATGATTATCGGCGCTGGGTTCGCGAAGGTCGTGACAGTGTTGACGTTCGCTCCCAACTGGAAGGTCTTGGTGACCGTACCCAGGTTGGTAGCGCCATCCTGTAGCTGCCAGGTGGCGGTAATGGTGTCGCCACAGTTGCCGGTGGCGGTGAACGAGAAGTCTCTCGTCTTAGTTTGGTCGGGGCCAGTTGGCGTCAGGACCCCATAGCTTTGCGGACCACTCGGCAGGTTTACCCCACCTCCTGTCTGCAAGGTCGCAACGAGGTTGGTGGTGGCACCGTCTCCAATGTTTGTCAGACTGAGATTGACCGAGACGCGTTCGCCTGGATCAACCGCGCTGTTGGCCGGCGGACAGCTCTCGTTGATGAGAACTGCCGGTCCAGCCTGGATGTTAGGTGTACCCGCAACACCGCAGCAGATGAAGCGGAGGCGGTTGATTTCGAGTGTTACGCAACCGATTGTGCCGACGTCTAGCGCTGCCTCGTCGGTAAAGCGGACCTTCCAGGTGCCGACTGTCGGCTTGCCGTCCATACCCGAGAGCGGGTTGTCAGGCCTGAATGCGCCGGCAAAAGGCGCGACCCCGGAAGCGATGGTCGCACCCGCTTCGTCGTCGAATTCGGTCGGCGTTCCCGAGCAATCGTTGGCACCGGTGCCGAAGTTGTCACCTGCACCGCCACGATTGTTCGAAAGTGTGATAAGGGTGCCGTCCGGGTGAACGAGGATGATATCGAGATCGCCGTCGAACGTGTGATTCAAGCGAACCTTTACGTCGATATCGCTAACCACGCCAGTGTCGGGCACGTTGATCGGGACATCCACAGTGGAAACATCGGGAATGGGAACTGCGATGTTACCCGAGCTGTAGCTGGCTGAAGTTGGCGCTCCAGTCCCACCGACCTGAATTGTAAATGTCACGGTACCGAGGTTGGTGGCCCCATCCTGAAGTTGGAATGTGGCTATTACCGTGCCACCACACGCAATACTTGGGTCAACTGTGAAAGTGAACGGACGGGAGACTACCGTTGTATTGTCGGGTGGAATTGAACCGTAGTTTTGAGGACCACTTGGCGAAGTGACGCCTCCGGTCGCCTGTAATGTAGCAACGAGGTTAGTGGTCGAGGCGGCGCCGTTGTTCTTGAGCCCAAAGTTGGCGGTCACGGTCTCACCTGGATCATAAGCATTGTTCGCGGGTTGACAACTCTCAGCCGTGATAACTGGGGGGGGGGACGCAACAATATTCGCTACGCCGAGTATGCATTGATTGATGGTCGTCGTGTTGCCGTTCGTAATGACGACGTTATTAATTGTGACTGGGGTATGATTCGGAGCCGAGACAGTCACCGTATAGCTGCCCGGCGTGAGTTGAGTGCCGAAGCTACCCGCAGCCGTTGTAGAGCCATACAAATTGTTGTTGATGGTGATTGATGCGCCTTGGGTGGGGAGTCCCGAGTCGCAATTAGTGACGTTTACGACGAGCCGTCCTTGCGCCGGTGCCTGGCAAGCCGTGTTGACCTTAAAGCTGCCGACGCGAGTGTGCCATTCAGCTGTGATTGCCGGCTGGTCATCGAGGTAGTACTCATTGGTATGCCAGAAGGTGCAGTCGTCAGTTGGGTCGACGTTTGTCGAGCTATAGTCACCCCAGCGAGACGAAGTATGTGTCTGAACAAAGCCGCCGGCTTGCAGCGTTGCCTCACCCTGGAAGAGTCCATTTGGTGGATCGCCGGCCAAACGTCCCGCATAGCGGATGCCTGGGAAGACTGTAGTGGCGTTAGAAACGCTGTATCCAACTGCCAGATTGCCCTGGTGGTCCATTGCCGCTGAGCCCATCCACCGGTTGGTGGTGTCTGGCGCAAAGCTGGCCTGCTCGTTGACGGCGAAGTTGCCCCCGCTGCGGCGCAGCTCGTAATAGCGCACGCCTGCCTGGTGCAACGCCAGCGTCGTTCCAGTGCCGACGTTGACCGTGTGATTCGTGATGAGCGACTCATGCGTGCCGAAATTGCGGTACTGCAGACGATGCAGCAACCGATCAGCGATAGCGTCTAGCGCGGCCGTCGCATTTACCGCCGGTGGAGGCTGTTCAATGTTATCGCGCCCGGGAGGTGTGCTTGGGTCGAAAGCGGCCACAGCTAGAGGACTGCCCGCGCGCTCTGTGAAGGTAGCAACCACGGGGTCGTAGCTGGTTACGTCGAAGTTGAATAGCCGGATGCCATCAGAAGCATCCCCAAACTCCGTCGCGATGAAGTATGCGAAGACGTTTGGTGCGTTTGCCGGTGGAGGTGTCAACCCATCGGCATCTGACGGCAGCATGCCGCCGATCGTTGGGTCCAAGGTGGCGAGATCGAAGTAAATGAACGTCGCCGTAGGATCGCCGGCGAGCATCTTGGCACGGTCGAAAGCGAAGGCGCCGCCACCAAGGAAAGCTGTTCCAGCCTGATTAAACTGGTTATCTGTCATGTAGTAACCATCAGGCCAGACGCCGAACTTTGGATAGTCGTTAAACTTATTGTTCGGCATCATGAAGTCATACAGAAAGTAAGCACCCGCCGGGTCCGGGGTCTGAGAGATCGCTATCAGCTGATGATTGTTGGGATTAGCAACCGTACAGAACTGCGAAATCAACCAACGATCAGCGTAGCTATCGTAGAGAACGATAGGGTCGCCTGACTCGTCGCCAGCGCACGGGCCGGGGATGGAGGCCCAGAGATCGCCCAGCGAGCGAACCGGAGTAAGCGGCACACCAGCCTTGTTGTAGACTCGGAAGGTGACGTTGACCGCCTGTACGTAATGATTGGGGCCCACGTCGCCGACAGTGTCGGGAGGAAGAAAACCCTGGCCAAGGGCGATCGTATCGAAGATTGATTGGCCTTCGAAGTTCACGATCGTCCCTGGAATGTTCGGTGACACAGCAAGACTTCTTTGAATTGCGGCATCTGGGGACGCCTCACCGGAACCGCTCGACGTCGCGCGGACGATCTTGTTTGGTTTGGACGTGATGCTTTGGTCCGCTCCGGCCTCAAGCTTAACCTCCTCCGGAGTTGGAAGGTCGCGCACAGCTGGAGAAATGCCAAATGCGACCGCTTGGGCTGATTGTGGAACTAGCTTCGTGTTGCCACCGCGGCGTTGTGGCAGAGGACTGCTCGTCAAGTTCCCCTTCGCTTTCGCGGCAGTAGCTTGTTTTGACTTTGCCGCGCGCTTAGCTTGCGTTATTGGCAGAATCAGAAGCATAGGCAGTAGTAAGGCTGCTGCTATGATCGTGATCTTTCTCGCTTGGTTCTTCATTCTATTCCTCCAGGTTTCATTAGGGCCGTTCGAGCAGTAGAAACGATGATCAGCTTCGCTCCCGCACGTGGACGAAGCCAGAAGCTGTAGCAACCAGAATCGCAATTCAACGACTTACTATTTTGCTTCGTATTCCGCCTTGAATTTAATGCTTCATTAAACCGCTCACGCACCGCGAGGTGCGAACAAGTGAGCGGGTCATCCAGATATTGAGGAGTGTCTCAATTTTATAGATTAATCGGCCTGTGTTAGTTGGCGGAGTAACCGATAAACCTAACTTTGAAGAATTTTGAAGACAGATTGACAGCCAAAGAGTAACAATTGTTGTGCCATGGGGTTAGAGACAAACCAACGAGCCACAATCATTAATTTTCGGAGCTTTTACGTCCAAGCTGTCTTAAAGTGCGAGCGGCAAGCCGGGTTCTATCTAATTCTCAGACGCAAATTCTAGACTTTAGACGCCATACTGGGATGGATTAAAAGGCGAGCTTGGAACGGATTGAACAACGAGTCTGTCGATTCGGGTTTAGAGACGTAATAACCTGAGGTCACACCCTTAGTTGACTGAGGTTGGCCCCTCGCCGTGAACGCACCTCAGATATCAGAGTTAAGCCGGTCACGCAACCGAAACAGATTTATAGCCTGAACCACCCGTAAAAGACGCTGTAAACCCCTGTTTAAAAACTCAAGAATTTCTCAAGGCGATTGCAATAAAACTAAGGAGTGAAGCCAAACCAGAGTGGTCGGAGAGGCTGCACGCCACAGAAGGTCGCGTTGAGTAACCCGAAATGTTCCTTATCGAATCTGCACACCAGTCTGCCAGCTCGATGGAGCTAATTGCCGAGAAAATCGCTGTACCTTCCCAGGTTCCCCGGCTTTCAAGATCGCGGCTCCTTGGACTTCTGGAGAGGAGTTTAGCGACTTGCACCTCGACAATCATCAGTGGTCGAGCAGGTACCGGCAAGACTGCTCTGGCCCTGGATCTCGCGCGAAACTGTGGCCGGCAGGTTACCTGGTACAAAGTCGATGCACCTGAAGCGGACCTTAAGAATTTCTTCCAGTACTTGATCGCCAGCATTCGCCGACAACGACCACATTTCGGCAAAGATGCGCTAATGCCGCTCCTGGAAGTCGCGGGTCCTGATCAAATTCCCAAGTTGGCCGAAGCTTTAATCTATGAGCTGGCTGAGGGTGACAATGCGCCGCTACTTGTTGTTATTGAGGACTTACATCTGGTCTGCGATTCCGAATGGTTGGTGCCGTTCTTCCGCCGACTCCTGCCATTGCTCCCTTCCGAAGTACATATGGTAATTACGAGCCGGACGTTGCCACCAGCTCCCTTGTGGCGAATGCGGTCAAAGCAGACTTTGGCGGTTATTGAAGAAGACGCGTTGGCATTCACGAGGCAAGAGGCTATTGAACTCTTTGAAGGTTACGGGCTTTCAAGCGAACATGCGACCATTGCCCTCGATCACACTCACGGTCGAGCCGCTGCACTCGCCAGGTTTGCCGCTAGCCTTAATGAATCGGAGAGAAGAATGCCCGGGCAGGTTTTACTAAGCTGAATAGTGCAGTCTGATAGTCAGAATTTCAGCGAGACATTTCGTGGAAGTCTTTCGAGAAGCCTCAATCACGAGTTCGAGGCACCTGATCGATTCAGGAGAGGGTGGCTCGAAGTCGCTGCGCCGTGATAACCTGCGGGCAAATCTACGCCGAACCCAGAGGCTAATGCTGATGGCTAGAACCCGTCAGGGCAAGCCCACAGAAGCACCGCCAACCGAAGCAGGCAAACCCGCGTCACAACCCAGCTTCTTCTTACGTACTAAGCTACTGCCGCCTCGTCCCGCGCCAGAGTTGCTTTCTCGACCGCGTCTCACGGAACGCTTACTCGCGAATTTAGCGCACCCGATTACTTTGGTTACGGCAAATGCGGGTTCCGGGAAAACGACGCTGGTCGCAGACTTTCTGAGGGCGCACCAGCGTCGATTTGTTTGGTATCAACTGGATCATACCGATGCCGACCCGTTTGTATTCCTTGGATACGTCAGCTACGGAATTCAGCAAGTTGTTCCGGGATTCGGTCATGCGATGTTTTCCTACTTGCAGGAGGCGGCCGGCGAACTCTCACAGCATCCCGAAAAGGCTGTCGACGTATTGCTAAATGAAGTGCTCGAGCGTGTCGACCAGCAGCTCATTTTGGTGCTCGACGACTATCATCACCTGGGCGCAGAAACCCCCGTCCACACTGTTCTCGATCGTCTACTGGCCTACATTCCTGATGTCATTCATGTAATTGTCATTTCGCGTGAGATGCCGCCTCTTGCCCTGGCACGCCTTCGTACACAACTGCCACTTTCAATCATCGATCGCTCGGACCTCCTATTCACCGACGAGGAAACACAACAACTGTTCCGACAGGTTTTCGATCTCGAACTCACCCCACAGCAACTTGCCGACTATCGTGAACGGACGCATGGCTGGATTACGGCACTCCAACTGGTTCGCCAGGTTGTCCATCGCACGATAACCGGTTCTGGTGCTGGGCAAGCGGATTCTCCCGACTTAACTGAAATACTTCGACAATCGGAGCACGACATTTTTGACTACTTCGCCGAAGAAGTGTTTTCGGATGAAAGCGAGCAGGTCCAGCAACTTCTGTTGAGGTTAGCCCTGCTCGACCGAATTGAGTTAGACACGTGTGGTGCGCTCTTTCGCGGAATGAACTGTTCCCGAGTGCTTCCTACTCTCGTGCGCCGGAATGTCTTCATTACGGTGGCTAGCGACGGACGAGGCGAGGAATACCGTCTCCATCCCCTTTTCCAGAGTTTTTTGAGGCGCCGACTACGCAGCGAAATCGGCCGCTCTGGCGTAGCCGCAGAACACCGTCGAAACGCTCAACATTTCCTGGATCGGCAAGCCTGGGAGCCGACTGTCAGACACCTGATTGCCGCTGAAGACTTTGACGATGCCGCCCAAGTGATTTCAGAAATGGGCGGAGATTGGATTTCAACCGGCGCGCTGGGTTCGTTGGCCGCGCTGGCTGACTCGCTTCCCCCAACATCGCTCGAAACATACCCGCGAACACTCCTGTACCGAGCGGAAGTGGCTCGGCTACGCGGGGAGTATGAGTCTTCTCAGTCGATGTTTCGCCGAGCGGCTACCTTGCTTCAGCAACAGTCAGACAACGAAGGAGAAGCAGACGCGCTTCAATCCCTTGCGACGCTGGCACGCAGAGATGGGGACTACTCGCTGGCATTCACCTATCTGGATCGGGCAACTGAACTCAGCAGTTCCAATTCCGCGATCAGGATGAAATGTGGAAACACGCGCGGCCTATGTCTGGTAGCGATGGGCGAGTGGACAGCGGCTGAGCGTGAATTCAGGAGCGCCTTGCAGTCAGCTGAGGAACGTAACGATGCCAGATACGCGCGACTGATCGCGCACAATCTGGGTACTCCTGCAGGAATACGAGGGGACTTCGGCGAGGCGCTTAGGTGGTTCAACCGCATGCTTCGCTCCGATCTTCAAGCCTCGGCAATGCCTCAGGAGGCTGTAGCCCACTTGAACATGGCTCGTTGCTACATTTACCGCGGCGACTTTGCTGCCGGCGAGCGTCACCTCGACAATGCCCTGGAATATTGTCAGCTCTTTAATTTGGTTGCTGCCAGAGCAGAGACCTTTGAAACATATGGAAATCTTTATCGCGAACGAGGCGACATCGATCGGGCCAACGAATACTACGAACGAGCCGCGCGCACCTACGGTGACGCTGCAATCAACCTATTGCGCACGGAGCTCTTTGAAGAGAGGGCTTTGCTGAGCCTCCAGGTGGGAAATCTCGGAATGGCGAGGACGCTGATAGATCGCCTGATCAGTGCGCGTCCCGAAGAAAAAGACGAGAGGGGGTTCTTCACCGCTTCGCTCACGCGCAGCCGAATCATGTTAGCCCAGGGTGAGTTTGACAGTGCGCACCAGGAGCTAACCAGGGCGCTCGAATATTTTCACAGTCACAGCCTTTACTACTACGAGGCTCAGGCCTCGATTGCCATTGCCGTTTGTGAGCAAAAACTAAACCTCGAACCAAAGTTGCTTGGTCATCTGAGACGAGCGGTTGACCTGGCACTTCGTTATGACTACGAGTATTGGCTAAAAAGAGAAACGGAGAGCAACCGGGATCTCTTCGGCACTGATGAAGCCCTCGAGTTGTTGCCATCGGATTTGCGCAAGCAGTTCGGCGACGTGCAGAAGTCGTCAATTCCACCGGCGCCTGTCCCGGTCACTGAAGTGGCGCTGGGCGTCCATACAGTCACTGATCTTACCCTCAATATGCTTGGTCCGGTTGAGATCCTTCGAGATCCAACACGTCCACTTTCGGCCGATGCCTGGACCACTCGCCGCGCACGAGACATCCTTTGTTTCATAACTTCGCGGCGGCATCACCGCGCCTCCAAAGACTTGATCATCGACACGTTTTGGGGTGAAACCGATCTTCAGGTTGTGGAGAAGAATTTTCATCCAACCGTCTCGCACATACGAAAAGCACTGAACAGCAATCAGCCGCTGAAGCAGAACTTCCTTCTATACCGTGAAGGCGACTACCAGCTCAATCCTGAGTTTTCGTATCGAATCGACATTGAGGAGTTTGACAACTTGGTTGCGAGGGGTGAGAACGCTCGCCGGGCGCGCAACTTTGATGAATCCATCAAGGCATACGAAGACGCCGTTTCGCTTTACCGTGGTGAGTTCATGCAAGGCAGTTATGAGTCATGGGTTGAAGAGCAGCGAACTTACTACCGAGAGCAATACTTACGACTGCTGGAGTCGCTGGCGGGCGTGGCGCAAAAAATGGAAGACTGGACCAAGTCAATGCAGTTGGCGCAACGCATACTTCACGAGGACCAGTTTCGGGAAGACATTCATTGTCTGATCATGCGTGCCCACGGCGCCCTCGGGAACCGTGGTGCGGTGAAAGAGCACTATGAGGGGCTAAAACGCCTTCTGGAGTCGGAGTTGGGAGTTGAACCCGGTCTGGAGACACGCAAACTGTTTCAGGAACTTGTTAGATAGCGTTTTAGGCTTCAAATCGAAACAATTTAGAACGCTTCCAGGGCGGAAATTGTAAGGATAACGCAACAAATGCAGAGTTGGCGAAAGCTAAGATACAGCACGCTTTTTGAACCCCCTAAGGTTGCTCGGCTGGTGGACGGGAAAGCGGCCACTTGCACGAGTCCCAGTAGTGTCCCTCATTGGTTAGAAAACTGTTTTAGCGCGGCAATGCGCACTCTCAATTGGATTGTTAGCACGACCCGCCGATATACCCGACTGAGGTGATGGTTTGCTAAGAATGGTTATCTTTTCACGTCTAATCCCTAAAAAGGCGAATCAGTTTGTCGCCCTCGGTCTGATACTGCTGATCGGCTTCTCACCAGTTATCGCGGGTATTTCCATCACCAACTCAAACGGAATTGTGATGACGGGCGCCGACGGCATTGTCATGACGGGCGCTGATGGCATCGTCATGACTGGAGCTGACGGATTCTTAAATGCCAGCACGAATGGCATTGTCATGACAGGTGCTGATGGCATTGTTATGACGGGCGCTGATGGCATGGTCATGACAGGTGCGGATGGGATCGTTATGACGGGCGCCGATGGCTATGCGTATCCAAACAGCGTTCAGTCCGCCAGCGCAAACAGCTTAACACTCACTCAGGCGAATGGAATTGTCATGACCGGCGCCGACGGCATCGTGATGACGGGCGCCGACGGCACAGCACATACCGCCGATTCAGTCACGATTTCGCAAGCTAATGGAATTGTCATGACTGGAGCAGACGGGATCGTCATGACCGGCGCTGACGGCGTGCAACAAACAGCTTCGAACGGGATCGTCATGACTGGTGCTGATGGGATTGTCATGACGGGCGCCGACGGAATTGTGATGACCGGCGCGGATAGCGTTAACGCCGTTAGCACAACTGGAGAATTCTACTCGGTGGCTCCGGATGGGCTGACCTTTACAGGTGTGACCGGAATTGTAACGACGGGTGCTGACGGCATCGTTATGACGGGCGCTGACGGGATCGTCATGACCGGCGCTGACGGCGTAATCATGTCAGGAACCGGTAGCGCGCCCGTGGGACTGAAGAGCGTAGACCCGGAACTGGCGATTACTCTAAATCGATTGACCGATGACAGCGGTGTCAATGCCGTGGTCGTTTATCACAGCCAACCCGGCGATTCAGATCTCGCGGATTTACATCGAATCGGCGTTATTGGTGGGACACGTTTCCGAGTGCTGCCTGCAGTAGTCATAACCGCCACTAAGAGCCAGCTAATTGAAATTTCTCGTCTTCCCTCCGTGCGCTCGATTTATGGCAATCGAACGCTCAACCTGACCAGTGAGCCGGAGGTGAGAGCCGTCACGGGTGTGGACCGGGCCCGAGAGGACTCGGAACTCATATCCGCCAACCATAGTCTTTCCGTGACGGGTCGCAACGTGACTGTTGCCGTGCTGGATAGTGGAATCGATTCCACGCACGGAGATCTGGCTGGCCGTGTCGTTAAGAATGTAAAACTCGTCGACACACAGAGTGTGGGCGTAGGTTTTAACTACCCTATCAATCTTGAGAACCTTCCTAACACCGACCTGGTTCTGGGTCACGGGACTTTTGTTGCTGGGTTGATTGGTGGAAGTGGAACTCGATCCGCTGGTAGGTTTGCAGGCGTCGCACCTGACGCTCGCCTGGTAGGTCTCAGTGCCGGCGACGTAACGCTGATTCACATCCTCAGCGGCTTAGATTATGTGCTGTCTCACAAAGCCGAACTTGGTATTCGAGTCCTCAATTGCAGTTTCTCCGCAAACACTGCCTATGACAGAAACGATCCGGTGAATGTCGCGACGAAGATGCTTACGGACGCCGGCGTTAATGTTGTCTTTTCCGCGGGGAATACAGGACCTGGCGCAAATACGCTGAACCCCTACGCAGTGGCGCCGTGGGTTGTGAGCGTCGGCGCTACCGATACCCAGGGGCGTCTGGCCAGCTTTTCGTCGAGAGGAAGTTTCGGCAGTCCACTTTTTCATCCGACGCTCGTCGCGCCTGGTGTTAATGTCGTAAGCACGCGAGGTTTAGGTGTCCCCAATGTAACTGGGGTGCTTGGGCTCGTAGACGCAGATTTAGAGCGTCTCACGCTATCAGAAATCCCCTTCTACACAACGGCCAGCGGAACCAGCTTCTCAGCCCCACAGGTCGCCGGCGCGATAGCGCTAATGCTGGAAGCGAACCCTAACCTTTCGCCGGCAGAAGTGCGGGACATCCTGCAGCGCACTGCAACGCCGCTGCCGCCTTACCACCTGTACGAAGTCGGAGCTGGAATGCTCAACGTGCATGCAGCGGTTCTTGAGGCGGAGTTTTCTCGTCGGATTGGGTCATGGCGTGGAATTCTCAATCGCCGGCAAGTGCGTTTCATAAACGATGCTCCAGTGCAGTTCGGTGGAATGGTGTACCCGGGAGGAACGTCTACCACCAACATCACGGTTCCGGAGGGCGCGCTCGCCGCCTCTATACAAATCGGTTGGGGACCGCTGACCAGTCCAAACGATCTGGGGCTTTCGATTTATGATCCAGCCGGAACTCTTCGAGCTCAGTCGAATACGCTTAACGTACCGGGTCTAAATGGGAAGCGGGAGCGCGCCGTCATCAATCTTCCCGCCCCCGGCACCTGGCGCGTGGTGGTGAGAAGCCCGTTCGGTTGGGGTCTTACTACGCAGTCGTATGTTGGCGTACTTGAAATTGCACGGGCGCAATATTCAGTTTCGGATTTAGGGCCGATGGCGTCCGGGTTGCGAGGCGATGTGGAGCAAAATCTTCGGACGAACACAATGATGCCAATCGGTACACGGTTTAGACCTGATTTTGGAGTGTCACGTTCAGATCTCGCTATGAGTCTGGTTTTGGGAGCGCGTGTGCCGCATTACGTGCCGAGTCAACCGACCTACCAAGACGTCCAATACAATTCCTCAAGGTTATTCGTCGAAAGTGTGCAAGCTTCGCCTAACGGTGCTCTATTCGTTGACGTTGCACCTGGAGGTTCTTTCCGGCCGAATGATGTTGTGACGCGTTTGGTGGCCGCTGTGGCTTTGGTAAGGGCCGCTGGATATCGGGCCGAGGCTGATGATCGTGCCGGCATTCCGTTGGCGTATCCAGACGGCGCAAGCGTGCCGAGCCATCTGCGGGGTTACGTTTCGGTCGCTGTTTCGCGAGGGTTGATGCAGAGTGACAGCCTTTTTCGTCCTCAGAACAGCTTTACTCGAGGGGAACTCGCTCGTGCTCTGGCCCTCATTGAAACCCGAGCTATTCAGTAAGTTGGCTAGACAATCAGCTCCCGCAATGAGAATTCTTCGTCGTCGGTGAGAAAACTGAAAAGAAGTCCGAATCCTACGCCTTCCTGATAAGAGGTGACTTCGCCTCGAAGTGGCAGCCACTCGCCGTTCGGCAACTTAATCTCAAGAACCACTATCTCGCCCGGGTCCACTCGTCCATTCGTGTTGACGAAGCATCCTCCAAGGCTAATATCCTCAATCCGAGCTTCGTGGCCCCCGGAGAGGCCATCCCACTTAGCCGGCAGATTAGTCGGGGTGCGCTCATCGCTGCGTCTTTCGTCAGTCATCATTGTCCTTTAATTGTCTTGCAAGCGAGTCTCTGTCGGCGGCCAAATAGTACTTACCATGCTCCTTTGCATAGAAGTCGCGCAAGAACTCCATTCCCTTAGCCGGGGTTAGGGAATGCAAAGCCTCCATATCCAGATTTGACGCAAACTTCGCCTTGCGGTCGGGCCGGTTAACGTAGCCCTGCGCGTAGGCCGACTCTGCATCCACAAAGCGCGCAGCCAGTGATTCCCTGGGAGCGATGAATGCGTTGTTGTATTCTAGCTCGAGCATTCCATAGCCAGTCTCCTCGCACAGGTCCTCGAGCACGGAGATCGAATAGCCGAAGAAATGATGTCGCAGTTGGGAATCTCGGGCGAACTTAAACAGAAATCTTAGCGGCGGAGGAATCTTTTCGTTGATTTCGGTGACGACAAGGGCCGGTCGAAACTCTGTCAGCACGGCTTTTAGTACCCAATAGTCATTGCCGTCAATATCCAGACTCAGCACGCTGAAATCTTTCTCAATCCCGAGGGACTTGAGAAGCGGGACAACGTTCTCGGGATCCGCTGCCTCATGACACGCGGCAGCCTGAGGTAGATTCTTGTAGGCCCGCTTCAGTCGGGCAAACTTGCGGCCATCAGCCTCAATGCCGACACCCTTCCAGCCATTCAGAAAGAGAGAATATGTGTTCGACCATCTGACTCCGTTTCCTGCGCCGATATCGACGACCGTCTTGGGATGGTCGGGAGGCAGCAGTTGCCCAATATACCTGGCAAGGATCTCCTCCTCACCCGAACGAGAAAAGCCTTGTCGCCTCAACGAGTATTTGACCCGCTGGAGCCCGTGCTCAAGAGTGTCGACGTAACGTTCGGCGGCCTTCGTTAGATTCATTGGGCAAGAGTTACATTCTAGAGAAAAGGCCTCAAGACTTCGACGTCGGCGTTTCAACGCCGATTAGATGTGTGGAAGGAGTTCACTGAGCAAGTTAGCGTTGATCGCAGGTTCACTAGGCGGACGCGCCCTCTACTATCGCGATTCTAGATGACCATAATACATAGTTGTGTCGTACTCAAAATTGACCTGCCCGTTTTTATGGTGGGCGTCAAATATTTCACGTAATCCCGCCATCATTGGTTTGAAGTTTGGCTGGTCAGGTTCGGGAGTGTATGAGGCTGAAAGCACCCGACCTTGAAGACCTTCAAAGTCGAAACTCTGAATGTTCTCAAAGGAATCAAATCTGAACGACTGAGGCTTAAAGAAGTCGGCAATTTTCCCGGTCGTATTCTCATGTCTAACTTGCTGGTAGTCAGTTCCATATCTCATGAGCAGCTTTTCGTAGGCGCGTAGGAAGGGACTTGAATCGAGTCGGCGTTCATTCCAAATCAGAACAACCCACCCCTGGGGTCTCAGAACTCGAACAAATTCCTCGCGAGCTTTAAGGGCGTCAAACCAATGGAAGGCCTGTGCCGCGGTAATGAGGTTCACGCTATTCGTTTCGAGCGTCGTGGCTTCGGCTGCTCCCTCGACGCTCAAAAAATTCGGGTAGCTGCTCAGAAGGCCCTCGGCTTCGGTGCGCATTGCCTGATTTGGTTCGACTGCAAACACTGTATTCCCGAGTTTCAGGAAAAGCTGGGTCAATATCCCCGTTCCCGAGCCAATATCGGCAATCACCGACTCTATCGACAAACCACACTCAGTTTTCAGAAGGTTCAGGACACTCGGCGGATAGCTTGGGCGAAACTTCGTGTAGCTTTCGACTCGACTCGTAAACCGATTAAGTGGGTCAGACATATCTAGTTAGAGCCTAAAGGACTCAGGCCAAAGTCTTTTCGTAACCAGGGTGGCTTGAAGAATCTACTCGCCGCTGATGATCGATTTGCGCGGCGCGGGAGTTTCTGGCGGATAGTACTTAAGAAAAAGGCGGTGACCAAGTAAAAGGAGGACAATGAAGCCGAAAGTTAAAGGTAGACGCGTATCCGACTTTACCAAAAGCCAGTAGTGCAAGACGCCCGCCACGCCGGCAACATAAATCAGTTTGTGTAGCTTCCCCCAACGCTTACCACCTATCCGTTTGAGCATCCGGTCGGTTGAGGTAATTGCCAGCGGCACCATTAGGAAGAATGCAGTCATTCCGACCGCAATGAACGGGCGCTGGGCAATGTCCTTTACCATTTCACGAAAGTTGAAGAAGCGATCGAACCAAACGTAGGTGAGCAGGTGAAGGCAACCGTAGAAGAAGGCATAGAGACCAAGCATCCGTCGCAACCTTACGAGCCAGTTAAGTCCTGTGATCTTTCGCACTGGAGTCAGAGCCAGGGTGAGTGTCAGGAACACCAGCGTGAGCATTCCAGTTGTGCGAGTCACAAACTCCAAAGGATTGGCGCCTACCTGCTTGCGATAGACGTCCCAGAGCAAAATTGCTAATGGCACCAGACCGTTAACTAACAGGACAACTTTGGAGAAGCGAACATCTTTCATTTGATTTACGTCTTTTTAAACCGCCAAGACGCCAAGAGCGCCAAGGCAATAACAAATAAGCCGGCCGACTTGCATAAGCTCCTCTTGGCGTTCTTAGCGTCTTGGCGGTTATGGCCTTTGGTCTTTGTTTTCACTCGGTATGGAATCAGATTCGCCACCAGCCCAAGACCAAAGACCCAAGATCAAAGACCAAGGCTCAAAAATACCTGCGTAAGTCCATCCCTGAATATAAGTGTGCAACCTGATCCCCGTAGCCGTTGAACATCAGAGTTGGTCGCATTGTAAATTCGCCAATCCGCCGTTCCCTCGCCTGACTCCAACGGGGATGGGCTACGCCTGGATTGACGTTGGAGTAGAACCCGTATTCGTTCGGCGCCTGAATATTCCAGGTAGTCGGCGGTTCCTCAGCTAGCAGTTGAATCTTTACTATCGACTTAATGCTCTTGAATCCATATTTCCAAGGCACAACCAGACGTATCGGGGCGCCATCCTGCGGCGGCAAGGTTTCTCCATAAAGGCCTGTCGCCAGAATCGTCAGTGGATGCATTGCCTCGTCGATACGGAGCCCTTCTACATAAGGCCAATCAAGGACGCCGGTCCGTTGATTCGGCATCCGCTTCGGGTCGTAGAGCGTCTGGAAAGCGACGTATTTCGCTGACGCAGTCGGTTCAACCTTCTCGAGCAGAAGCGACAATGGAAAGCCAACCCACGGGATGACCATCGACCAGCCCTCGACACATCGCAGCCGGTAGATACGCTCCTCCAAAGGAAATTTGACTAGTTCGTCCAGGTCAAAAGTCCGTGGCTTATTCACCATGCCTTCGACCGAAACCGTCCAGGGTCTGGTAACAAACCCTTTCGCCGCCGAGGCAACCGAGCCCTTGCTGGTCGAGAACTCATAGAAGTTGTTGTAATTCGTGATGTCTTCCAACGGCGTGAGCTGGTCAGAAACAACAAAACCGCTGGACTTGGCTTTGTCACCCTCAGCTTTGGCCACATTGTCGATTAGCTGGCCTTTTGGAGTTTCTGCCGGTGGTGGGTTTAGTTTGCGATAAAGAACGCCTGTCGTGGCGGCTGTAGCTGCCAGGAGGGCACCTCGCATGAAGAGCCGACGATTCAGATACACCTGCTTGTCGGTTATCTCGCTCGCCTTAATTTCATTTCCGTTTGACATCAGTTAAATAAGTTGCCGGCATAACTCCTCGTTGGCTGTTGGTATACGGATACCAGCCCTATTCTAGATTCCGACGTGGGAAACCTCGCTCTACGCCGAAAGCGATTTGTAGCAATGCTTGAGGTTTGGCTCGCAAAAATAATAGTATCGCGCCGCTCTCAATCAGCGTAGCCCGGAAGGATACCCAGTGGAAGAGGCCGAAACCTCCGCACCATCAGTCGCCTCCGACAGCTCAAATTCACCTGAAAATGCTGGACGCTATTCCACTCTGATCAAGTGGGTGGTTGTACTTGCGTCGGGTCTGGTCGTGTGGCTGGCGCCAACTCCGGAGGGTATTACAAAGAAATCGTGGCTTCTATTAGCCATCTTTGTCTCCACCATCATCGGATCGATAGTGAGGCCAATACCCGGAGGGGCGATTGTGCTGCTTGGTGTTTCGGCGATCGCCCTAAGCGGAATCTTGACGGTGAAGGAAGCGTTGGCGGGCTATGCCGACCCGATAGTCTGGCTGGTACTGGCTGCGTTTTTCATGTCTCGCGGAATGATCAAGACGGGACTCGGACGTCGAATCGCCCTTCTATTCATCCGTCTCTTAGGTCGACACTCGTTGGGACTCGGTTACGCGCTGGTAACCACCGACATGTTGCTCGCGATGGTGATTCCATCGACCGGCGCAAGAGCGGGCGGCATTGTTTTCCCGGTAGCTAAGAGCCTGGCAGAAGCTTACGACTCAAAGCCAGGTGAAACCGCAGCTCGACTTGGCGGATTCTTGATGCCGCTGCTCTCGCAATGCGACATCATCATCTGCGCGATGTTCCTCACGGGTCAGGCCTCCAATCCGCTGATTGCGAAGTTTGCTTATCAGGTGACGGGAATTGAACTTACCTATGCTCGCTGGGCTCTGGCAGCTGCGGTGCCCGGCCTGCTGTCGCTCGTCGTAGTTCCTCTCGTCCTTTACCGTATATCTCCGCCAGAGATTAAGCACACGCCAGAGGCTGCTCGGTTTGCTGCCGAAGAGTTGCGGCAGATGGGGAAGATGAATGCGGGCGAAAAGATAATGTTAATCGTTTTTGCTCTGGTGGCTTTGTTATGGATGACGGTAGCAACACAATCTGATCACTACGCCGCGATTGCTCTGCTCGGCATCTGCATCCTCCTGGTAAGCGGGGTGCTGACCTGGGACGACGTTCTCGGCGAGCGCTCTGCCTGGGACGTTTTCATCTGGTACGGCGGCTTGGTGAGGATCGCTGGAGCTCTCGGCGAAACAGGAATCATCAAACAATTTGCCGATTCAACTGGAAGCTTCACCAAAGGGTGGGTTTGGTGGGCAGCTCTGGCGGTTTTGTTGTTAATCTATTTTTACGCACACTATGGCTTTGCAAGTATTACGGCGCACGTCACAGCTATGTACATTCCTTTCCTCGTGGTGATTCTTGCGGCTGGAGCACCTCCTTACCTGGCGGTTTTGTCACTTGCGCATTTCTCGAACCTCGATGCTTCCTTGACGCACTATGGCACGACCTCCGCACCCATTTTTTTCGGCGCGGGTTACGTAAAGCAACGCACCTGGTGGAGACTTGGATTGATCGTTTCCCTGATAACGATTCCTATCTGGGTGATTTTTGGTTTCACGTGGTGGAAGCTCTTAAGGTTGTGGTAATTCGAACGATTGATTTACTTCGACTTTGCTTAATCCGCTTTAGCGTTTCGCTGTTGCATTGAACCTTGCAGGCGCAACGTGAGAAACAAGTATGGCTGGCTATTCCGCAACACCACTGATCAAAAAGCTGGGAATCAAAGATGGATCTCGCGTCGTGTTGGTTAATGCGCCGAAAGGATTTCAGAAGGAACTCGGAAAGCTACCGGAAGGAGCCAAAGTTGTACCTTCAACAACGACGCCGGTTGACGTGACATTGTTGTTTGTCTTGTCAGAGTCAGAATTGAAACGACATTTTGTCTTACTGTCGGAGCAGCTTGCGGTCAATGGAATGATCTGGATCGCGTGGCCGAAGAAGAGTTCGGGCGTGGTTACCGATCTCGCATTTGCAAATGTTCAGCGAATCGGCCTTGACGCGGGTCTCGTTGACGTGAAGATTTGCGCGGTGAACGAGATTTGGTCTGGACTAAAGTTTGTTTTCCGTTTGAAGGACCGCCCGGCGCGAGAGTTTTCCAGCTAGAACGCCAATCTGATCGTCATTTCTTGTCATGTTTGGTGGCAGGGATTTTCTTAGTGCGCAGGCCAAAGTAGGCCTCTGGTCGGTAGTACCCTCTGGTCAAACTTGAGGCCGTTTTATGATCAATATGTCAATATGTGATTTTTTAGTCACTGATTAGGCACTTTCCAATTCAAGCAATTGTCCTATTGATAGAAGCTCAGTGCAAAAGCGAAATTTCGATACCATCGCAGAGCTGTCCGCAATCGTGCACGCGAGATTGACCTGCCTTCGACCGTCGTGCCCAAGTCGAGACGCGCTACAAAGCCTTTTCCAAATCCTCTTTTTCGCCAGTTTGCACCGAGAGGAATCGGCGAATCTCCTTTTCGATATCGTGGTGCTTGACCCGTTGAATCCAGATCCGGATCCTCCCATTAGGGTTACGTATGATCGGTCGGCAGTCTACTCATTCTCAACGCCGCTTGAGGCTAATGTTGCAAACATCGTCAAACTCGCTCGGGCGTCTGATCCCCGCGCATCCTCATTTGCCCTTTACCATAGTAAACAAACAGGATGGTACATCTGGGGAATGGTCGATCAGGGTAACCAATACTATTCCTTTCTGAATCACGCTTCGACGAGCGGGTCGGTGCGCCCCGGTCTATTTCAGGCCAGCATTGCTGGCGCAGGCCACCTGATCGTTTACTCTGATTATGCGAAGCTAGGAGTCTGTCGGCTTAACGACTATTAGTGTGATCATTAGCCGTTTTTACCTTGAGTAGTCAGCAATGAACGCGTTCGCGGTCCGACTGAGAACTGAGAAGTTTGGCGCAGGCGGAAAA